>Ga0209642_10001360_pt1 | contig 16226 bp, 10 predicted proteins | sample RifCSP19_2_FD_184025 | JGI IMG/M metagenome (GOLD analysis project Ga0209642, IMG submission 184025) | Soil microbial communities from Rifle, Colorado - Rifle CSP2_sed 19_2 (SPAdes) (version 2) | ecosystem: Environmental > Terrestrial > Deep subsurface > Rock core/Sediment | place: Rifle... | reverse complement strand
GATCCGAGCCAGCACGACTTTGAGGTGGATGAGGTGTGCTGGGTCCCGCTGCAGGAGGCCTTGGCGCGTCTCAGCTACCGCGGCGAACGAGAGATGGTGGAGAAGGCCAGCCAGGTCCTCCGTGAGCAGGGGTAGTTGCCTTGCCGGCGTCGCGCATCCCTACAGAGGCGTCGCCTTCTTGATTTCCTCGAGCAGATCGGCACTCAGGGTGCCGGTGTAGACCTCGCTCACCGGGCCTCGCAATGTGACCTCCCATTCCGGCTGGATCGTGATGTCGAGATCCCCGCCCGGCATCTGGATCGTCACCCGGTCATCCGTCAGTCCCAGACGGCGGCAGGCAGCAGCCACGGCGCAGGCACTCGATCCAGAGGCCAGCGTGTACCCGGCCCCTCGTTCCCAGATCAGGATCGCCACTCGGTCCCGGGAGCGCACCTTGGCGAACTGCACGTTGGTGCGGTGGGGGAAGGCGGGATGGTGCTCGATCTGGGGTCCAAGCCGGCGAACCTCCTCCGGGTTGAGGCGATCGACGGGGATCACGCAGTGGGGATTGCCCATCGAGACTGCGGTGAACTGGAAGCGTTCCCCGTCCACGCGCAGCTCCTCGTTCACCACCTCTCGCTCATCACCCGCCACCGGGATGTCGTGGCTGCGAAAGCTTGCCCGTCCCATCTCGACCGTCACGGTGGTCACCCGATCCCGGTCGCCTTCCAAGTTGACCCGCACGAGCCCCCCCTTTGTCTCGATATAGAAGGTCTTTTCTCGGGTGTACCCATGCTCGAAGAGGTACTTGGCAAAGATGCGGAGGCCATTGCCGCTCTTCTCGGCCTCAGTCCCGTCAGGATTGAAGATCCGGAGGACAAAAGGGACATTTTGCGGACCCGCGAGGAGCAGAATGCCATCCGAACCGAGGCCGTAGTGCCGGTGGCACAGGAGGCGAACCGCTTCCGGGGTGATCCGAAAATCGAGGTCGGCCTCGTTGAGAACGATATAGTCGTTCCCGAGGCCATGAGACTTGACAAATTTGGTCACGGCCATCCTCCGGCGGCATCACCTTAAGAGAGCAATGCGGAGCGGTCAAGGGAAATTCTCTTGCCCGGCCACCTCCCGTCATCCATACTGGGGTGAACCGAACCAACACCTCCGTTTCTGTTCGTTGATCTCCTGGGACAGGCATGACTCGGAAGAGGCACGGGGGTGCGGCGCGGCATGCTACCAGCGAAGGGAGGAGAGCGATGCCCACCTATGTGATTCTCGGGAACTATAGCGATCAGGGGATCCGGAACATTAAAGACACGACCAAACGCGCCGAGGCCTTTCGGAATTTCGCCAAGGGGATGGGGGTGGCGGTGAAGGAGATCTACTGGACCATGGGCCGGTACGATGTCGTCACGATCATCGATGCCCCCGATGACCCTACTGCAACCCGCCTGCTGTTGGCGGCCGGTGCCCTGGGCAACGTCCGGACGGAGACCCTGCGGGCGTTTACGGAAAGGGACATGGGGCAAATCCTGAAGGGGATCTGATGAGGCCTTGAGTCGGGTTGCCTCCATCGGCGGGATTATCCTCGCGCCCTCTCGAGGGCCATCCTCTTGGCCGTCTTCAGGTCCACCTTTCCCGTGCCGAGCATCGGTATGCTCCCGACCGAGTAAAGATGCTCTCGTTTGGGAATCCAAAGCTTCGGGAGATTGGTCTGGCCTAATCGCTCCCAGAGCTGCTCCGGCGTGATCTCTGTATGCGTGTAGAGGGCCACGAGCCGCTCGCCCTTCTGGTCATCCGGCAGTGCGGTGACCACCGAGGCGTCCTCCCCCAGAATGGCGTTGATAGCCTCCTCCAGCTTGATATGGGGAACCATCTCGCCGCCGATCTTGCTGAAGCGGGAGAGGCGGTCCGTGATACTGATGAAGCCGTCCTCATCGACGGAGGCGATATCTCCGGTGACATACCAGCCGTCTCGCATGACCTCCGCCGTCTCTTCGGGCTGGCCAAGATAGCCGAGCATCTGATTGGGGCCTTTGACCAGGAGCAGTCCCTCTTCCCCGGGTGGGAGGGTCTTACCGGTTTCGGGATCTACCGCCCTTACCGCGACGCCTGGGAGGGGATGCCCCACCGTCCCGGGCTTGAAGCCCGTTTGGCGGTAAGCGCCCCGCTCGAAATCCTGCGTGTTCACGGAAACCACGGGTGCCAACTCGGTGCATCCGTATCCCTCCAAGAGGTCCAGACCGTACTTCTCCTTAAACGCCCTCGCGATGGGTTCGCGCAGCTTTTCGGCGCCGGCAATGGCAAGCCGGAGCGAGGCAAACTCCTCGGCCGAGCATTTCCGGAGATAGGCCGCGTAGAACGTGGGGGTGCCTATCAGAATCGTGGCTTGGTATCTGGAGACCATCTCGCCGATGGTCTTCGCGTCCAAGGGGTTTGCGTGATACACGACGCCAAAGCCGGCCAGGAGTGGGAACCACAGGCTACCGGTGAATCCGAAGGAATGAAAGAACGGCAAGGCCCCCATGAGCCGGTCTTCCCTGGTCACCCAAAAGACCTGGGCCAACCCCTCGACGTTTGAGATGATGTTCTGATGCGACAGCATCGCGCCCTTCGGCATTCCGGTGCTCCCGCTGGTAAAGATGACGGTGGCCAGGGCCTGCGGTGATCGCTTTCCATCGTGGCAGAGGGTCGCGAGCAGCCGGCGTGGCAAGAGCAGGGCGAGGAGGCCGGCCTGAACTTTGTGAAGAAGGGTTATCTGTTTCATCACGTCTTCGACAAAGACCATCCCCTCCATCTCTTTGAGTTTTGCCTTGCCCAAGAAGATCCTGGAGGTCACGATGGTCCGGATGCCGCACTGCTGGATCGCCGAGGCCATGGCTTCGCGCCCGGCGGTGAAATTCAGATTGACAGGGACCTTCCCGGCGAACAGCACCGCGATGTTTGCCAGGGCCCCACCGACGGACGGGGGAAGGGCGATCCCCACCATCCGCTCGTCGGGACATCGGCTGCGCACCCACCGGCCAAGCAGCAGGCTGCCGACGAGCGCCCTGCCATACGTCAGCTCGGTGCCGCTGGAGTCGGCCATCGCAAACGAAAACCACCGCCATTTGGCGGTCTGGATGAACCGGAGCTGGAGCAGATCGCTGGGGCTTTGTCGATAGTCCACCGCAGCGCTACCGAGCTCCTGAATGGCCTGACGAACATCCTCGGCCTTTGACGTGGAGGGCAGAGGGGGGCCGAAGGACACCGTGATGGGATAGGGGAGGCGCTCGGGCCGCTTCCAGAAGAATTTTCCCTGCTTGAAGCTGAAGATACTCCCCCACAGCCGGTCGAGGTGAACGGGAATGATCGGGATGTCCAGCCCATCGACGATCCGCTCAAAGCCCCTTCTGAACGGGAGGAGGTTGCCCGTCCGGCTCACCGCCCCCTCGGCAAAGATGCACACCACGTGGCCCTGACGCAGCTCCTCGCGCGCCCGCTCGAGGGATTCGATGAGCTCTTTTCGGCGGCCGGCTTGAACCGGGATGGCCTTCATCAGGCGAAAAAGCCAGTTGAGGACCTTGAGTTCGTAATAGGGTCGGTAGACCATGAAGCGGATGAACCGCTGCACGCAGGCGCCGACCAGGAGTCCGTCGACGTGGGACATGTGGTTGCAGACCAGGAGTGCCGGCCCACGGAAGGGCACGTGCTCCTGTCCCACGACCCGGATTCGATACATCGTATGGGTGAGCATCCAGAGGGTGAAGCGGACGAGAAACTCGGGCAGGAGGCGCAGGATGTAGGCCGTGGCGACGAGGGTGAAGAGCCCGAGAATGAAGATGATCCGGTCCGCTGGCACCTGGAGGAGATCCCGCAGCACCCAGAGGACACCAGAGGCCAGGAGGACACCCCCGGTCGTGAGAAAATTGGCCGTCGCGATCACCCGGCCCCTCTCCTCTCGGCCGCTCCTCTGCTGGAGGAGGGCATTCAACGGGACAATGAAGAGCCCGCCGGACAGCCCGAGCAAACACAGGGCCGTTGCCGCCTGGACATACGACGAGGCAGATGAGGCCAGCAGGAGCGAAAAGCCCCCGATGCCGATCGAGCCCAACGGCACCAATCCGAGCTCGACCTTTCCCGCCGAAAGGCGCCCGGCTGCCAGGCTCCCCAGCCCGATTCCGACGGCGAGGAATGTGCTGAGCATTCCGGTGCGAAAGTCGTCCAGCCCCATCACCTCTTTGCCCAAGAGGATAATGTCCAACTGAAGCAGGGCTCCCAGGAACCAGAAGTAGGCGATCCCCAGCACCGTGAGCCAGAGAGCCTTCTCGGAGTAAAGCCGCCTGAGGCCGATGCCGATCTCGGCCCAGGGGTTCACGCGAAACGGCTTTCGGGCGCCCGAAGGCGGGACGGGGTGGATTCCGAAACTCGCGAGCGTCCCGGCGATGGCGACCACGATCAGGACAAGGCTGATCAACCCCAGCCGGTCGTACCACGCGGCGAACATCATGCTGCCAATCGAGGTGCCGAGGATGATCGCCAGGAAGGTCGTCATCTCTAGAAGACCGTTGCCCCGTGAGAGATCCTGGTCAGGTAGCATCTCAGGCAGGATGCCGTATTTGGCCGGACTGAAGAAGGTAGAGTGCAGGGCCATGACGAAGAGCACTCCCAGCATTGGCTCGATCCGCCCGGAAAGGAACGCGAACGCACCCAGCACCATGGCGACAACCTCGAGGCCCTTGGTCGCGACGAGGACGGTGCGCTTGCTGAAGACGTCGGCCGCGTGACCCGCGTAGCCGGAGAAGAGAAAGAAGGGCAGGATGAAGACCACCCCCGAGAGCGAGAGATACGCACTCCCGCCGCTTGAGTTCGTCGCCGCGCTCACCGCCACCATGGCGACAACCATCTTGTAGAGGTTATCGTTGAAGGCCCCGAGGAACTGTGTCCAGAGAAAGGCCTGAAACCCCACTGATTTCAGGAGGTCTTTGTATGTTCCGGCCGACACGGGACGCTTACCCCTCTTCGATGGGCTGTCAATCGACGCGGAGCCACCAGCAGCCGTCCCGCGCCGATCCCGGCGCCTCTCAGGAACGCGCGACCAGTTCTTCTGGCCTTGCCTCGGACGACCGTGGGATGCGATCGCGATAATTCGAGCGGCCGACGTAGAACTGCTGGCCGCGCCAGGCTGACGCATTCCGGTTGATCACCGACTCGAGCTGCCGGACTCGCTTATCGGTCGGTGGATGCGTGGCGAAATAATGCTCCAAAGCCTTTTCGAGGGCGATGCCCAGCTCTCCGACCATGAGGGTCGGTTTCCTGCGCGGCTTCTTCACCTGCCGCACCCGCTTGACCTTGGCCAGGCGTTCAAAGACCGTGATTGCCGCCCGAGGGTCGTATCCGGCCATCGCCGCGAGAATCACTCCTCCCGCGTCCGCCTCGAGCTCATGTTGCTCGTTGAAGCCGAGGTTGACGAGCTGGTATTGAATTCTTACGATCATCGCCAGCTCGCGTCCGACAATCTTGCGCGCGGCGAGTTCATATTGCAGGCGCTCGATGCAGTGCCTGAGGTCCACATGGCTGATTTCGTGCCCGAGGATCGCGGCCAGCTCAGCCTCCGATTCCAGAAAATTTAGCATCCCGGTGGTGATGACAATGCCTCCGCCCGGCAGGGCGAATGCGTTGATCATCGGGGAATCGAGGATGGCGAACCGGTAGCTGATCCCCTTCCGTTGGACGTGGGGTACGAGGCTCTGCCCCACAGCGGCCACATACGCCTGGAGCACCGGATCGTCCTTGAGGCGCCAGGGCCTGTGCGTATCGATCTCCTGGCCGATCTCCATTTCCCGTTCATCAGAAACCCGGGTGATGGTCAATCCCACTCGATCCATGTCGCGGATGACGTCGGCCCAGATCTCGACGACCGATTCCAGGCTGACTTCACGATCAGTTCTACTCATGGCCAGGAGACCCGCCGCCGTGGCCGTGAGCAGGCAGATGCCAACCAGGACAACATTCCGCTTCATGTCCGCACTCCGCTCAGATGTACCGCTTGATGAGGTCCTTGTACTTCGTGTAGGCGAACGAGACGAGCAGCAGGATGATCCCGAGGAGGATGAAGGAAAGGATCCGGTAGATCGTCTCGAGACCCCTGAGATCGATCACGAAGACCTTGAAGAGGCAGACCGCGAAGAGTCCGAGGCCGGAAAGCCTTAGCGTGCGCTCCCGCAGCAGGAAGCCGGCGGCCATGAGGCCGAGCCCCTCGATTGTCCAGGCCACCGTGAGCAGGTTACCCCGGACCTCAAAAAAGAGCAGGATGGCCAGCAGAAAGCCCCCCAGGATCGAGAAGATCCCCTGGGCATTTGCGTCGAGGCGCGCGAGGCCCCTCTGCGCTTCCTTGGCTTTGGGGAAGAGCTCACGGCGGTACAGGCACAGGAGCTGAGAGATGAAGAGGAGCGCGATCACGGGCACGGTCGTGGCGAGCCGCTCCGGAATCCCGTACAGACTCCCGACCAGGAAGAAGTTCGTGGACCAGCTCCGCCAGACGGTCAGGATCGCAATCAGGCAGCCCTGGATCCTCAGGTCCCGATTCCGCAGGATGATCCCGAGCGTCAGCAGGATAAATCCCAGGGCCGCCCAGGCAAGCACGGTCAGCGACCTCGTTAGTTCGAATCGAGCGAGGATCACGAGCAAGGCAGCTGCGGTATAGGAGTAAACTTGCGGGAGATGCTTTTCGTACTCCGCGAGTCTCCCCGCATCCCCCTCCTCCTTTAGCCTGTGCACCAGGTAATAGAAAATGGCGATGATCGGGACCACGGTGACGACCCGGTGCGAGAGGCCGAGGATTTCGCCCGGAGCAGTGAAATTGGCGAGGAAAAGTCGGCCAAAGGCGAGGGCCGAGAGCAGATATGCCTGGATCCGCAGGGGGACCTGCCCGAACCGGACTCCCGCTTCGAGCAGGATCAGGCCCATAAAGCCCCACGCGAGGGCGACGGCCACTGGGTCGAGTTCCTTCCAGAGAAGGATGGCCAGAAGGGCCGATCCACTGTAAGAAAACATCGGCCCGACATATTTTTCGTCCTTGAGGACCTTGCCTGTGCCGAGGGACTTCGGCAGCCACCAAAGCAGGAGATAGAAGAAGGCAATGGCAGGTAGGACGGTGGCCCAGCGTAAGACATCAGGCGGCTCCGGCGTTCCGTAGAGATTTATGACGAAGAGCGCGCCAAGGGCAACCGCAGAGAGGAGGTAAGCCTGCATCCGGAAGACCATCTCCTTGAGATAGGATCCTAACGCCAGCACGACCGCTGCTTCCAACAGCCAGGCGATGGCCAACCAGTGTTGGCTCAGAGGCGACGATGGTGGCTTGAGGGGGAACGTGAGCGCAATGAGCAGAACGGCGACGGAGGCATTGATGAGGTGGTACTTATGTCTCCCCAGCACTCGGAGCAAGTAGCTGCTCGCAACGTAGGCGAGTGCCGTGAGGCCTGTAAGCAGATATCGGGCATCGGGGAAGACGATCCCGACCTGCCGATACGACAGCCCAAGGAAAGCCACCGTGTTGGCGAGACTGGCGGCGAAGCCAATCTTCTCTTCCGTGTCGTTCCCGGGTTCTAGGACGAAATCGAACGCGGAAAAGAGCAGCCAGTAGAGGACCAGCATGCCCTGCGCGAGCCAGAAGCTGTCGGTGTGAACGAGCTGCGCGGGTCCCCCCATTCGATATTCAAGCCAGAGGAGGTGATTCAGGTAGGTGGCCGCGACACCGAAAAGCCCCAGAGCAGACGAGCCGGTCCCGCGGAGGATCGCGACGAGCGACGCTGCCAGGATGGCGGAGGCTACGAGAGCAAACCCGGTGAGGGGGCTGATGGCAACGGTGAGAAAGCCCAGGAAGTAGGCTATCCCGGTGACGACTTGTGACCGGTATTTCAGCGAGTGCAGTATCATTCCCCCAGCGATAACGGCGAGGAGGGCGATCCCACGGATCGGGTCGTGGATGATTTTCGAGACCTCGATATTGTGGGCGGCGTACCCCGTGAAATACAGAAGCGCCCAGCCGCCGCCGATGAGCGGCTTGGCGAAAAGCGAGTATTTTTCAACTCGTTCGAGAAGGACGCCCCCGAAAAGCAGGGTCAGGCTGGTCACAACGCCCGTGGCGACTCTCCCGAGGGGACCCATGTACCGAAGGGAGTAACCGAGGAACAGGGCGACGCCGATGACGAAAACGACGATCCCGATCTTGTTCAGCCATTTACCCCCGATAACGGCTTCCCAGTCGGCGGCATCAACACCCATCTTTGCCAGGTTGGGAGAGATGCGCTCCCGCAGTTTCGCCGCCGGGGGGGTTGGCCGAGGCATCGGGGGTGTTCGGGGCGGGGCCGCTTTGGCGGGCGTCGCTTCGGCGACTGCTCTGGCTGGCTCTATACGAGGGATAGGGGGTCGCTCGGCAATGAGTTGCCCCCATGCCTCGGCGCCTTTAACCTGGGCCACCGACGGCGCGACCTCCGGCTGCGGTGCATGTTCAACGTGCGGCTTCGGAGGCGGGGGCGCTGCCTGGGACAAGCTGATCTGCTGCTCTAGGTCCTGGATCCGGGCCGCGAGGTAGGTAACCTGCTCCGTGAGTCGCTTGAACCGCTTCCGCCAGATCAGCCAGATGATCACCAGCGGGGCGATCGAAAATGCGAAGAAGGCGAACATATAGAAGAACCAGAGGAAAACCATCTCTCCCACCTCGCGCCTTTCTCACCACCGGTTCGGGCCCGGCTTCTTTCTCATTGCGTCCTGCCCTATCCGCTCATCCGCTGCAAAGCCCGTGCCCCGCGCTCTTAAACCGGCACCATTGTACTAATCAGGCTCGGTCCAACAAGGCCCAGATGCTCTGGCATGCCCAACCATCCGCTGCTGTCAGAGCACGTCGGCGAACATCCTTTTGTAGTGGCGGTACCAGTCGCTCCGGAATCGCTCCTCGGGGTCGTACTTCCGCTTGAGCCGGAGAAACTCTGGGAACTGGGGGTAGCAAGCCAAGACCTGCTCGCGGGTCGCGAACCGGTGGTATGTCAGATAGTAGCTTCCACCGTGGGGAATGGCGAGATCGATAAGGCGACGGAAGTCCTGGGCAGCCCGCTCGAGACCCTGTGGACTGTGGACAACATGAAGGTTGAAGATGATACATGCGTAGGGTTTCTTGGCCCACGCGAGGAAGCTCTCGTCCTCTCGTTCGATGAGCCGGATCGTCCCATAGATCACATTGACCCCGTTCTGGTTAAAGTCCCTGCGGACGTCCTCCAGAAAGCGGGTCAGGGCGTCCCGTGGCACGTAAACCTCGGTGATCATTTCGGTCGCCCGCTCAGAGGCGCCCAGCCGCCGGTCCAGCCAGTCGTGGTAGTTGTCGATGTACACGCTGAGCTGGTGCGTATCCGACCAGTAGATCTGACCCGACGTTGAAAGGTAGTGGCCGGCGTACTCCTCGAACGCGCGTTTCTTGTCCGTGTGGGAAAGATAGAGAAGCCGCCGCCAGTCCTGCTCCGAAAATTCTTTCTGCCCCCCCGGCATCGGAGTCCTGTCGTCAACTACTCGATAGCATGAGAAGACTCCCTGGCGGAGAAATGCGTCCGACCGCTCGTCGGTTGCATACTGAAAGTCGCCGAACAGGAATCCATCGCCGATCCGGTTCTCGAACGCAGGTATCAGGTCCTCCATCTCGATGATTTCCACCACGCGCTCCAGCTTTCGCCTTGGCGCGAGGCGGAGCCGGACGGAGGTAATGATCCCGAACAACCCATAGCCGCCGATAACGAGGCGGAAGAGGTCGGCGTTCTGGTCTCGGTCGCAGGTCCTGAGATGTCCCTCGGCATCAAGAAGTGTGAGCGAGTCGACATCCTGGATGATGGGTTTGGAGCGGAGACTTCGCCCATGCACGTTTGCGGCCAGTGAGCCCCCAATGCAGAACCGATCGCCCCCGGTCTGCTTCTGGACGATTCCCCATTGGGGTGACCGACCTTTCTGGACCGTGAGCAAGTACTCAATTAATTCTGGCCACTGGATCCCGGCCTCGACCTCGACGATCCCGCGGTTAGAATCAAAGCTCAAGACACGATTATATTGTCCGGTATCGATCAGCACCGTATCGGCGCCGAATTGCTGGCCTCCCATGGCGTGTCGCCCGCCTGCAACGGAGACAGCCTTCCCTTCACGCCGCGCCTTAAGGATGGCGGCTCGGATTGCCTCCGCGGAATCGATGGACACGACCCGGTCCACCCGGGTGGGATTGAGCTGCGAATGGACGTCGTTGACGATCGTCCCAGCCGGCGTTGACGTTTGCTTGGCGCAACCGTATGGCCACAAGGCCAGCATTCCCGCCGCCTTCATGAAGTCCCGTCGGTTCATCATCCGTAAGTCTCTCACGACCGTTTCTGTAGCGATTCGATTCTGCTGGCCTCCGCAGGAACCGCGCCCGGCGCCTTTCCGCCGGTAGTCTTGCAAGAATCGGGCTCACGCCAACCAGCTTCACCGCTCATCCATCGGTCCACGCTCGGGGCCGGCTAATGGCCTACCGCCAGAGGTCGCGTCGGGAAGTCCCTCTCTGGCATGGCCACCCCTTCGGAGAAGGCATAGTTCGACACGACGCCGTTCTGGTTGAGGTAAACGTTCAGGATGTCCGCGCTGTGGCGGGACTCACTATACAGCAGGATCGTCCAATTCGATTGCTTCCCGTAGAAGTACGTGAGGACCTCTTGATCGCCTTTCGACTCGACACGGTATGGGGGGCCAAACAGGGTCAAGATTTCTGCCCGTGTCGTCTTGCCGGCAACGATCTTAGGGATGCCCTCTTCCTTGATCGGCGACCCCGTGAGGTGCCGTGCCCCACAGCCAGCCATGATCCACCCGGCGATGAACAGGATCGCTGCCGTGGATACGAAATGATGTCGCGTGGTTTTGCCCTCCAACATAGCCGGAAATGGTGCGGTCATCCCCTGCCTCATGGCCAACTCCTTTCCTTGAGAGTGTCACCCAGCCCGAGGTTATGCTTGCCAAAGCTACCCAGATAGGGGGCAAGGGGTGTGCCACGAGGTCTCTCGTATCGAGCCATAGAGGAAATCAGGGGCTTACCTCGCAGGTGGAGGTGTGTCGGGGTCGTCGGGCTTGACAATTGATGTCAGGTTATATACATGCTTTGTACATCACGGAGGGGGGCGTGGCCTTCCTGACGCAAAAAGAGCGGGGCTTTCTGCGGGCGGTGGCCAACCTGGGCTACTGCAATCCGTTCCTGCCGGAGAGGATTCAGTACGAACGCGAGGCCCTGGGGGCGGACTTCCGCGAGGCGGAGCCGATCTGGAGCCTGCGGGTCGCCGATCCCGACCGGCCCCACGCCAACATCATCAAGACCACCGCCAAGGTCGAGACGCTGGTCAAGAAGTTGCGGGAACGACTCGCCGGCGGGGCGAGCGCCTCGGAGGATGATCTGGTCCTCTATGAGACCGGCGTCCTCTTCCTCCTCTATCATCGGTACAACATCCGTCTCCACACGGCGATCCTCAGCGCGACCGACCAGAAGACTGGGCAGAAGCATTTCGGTTTCTATCGAGACTTTTTGCGGGACTGGCAGCACTACTTTGCCATTCCGGGGGTAACGCTGCCGTCGCACCATGAGTCGTCCCATCTCTTTGCCTGCTTCTTTCAAATCCGCCGCGCCTTCCACCACATCTTCAGCTATATCATCGGGGGCTCGATGGCGGCGGCGCGGCTTCGCGCTGCGGTCTGGCAATCGATTTTCACGCATGACATGCGCCGATATCGCGATGCGCTGTACGAGCGGATGGGGGATATTACGACCCTCGTCACGGGGCCGACGGGGACCGGGAAAGAACTCGTCGCCCGGGCCATCAGCCTGTCCCGATACGTGCCCTTCGATCCCAAGACCTTGACCTTCGTCGAGGACTTCACCGGGGCGTTCCATGCGCTGAACCTCTCCGCCCTGGCTCCCACCCTGATCGAGTCGGAGCTGTTCGGGCATCGGCGCGGGGCCTTTACGGGCGCACTCCAGGACCGGCGGGGCTGGCTCGAGGTCTGCCCGCAGTGGGGGACGGTCTTCCTCGACGAGATCGGCGACCTGGACACGTCGATCCAGGTCAAGCTCCTCCGGGTGCTCCACACGCGCACCTTCCAGCCGGTCGGCGATACGACCGAGCGCCATTTTCACGGCAAGATCATCGCCGCGACCAACCGCGATGTCGCCGAGGCGATGCGCCAGGGCGCGTTGCGTGAGGATTTCTACTACCGGCTCTGTTCAGACCTCATCGTCACCCCGTCGCTGCAGGAGCAACTCCGTGAGTCTCCGAATGTCCTCCGAGAACTTATCCTGTTCATCGCGCGCCGGGTAGCGGGGGCCGAGGCCGAGCGCCTGGCGGAAGAGGTCGAGGCCTGTATCGTCAAGCACCTGGGCCGGGAGTACCCTTGGCCGGGGAATATCCGCGAGTTGGAGCAATGCGTGCGCAGCGTCCTGATACGCAAGGAATACCGACCGCCTGAACCGCGCCCCCTGGCCGCCCGTGACGAATTCGCAAGCGCCCTCGACCGCGGGACGCTGACGGCCGACGAGCTGTTGCGGCGCTACTGCACCCTCGTGTACGCCCAGACGGGGAGCTACGAAGAGACTGCGCGTTGCCTGCAGCTCGATCGCCGCACCGTTAAGTCCAAGATCGATCCCCAGCTGCTCGCTCGGTTACGCGCGAGCGGATAAACCCCGCGAGTGGCCGAGTCCTGAGTTTCTCCGTAGCTCGTTTGCGGGTATACTGAGCTCAACACCACGCCTGGAGAAAGGGGTGATTTTTTGAAGCGCGTGGCCCAGAAGGCTCGTCCTATGGTGAAGCGAAGTCGAGGCAAGTCGGGGACCGACCCGCGGCAGGTCCGCGTGCAGCTCGACCGCGTCCTCCGGGAGATGTTGGCCCACTTCCAGAGGCGAGAGGAACCGCTCCGTCGTCAATGGATGAAAGAGATGGAGACCCGGGGGTACCTGCGGGGCGGGACCTCGGAAGAGCTCGAGGCCGACTCGGTGGCCATTTACGAAACCTACCTCACCTGCCTCGCGACGAGGCATTATCACAAGGCTCAGGCGTTGGCCAAGGCCATGGCCGCCCGAGGGGTCCTTCGCCGCCTCACGCCGAAGCACATCTTCGGCGCCCTGTTGACGCTCCAGGGTGTATGTGAGGAGTCGCTGACGCAGAAGTTCGGGGAGAGGCCCGACCGGTTGATCCAGGTCCTCGAGCTCTTTAAGCCAGTTGCCAACCGGATCCTGGTTATTGTGGCCTTGGCCTTTCTCCAGGAGCGTGAGGGGGTCGTCCGCCGGGGCGTCGAGCAGTTCCGGGCGCTGGTCGAGGCCGGCATGGTCTTGGCGAAGGAGCTGTCGCTGGAATCGGTCCTCCAAAAGATTGCGGCGCTGGCGTGCAAGGTCCTCGGGGCCAAGTACGGGGCGGTCGGGGTGCTCAACGAAGACGGGCAGGGGTTGAGTCAGTTCATCACCGTGGGCATCGATGAAGAGGCCAAGGCGCGGATCGGTCCCCTGCCGGTGGGGAAAGGCATCCTGGGCGTGGTGGTCGGGGAGGAGAAGCCGCTCCGGTTGAAGGATCTGACCAGCGATCCCCGCGCGCACGGATTTCCAAGCCATCATCCCCCCATGCGGTCCTTTCTGGGCGTGCCCATTGTTTCGAAGGGCAAAGTTTTTGGGAACCTGTACCTCACAGAGAAGCAGGGGGCGGAGGAATTCAGCAAAGAGGATGAGGCCTTGGCGGTGACCTTGGCGGCTCAGGCAGCTATCGCCGTGGAGAACGCCAGTTTGTATGAAGAGGTGCGACGCTCGTACGAGCAGCTTCGGCGCTCGCAGGACCTCTTGCTCCGACAGGAAAAGCTGGCATCCTTGGGTCGCCTCGCCGCCGGGCTCGCCCATGAGATCAACAATCCCCTCTCCTCGGTGGCTGGCTTTGCCGAGGCCCTAGGGCGGCGGGCCCGATCGGCGCGGCTCGAGGAGGTAGAAGGGTTTCGAGACGTCCCCGAGTATCTCGCGTTTATCCAGCAAGAAGTCGGCCGGGCGACGGCTATCGTCAGACGACTGCTCGATTTCGCGCGGCAGCGGGAACCGAGCTTCGAGGCCCTCGATCTCGCGTCCCTCATCCAGGACACGGTGGCCTTAATCAGCCACCAGGCTGCGGTGACCAACAAGCGGATTGTGCTCGACCTCGCGCCAGGCCTGCCCGTGGTTCAGGTGGATCGTCAGATGCTCCAACAGGTGGTTCTGAACCTCTTGACCAACGCCCTTGACGCGATTGAGGACGAGGGCGAGGTCCGGATCACGGCTCTTCCGGCGCCAGGGCAGGTGGAAGTCCTCGTCCGAGATACCGGGTCCGGTATCCCGCCCGAGCACCTGGCCAAGGTCCTGGACCCCTTCTTCACTACCAAGGGGGTGGGCAAAGGGACGGGGCTGGGGCTCGCGATCTGCCAAGGGATTATCGAGCAGCATGGCGGCTCGATCGAGGTCAGGAGTGAGGGGGTGGGCAAAGGGACGACGGTGGCGATCCGACTTCCGGTGGTCGCACAGCAGAGGCGGACCGGAGCATGAGAGAGAAACGTCCCATACAGGTGCTCGTGGTCGATGATGAAAAGCCGACCCGAGTCCTCATGGAGCGGGAACTCCCGCAGAGTGGCTGCGCGGTGGTCACCGTCAACAACGGGGAGGAGGCTCTCGAGGTCCTGTACAAGCAGGATTTCGATGTGGTGCTCCTTGATCTCAGAATGCCCGGCCTCGGAGGAATGGAAACCCTGCGACGGCTTCGCAGTAGCGGGGTGACTGCCGAGGTGGTGGTGCTCACGGGCCACCCCGAGATTGACAGCGCCATCGAGGCGATGAAGCTCGGCGCCTACGATTACCTGACCAAGCCCTTTAAACTCTCGGAGGTCGAGGCGGTCCTGCGGCGTGCGGCCGAGAAGCGGCAACTCCAAGAGGAGAATACGGCCCTGCGCCGGATGGTGGGTCAGGCGGACCATGCCTCAGTGATTCTCGGGGAAAGTGAAGCCATGCGCGTCCTGCTCGAGACGGCAGGGCGAGTGGCGGCTTCGAACGCCCCTGTGCTCATCACCGGCGAGACTGGGACGGGTAAGGGGCTCATCGCGAGAGCGATCCACCGGTCCAGTCCGCGGGCGGATCGTCCTTTTCTGGTGATCAATTGCAGCGCCTTTCAGGATCAGCTCCTGGAGAGCGAACTGTTCGGCCACGAAAAGGGGGCCTTTACGGGTGCCGTGAGCGCCAAGGCCGGGCTTTTTGAGGTGGCGGACGGGGGGACCGTCTTTCTGGATGAGGTGGCCGAGATGAGTCCGGCGATGCAGGCCAAGCTCCTCCAGATCCTTGACACCGGCGAGCTGAGGCGCGTGGGGGGGACCCGGCTCAAACGGATCGATACACGGATCTTCGCCGCGACGAACAAGGAGCTTGAGCAGGAGGTGCGCGCCGGTCGCTTCCGGGAGGACCTCTTTTTCCGTCTGAACGTGGTGAGCCTCGAGGTCCCGCCCCTCCGGGACCGGAGGGAGGACATCCTCCGTCTGGTCGAGCACTTCCTCAGCCAGTTCCGACTGCCGGGTCAACAGGCCAAAGCCCTCTCTCCCGATGCGCTTCAGCTCCTCGTGGGATATGCGTGGCCAGGCAACGTCCGGGAGCTGGCCAATACGATTGAGCGCATTGTCCTTCTGGCCGCAGGGACTCTGATCGGGCCGGAGGACCTTCCGCCGAACGTCCGTCCTGGGACGGAGCTTCCGCGTCGGGAGAGGGATGTGCCTCCCTCGCTCGCGGAGGTCGAGCGGCTCTCGGTTCTCCGGGCGCTGAAATACACGGGGGGAAAGAAGGCGCCGGCAGCACGGCTCTTGGGGATCGATGTAAAGACCTTGACGCATAAGATCCGGGTTTACAACATCGACATTTGACCAGGGAGAAACTCCCAGCCATCCAGAAATTCCCTGGTTTCTGCGCGGGCTTTTCCCCTTCCTCGAGTCACCCTCCAGGCAAAGCGGGACTGAGAATTCAACTGCTTAGGCGGATGGCCTGGCCGATTCACGTCTTGGGAAGCTAGTGGCACGGTGCTTGCCCCGTGGATGTTATATTATTGCTCAGGGGGAGCGGATCGCTCATTTGGTCCGGCGAGCCGCTCGGCTTGTCCCAGACCGGCACGGCCTACTTCAGTTGTTGGGGGCGGCCGGAGTGACTTCGGGTTTCCGCCGGCCGTCGCGGTATGGAGGAA
>Ga0209642_10001356_pt1 | contig 16270 bp, 15 predicted proteins | sample RifCSP19_2_FD_184025 | JGI IMG/M metagenome (GOLD analysis project Ga0209642, IMG submission 184025) | Soil microbial communities from Rifle, Colorado - Rifle CSP2_sed 19_2 (SPAdes) (version 2) | ecosystem: Environmental > Terrestrial > Deep subsurface > Rock core/Sediment | place: Rifle... | reverse complement strand
AATGGAAGTGACCGGCAGGTCGGCCGCCATGAGCAGCGCGGTTAGAAACCAAGAACCCTTTCTCATCTTTTCCTCCTGACTAATTCGTTTCGTGTTGAGTCCCTGCGCCGCCTCGTTGATCGGCGTGGCGGCGAAATCCACTGCGTCTCGTATGCTGTCCCACCTCCTCTCCGCTTCGGGACGCTCTGCTCGCACTTCTTATTGAGCCGCGCAGCGCCGTTGTGGGGGGTCGATCACGGATCGACCCCTGCTCGAACTCGAATGTGAAAGAACCCGTGATCGTTCGGGCGCCCGCAACACTGCGCCGCGCACAGTGCGGCCTTCATTGCGCGCCCTCTGGATGACGTGCTCACCCCTCCCCCCGCTCGAAGATCCTTGTCAACGCCGCGGGCTGATCCACTTTGCGGACGGCGAAGATCAGCGCCAAGATCGTCAGGACGTACGGCATCATCACGGCGAAGTCGGAGGGGATGGGGATGGCCAAGACCTGCACCCAGCTCTGAAGCGCGTTTACAGAACTGAAGAGAAGAGCGCCGAGCAATGCCCCGAGTGGCCTCCAACCGCCAAAGTACACCAGGGCCACCGCGATGAAGCCCATCCCGGAAGTCATGTTCTGCTGGAACACGTTCAACAGGCCGATCGAGAGCGAGGCGCCTGCCACCCCTGAGAGGACTCCACCGAGAGTAACGGTCAAGTAGCGCACTCGGGCGACGCTCACCCCCAGTGCGTCGGCGGCGGCCGGGTTCTGACCCACCGAACGGATCTGCAGTCCCCACGTCGTCTTGTTGATCAGGAAGGCGCTGAGCGGCACGAGGGCAAAGGCGGCATAGACTAGGACGTTATGGTTGAAGAAAACCTCGCCCAGGATTGGTATGTCCGCCAGGAGCGGAATGCGCAGCGGAGCGAAACCGTTCACCGTCTCCACCGTGCCCAGCGCTTTCTGGAAGAGAAGATCGCTCATGCCCAGGCCGAAGAGGTAGACGCCGATGCCGCTGATGCCTTGTTCGGCCTTCAGCGTGACGCTGATCACCGCCATCGCCAGCCCCATTACGCCGCCGACCAGGATGGCGGCGACCAACCCCAGCACCGGATTGCCGGTGCGGAAAGTGGCGATGAACCCGGCGTAGGCCCCCATCAACATGATACCTTCGACGCCCAGGTTGAGCACACCGCTCAACTGGCCGAAGGTCTCGCCGATCGTCGCGAAGAGGTATGGCGTGGCAAAGCGGATGCCGGAGGTCGCGATGCCCAGCAGAACCGCCGGCGAGAAGAGGTCTGTGATCATGCTCGGGCAGCTTCCTCGACGGCGAAGTCGGGAGATGACGCCATGGCGGTCATCTCCTGACGCTTGGCGATCTGCCGCCGCCACAGCTCGCTGGCGACGACGAAGACCACCACCAACCCGTTGAGAACCGTGACCAGGGCCGTGGGGATCTGCACGGCGCTTTGCATCTTGTTCGCACCCACCAGCATGGCGCCGAACAAGATGGAAGCCGGGATCGTACCCAAGGGATGCAACTGGCCGAAGAGTGCGGCGACGATCCCGTTGAAGCCGGCGGACCCGGTGAAACCCGTAGCCGATCCATCCGTGAACATGCGATGGTGAAGCCCCATGACCTGGGTTGCGCCGCCCAGGCCCGCCAGGGCGCCGCTGAGCAGCAGGGCGAGAACAGCGTAGCGCTCCACGCGAATGCCCGCCCTTCGGGAGGCGTGGATGTTGTGCCCGACGGCTCGGATACGAAAGCCCACAGTGGTTCGCCAGAGCAACGCCCAGGCCAGAACGGCGACAATCACAGCCAGCAGGGTCCCTGCATGGAGACGGGTGGGGAGCAGGCGGGGCAGGTCGGCGGCTTGGGGGAAGCGAGCCGTCTGCGGGATGAACGAACCTTCCAGCATCTGCTGGGGGTCCATGAGCGGTCCGCTTAACAAGAAGTTCATGACCTGCACCGCGATCTGGTTCATCATGATCGTGGTGAGGATCTCGTTGACGTTCAAGTATGCCTTCAGAGCGCCTGGGATCACGCCCCATACAGCCCCGGCTAAGAAACCGAACGCAAGGGCGAGCGTGATGATGGCCCAGCCGGGCCAGTGCCGCAGCCCAATCGCGGCCAGCGTCGCGGCGAGAGCCCCGGCCACCAGTTGCCCTTCGCCGCCGATGTTGATCACGCCCCCACGGAAGGAAATGCAAATGCCCGCGCCGACGAACATCAAGGGCGTCGCCTTAACGATCGTGTCGGCGACTGAGTTCAAGCTGCCGAAGGCGCCTTGGAACATGGCCGCGTACGCTTCGAAGGGATTCGCCCCAAGCAGCCACAACATCACGCCCCCGATGAGGAAGGCCGCCAATGCTGCCAGGAATGGCATGAGGGGGCCCAGCCAGCGGGTTGGGCGGATGCCCGAGAGATATCCCCGATCGCGCGGGGACGCGCCGCTTTTCATCGAGGGATCGCCTTGGGTGGGTTGCCCCACAGGTACGGTCGCCAAGTATACCTCACGCAGCTAAGGCCAAGCGCCGCCACTGGATTTCGATTGGCTTATCTGCGGGACCCCTCCCGCACGCAGCCAGAAAACGGTCACGCATACAGCGTTGCCTCAAGCGCTCCAGCCATGCAGAGCGGGACGCAGGCGGCGGTCCCCTTCTCTTGACCCTGGTTCGAGGAGGGGCAGGTTGGGCAGCCTGGCTCTCAGCTTCGTGCCATGTCCAGCTTGACTTGGAAGCCACGCCGCGCGGCCTCGGCCACAAAGGCCGAGCCGGACATCGCCAGTTCGACGGGGATCACGCCGCGGGGAACCTGCCCCCGCGTGATGGCTTCGGTCATGATGGCCGCATGCCACCCAGTCCCTTGCTCCATGGCGGTAAAGCCGGTCTGCTCGTCATAGCGGTGCAACAGCTCAACCCGCGCTTCCGCTTCCGTTCCGCTCTTCAACCCCAGGGCCAGAATCGAAATCAGAATGAAGTCACGTGTATCGGGCTGGGCGCGGATTTGTGGTTCCCATAGGGTGTGAAGTACTTGCCTGGGGACCACACGCTGTCCGTTCACTTCGAGAGGTTCGGTCTCAAGCAAGCCCAGCCATTGGATCACCTTAAGTTTGGCAAAGTGCCCAGGAAAGCGGAGGGTCTTGTTCTGCAGAGTACGGAGCCTGCCGGCAAAAGTGCGCGCGGCGGTGGTGAGACCGCCCGCCGTTGTAAAGCCCTCCAGTGTCCCGACCGGATCGGGAAAACTGAGGGTCTCGACCTCTTCCAAGGCCGGCACGCGGGTGGTCTTCCCGTCACGAATGAAGAGGCAATCACCGTGGTATTCATTCGTCAGGCCCTCGATACTGAAGGTCAGCCGGTAGTCCCAGGGGAGTTCGCGTCGCTGCGGCAAGCCACAGTCCCACATGAACACGTCGCGCGGCTCGTCGAGTTGCTCCATGGCATACAGGATCAGCGTGGTCCCCATGCCCGGGACCTGGCCGCAGTCCGGGACTATGGATGCGCCCGCCGCCTCGGCTTCCTGCGAGAGGGCCAGTTGGGCGAGTACGACGTCGCTGTTTCCCCCGAGATCCGTCATCCCAACACCGGCTTCGATGGCTGCGCGCGTCAGCCCCAAGTTGAAGAAATACGGCACGGCGCTGACGAACGCGTTCACGCCGCGCCGCTTCAGGAACGCGACAACCTCAGCCGGATTGGACGCGTCGAGCTGGGTCGGTTCGGCAAGTGCATGGCCGCAGAGCTGGTTGACGCGCCGAGCCGCCGCTTCAGCCTGGGCAAGCTGGCTGTCTGCCATGAGGACCAACTCGGCCTCTCCGAAACGGGCGAAGTCATAGGCTGCGGCGGTGCCTTGGCGGCCCGCCCCAATGACCGCGAACCTGTAGGTCATCGTTCCTCCTTACGGATGTCTTGTGCGGTGAGCCGGATCTGTACGCTCTCACCATCCGACTTCGGAGGTCGCCCTCGGCGTTCGGTCCGCGACTTTTCGAAGTCAAGCGATGAGAGCGGATCAGGCTGCATAGCGTCGCAGAGTGGCCTGCACCTGGTCGAGGTAGCTGGTTCCAAAGAGGTTGAGATGGTTGAGCAAGTGATAAAGGTTGTACAACGGGAAACGCTCGCGCCACCCCGGGTCCAGTGTATGCAATTCAAGATACGCCGTATAGAAAACCGTCGGGAATTCCCCGAAGAGAGCCGTCATTGCCAGCTCGGCCTCTGCCCATCCGTAGTGGGCCGCAGGATCGATCATCGCCGGTTCGCCAGCCGAATCGCTGATGGCGTTTCCGGACCACAGGTCGCCGTGGATCAGGGAGGCGGGCTGAGGCGGGACGAGGTCCGGGAGTCGCGTCGCGAACGCCTCGGCACGGACATGGTCGGCGCGCTCCATGAGCCCTGCGTCGCGGGCGAGGCGGACCTGAAAGCGAATGCGGTGCTCGGCAAAGAACTCATAGCCGTCATCGGTCCAGGCATTCGGCTGCGGCGTGCTGCCCAGGTAATTGTCATGGTCGAAGCCGAAGCGGGGGGCAACATGCCTATGGAGCGCAGCCAGCCGCCGCCCAAAGGACTCCCAGTAGGCGGCGGCCCGCGTCGCGGGCTGAAGATCCTCGAGAAGGAGATAGTCGGCGCCAAAAGAGAACGGCTTCGGAACTCGCGGTCCGTCGGAGACAGCCAGCGCGCGAAGACCTTCCTCTTCACGCTGGAACATGTCTGGCGCTGCGTTCGAATTCTGTTTGAGGAAGATGGTCTGACCGGAAGAGGTGAGCAGGCGCATGCCCTGATTAATGCAACCGCCAGAGATCGGTTTCGCCGAGGTCACCTCCCCGAAGTCATGCTCACGGAGCCAATCGAGAGCTGCCTGGGCAAGCCTCATATCTGACCGCGCTCCAGGGCCTCCAGCAGCCCCTGGACCGAGCGCTCGATGATCTGGTAGGTGTCTTCGAAGCTGTTGATCCCGTCGTAGTATGGGTCAGGGACGGAGGCATCCGAGGCCGCCTGCGGGTCGAACTCGCGTAACAAGTGGACCTTTGCCCGATCAGCGTCTGAGCGTGCGAGTGACAAGAGTGCGGCGCGGTTATCGCTGTCCATGCCAAGGATGAGATCGTAGCGTGGGAAATCGCGGATGCGGAACTGGCGAGCCGAACCGGTATAGATCAGACCGCGCGCCGCCGCCACGCGTCGCATCCGCGGATCGGGCTCCTCGCCCGCGTGCCAATTGGCGATCCCGGCGGATTCAGCTGCGTACTTGCCGTCCAGACCAGCCTCCGCCGCACGGCGCAGGAAGAGATGCTCTGCCAAGGGGCTACGGACGATGTTCCCGAGGCAGACGAAGAGAAGACGCTTGGGGTTCGACATGCAACCGATTATAACGAGAGCTGGATTGAGGGGGTAGGGATTGGTGGTTGGTGAGCGGGGAATGAAGCTTGGGGCTGATTGAAGAAGGGAGATAGGGGATTGGAGATTGGGGAGCCGCATCGCTCGGCTAGGAAGCAGCAAAAGGTAGCTCGACCAGTTCGCCCGCAACTCGATCTTGACCCACCGTCACCCGCCCGTTCTCGCTCTCTAAAGCAGTAGGGCGAACGACTGCCAGCGCCACCCAGCCGAGGCGCGGCGACTTGGCGACACTGGTGACCGTTCCCACGGTCTGGGCGCCCTGCGACACCGTGGCTAGCTCCGGGACGCCGGCCGCCAAGCGCACGCCGAGCAGGCTGCGCGCGCGTCGCCCACGACTTTCCATGCGCGCGATGATCTCCTGGCCGATGTAGCAGCCTTTCGTGAAGCTGACGTCATGCTCAAGGCCGACTTCGAGAGGAATGTAGTCCTCGAGAATCTCGTGGCCGGTCTCGGCGAGGCCCGCTTCCACACGATGAATCTCGTAGGCCTGCCACGCGAGGGATCCCGCGTTACGCTCGTTCCACGCGGCGTCCGCGCGCAGGCTGGAGGAGGGGTCCAGGAGAAGGCGGAGGCCGCCGGCTGCTGGAGCATCCAAGGCCCAGTACAACCCGCCGTCGATGGCGGTCGCAACCCCTCCTGCCGGGCGGGTGACCTCTGGAAAGATGCGAGCCGCCTCCTCCCATGCAGCAGGGCCGTAGAGCCCCCAAAGCGTCCAATCTTCCTGTTCTTGTTTCAGCTGGACGTCATCTTGGAAGAAGATGTGGCGTCGAAGCCAATGGCTCACAGTCTCCGCGCGGTGCGGGCCGGTGAGGAGCAACAGATGGTCCTCTGCCGCCCACACCCAGACGCGATCCACAATCCGCGCCAGCGGCGTGGTGAGAACCGTGGCGCGTATCGATCCCGCCGGAAGATCGATTAGATCGTTGGTCGACATGCGGTGGAGCAGATCCAGGCGATGCGAGCCCTCCACGCGAATCAAGCCAGGCGGCGGGTGCAGCACACACAGCGCGCTCTCAAACGCCGCGCGGTAGGCGGCCTCGAGTTCTGTGCTCCAAGTCGATTCGACCGTATGGGGTTGGAGCTCTCCTGCCGAGGTCATCGGGATTCCTCACCTGACTCATTATACCTGGTCGTTTGTATTCGCCATTTCGTATGCGCCAGAGGACTCAGGCTCTGAGCCCGAGCCTGGCGCAGCGTGATGCGGCATTCGCACCTCATGTATAATCGGAGTCATCCCCTGGCATCGAATGTGCAACGGGGAGCATGGATAGGGCGAGTAGCAAGATGGCGAGGGATCACAGGTCAGCCGAAGAGCTCTCGATCGAGGAGCTCGAGGCGTTGTTGGCGCGCAGGAAGCTCGCCGCGCGTGAGGCGCGCCTGCGTCGCTTCCAGCGCAGCGGGCGAGCCTTGCCTCTCGCCGCCGCACCGGCGACCTCCGCGCAGACCGGGGGAGCAACGGCCGAGAGTGATGCAGCTGACGAAGCGACTGGGGCGTTGCGGCGGCCAGAGCCCAAGCAGGGGCGCACCTTCCTCAACCGACTTCTGCTCGTGGTTGAAGTCGGCGCTGTCGTGGGGCTTGTGGCAGTCTTCTTGAGCGGTTTCAGCGTGCTGCAGCATCTGAATGAAGAGGTAACTCAGTCGCTTGCGTCCGCTACGGCGCAGCCTACCCCGCTGATCACCGCCGTGGTCCTCCCGTCCGGGCATAAACCCCCAACTTCGCCCGGAGGAGCCAGGCCGAATGACGATGAGATCCCTCCCAATCTCCGACCGTTGGTGCAGTCTCTTCCGATCCCCGAAATTCCCACACCTGGCCCGGAACATGCCCGCACGATCTTTATCCCTGATTTATGGAGCACGCCGGCCCCCGTCGTCCTGGGTGACGGATGGGAGCAACTGAAGAAAGGCGTTGGACAGCATGTTGGGACTGGAAACCCAGGCGAGCCGGGCAACATGGTTCTCTCGGCGCATAACGACATCTTCGGTGAGCTCTTCCGTTATCTGGATCGGTTGGAGCCGGGCGATGAAATCATCATCTCCACCTCCAGCCGTGAATACGTGTATCGTGTGACGGGCGTGCGGATCGTCGAACCCACGGAGGTCAGCGTGATGGCATCCACCGCACGTAGCACCGTCACTCTCATCTCGTGCTATCCGTACCTGGTAGACAACCAGCGCATCATCGTGAGCGGAGAACTGTCGACGAACGAGTGATCGCTGGCTTTGGGGTTTTGCCGACTGGACATTGAGGATGCCGTTTCATGAGTGTTATTTTGAGTTGCCCAGCAGCGTAGAGACGCCACGGCGGGGCGTCTCTACCTCCAGTCCGTCAGAAGCGCCATGCGTCCGAAGACATGGCGGGCGTCCCGAGGGCCGATGTCTATTGTCAAGGAGTAGTTAAGTGAGTAAGGTCGAGAAAAAGAAACGACTTCGACGGCCCAACATTCCCATGTCTGGGGCCGGCGCCGGCGAGCTCCCTTCGCAGCAAGGAGGACTCGGCGCGGGTCTCCGCCGCCCAGGCGTCGAGTTCAACCCCGATTATCGTTACGTGATCCACGACCTGCGGCGCATCGGGTTCCTGGCCGGTAGCTTCATTGTGCTTCTGATCGTGCTCTCCTTCTTCCTCCGCTAGCCGAGGACTTCGTCGCAAGGAGTCCCCCATGAGCAGAGCCAAGCGGCGCAGGAGTACGCGGGTCCGATTCAGCCTGCGCTGGAAGATCACGCTCCCCTTCATCATCCTTGCGTTGGCGTTGGGCCTGGGCGCGACCTTCGTTGTGAACCGCTTGCTCAGCGAGAGCGAGCAGGAGCGATTCTTCCGCCAGCTCGTGGACAGCGGCCAGCAGGCGGCGGATAGCGTGGTGCGCGTCGAGATCGACTTGCTTGAGATGGAGCGCCTCCTGGCCAACGCCGAGGGCGTGCCGGAGGATATCGCCGCTGCTGACGCGGAAGACCTCCGCACCCGCATCCTGCCCTTTGTGTTCAACGCCGGCACGGACATCGTGGCGGTCCTCGATCGACAAGGCACCAGCCTGTTGGCGATCCGTCGTTTGCCCGACGCGCCGCCCGGAGAGTATGAGACGCCTCTGCGAGCCGAGAGCTTCTATATCGAGTGGCCTTTCGTGCAGAAGGTCTTGGCCGGAGAGGAGGATCCCGGGATCGGCGACAAGTACACCGGCCTCGCCAGCATACAAATCGCCGGCCAGCAGCCCTACGTGCTATTCGTCGCTGGCCCTGTGCGCGAGGCCAACGGCGAGCTGATCGGCGCCATCCTCGTCGGCGAGTATCTGGGCGATCTCGTCGACCGGTTGGGAGAGGAGTCTGGCGCCAATATCTCCCTCTACGACGCCTCCAGCGGGCTCCTACTCGCGAGCACCCTGGAGACCACCGACCCTCTCAGCCTTGCCCTCAGTCCGGAGCAGGCTGGAGCGGCGCGTTCTCCGCAGGTGAGCCAAGAGGCTTTGCGGACGGTCCAGGTGGCCGGCGTCGACTATGGCGAGGTGCTGACGAGCTTCGTTGCCCGAAGAGAGACCGTCGAGCTCGGCCTTCTGGGCGCGTCCCTCCTCCAGTCACCAGTACAAAGCACACTCTCCGAGAACGTGTATGCCGTGGCGCGCTTTGGCGCCGTCTCGTTGCTGATGGTCGTGCTCGTAGGCTTGATGATCTCCAATTGGATCACCCGGCCGCTGGTCGGGATCGCCGACGCCTCGGCGCAAGTCGTCTCTGGCAATCTCGACACGCTCGTGCCGGAGCGCGGCGGCGACGAAATCACCGTTCTCGCCCGCTCGTTCAATACCCTAGTTCGAGGCCTGCGAGAGAGCACGGTCTACCGTGACGTTCTGGGGACGACGATGACCCCCGAAGTGCGCAAGCAACTCCGGCAAGCTCTATCCAGTCAGGAGTTGCGCATCCGCGGGCAAAGCGTCGTGGCCTGCGTGCTGTGCGCCGATCTGCATCCGTTCTCCAGCCCTGAGGACGAGGCCGACCCGCAAGACGTCCTCTCGGCGCTGAACGAATGCTTTGCGGCGGTCATGCCGATCGTTGCCCAGCATGGCGGGGTCCTGAGCAAGTTCGACGGCGACTCGCTGATGGCCTTCTTTGGAGTATTGCCGAAGCGAGAGCCTCCACAGATGAGCTCGCTTCAAGCCACCCATGCTGCGATGGAGATCCTTGCGTGGGCGAGGAGTCTTAACGCCCGGCGGGCTGCCCAGGGCCTGCCGGCGCTCGACATCGGGGTCGGGATCGCCAGCGGGCCGTTGATCGCCGGCGGATTGGGACAAAAGGACTACTTGCGATTCACGGTGATTGGACCTACCGTCAATATCGCCAGGAGGGTTCAGGAAGTCAGCTGGGAGCTGGGGAGAGGTGGCCTGCTGATCACGCAGGAGACCTACGACTACCTGGCCGGCGCTCAACGTCAGTTCGAGTTCGGCCGCTATGGTCGCACCCAGCTGCGAAGCCCAGACCGTGAGATCACGGTCTACGAGGTGCGCTCGCGAAAGGCGCGCCTCGTCGAGCAGACGCTGACGGAGCGACCCGAGTGGAACGAGGAGCGAGACGCAACTGGCTGATCGGCGCAATCTTCCCCTTCCTTGTCACATTGGTTATATGGGCCTGCACGGCCATCTGGCTCGTCTTCGCTTCCGGCGATAACATCAGTTTCACCTCCAACCTGCGCTCTCAACTGCGCGCCGACTACGGTGTCGACGGAATCCTGCGGTCCATTCGCACACTGCGCCTCTCCCTCTTTGAGGACCTGCTGCGTGACTTAGGCCTGCGCGTCGACTTGCCCAATACGTTGGGCGATCTGTTCCAAGGTCCGGCGGCGGCCGCTCCGGCGCCTGACTTGGTGGGTAGTCCGTCTTTCAGCGCAACCCCTGGGCAGGCCGTCTTCGCCACGTACACGCCCACCCTGACCCCGTTACCCTCTTCGCCGCCTCCGCCCGCCGCGACCTCCACCCAAGCACCGTCGCCGACAGAGGTTCCGGCCCTGCCCAGCCCGACGACTAAGCCCATGCAGGTCTCCCCCATTCTGGAATGCGTCGTCAACAACAGGGATGGAACCTTCACGGCTCACTTTGGCTATGAGAACCCCAACGTCTTCTCGGTCGAGATTCCCATCGGCCCCGACAACTACTTGTCTCCCGCTCCTGACGATCGCGGTCAGCCGGGGACATTCCAGCCCGGCAGGACTTCCGGCTTTCCCAGCGCGGGGTTCACGGTGACCTTTTCGGGGCGTAGCTTGAAGTGGAATCTCAACGGCTTGACGGCTTATGCGTCGAAATCCTCCAGCACGTGCGGGCCCGGGCCGAGTGAGCCAGACACGACGGATACCCAGCCTCCCCAGATCCTCGGCGCGGTGCTCAATCCCGCCCCAGGCGCCATGGAGGCTTGCACGGTGTCAGTCTCGGCGAGCGGGCTGCACGTCTTCGATCCGAACTACTCCGCGGGACTCAAGATCGTGAAGCTCAAGTACAAGGTGGTCGGGTACACGGATTACATCTACTCGGACCCGCTCGTCCTGGAAAGCGGAGGCTTCACCCCCAATGGTGACTGGGCCGGCTATTACGCGGGCACGATCGACCTGTGCATCGATTCGGGTTGGTCCTCTCCCGCGCCGGACGTATTCCACGTCGAGCTCTGGGCGAAAGCCGCCGACCATGCCGGGAACTGGGGATACGTGTTACTAGGAGAGTACACGTTCCCTGCCACATGCGGCTCAGCGGGTGACGACGACTAAGGCATTACGGGTGCTTGGGGGCCTTGGCGCTTGGGTGCCTGGGGCTCGGGCGCCGAGGCACTATGGCGCCTGGGCGCCTTCTCGCTGAAGGAAGCCTCAGCCGTGATGGCCATCGCCTGATTTCCCAAGCGCCTAGGCGCCTGAGTGCCCAAGTGCCCTCCCGCCCATGTGCCCAATCGCCATAGCGCCTAAGCGCCCAAGTGCCCAATCGTCCACCGTCCATCGTCCACCGTCCTCCAACCGAATGGCACTTGCCCAATCCCCAATTTGGCGATAGGATAGCACTGCCGGGCTATCGAGCGCTGCTCAAGCGCGCACTCCAAGCTGACCCTCTTCTCCGGCTCTCGGCGTACTAGCTCAGGCTGCGTTCCCAACTCAATGCGGACGACAACGGAGACACGGGGGGAGGGCGTTGTGCCGACTTCGTGGCGGTGGCCAATGCGCCGGAAAGCCACCCGCTGTGCGCCACCTCAATCCTCAGTCCTTGCACGACCATGAGTCCTTAGGCGCTCCCGCCGGCAGGCGGCTGACCTGCGTGCCGTCGGGCGGTTTGGTTCTCGAACATCATGCTAGACTTGGCGCAAAGGTAGACAAGTCAAAGTCATGGCGGCCTCAAGAATCCGCGCCGACTACGAGCAGTTGGAGCACATCGCGCAAGCAATGTCGCAGCAGGCAGAGACCTGTCGGCGAATGCTTGAGGACCTTCAACGCTCGAAACACGTGCTCCAGAGCGGCGGTTGGGCCGGACATAGCGCAACGGCCTTCCAGGCTAGGATGGATTCGGCCATGCTTCCGAGTCTCAACAAGCTGGCGGCAGTGCTAGAGCAATCATCGCAAGCCACCTTGAAGATCGTCGGGATCTTCCAACGGGCTGAGGAGGAGGCTGCGGCCATATTGCGGGGCGATGATGGAACCACTGCGCCAGGTTTGCCCCAATGGCTGACCGAGCTGTTGGAAGGCGTGTTCCTGGGAGATTTCTCCGAAGGCAGTTCACTCTTGAAACTGCTCGCCCAACTCGGCGTTGGGTTTGTCCCTGTCGCCGGTCAGGTCGCCGATGTTCGTGACATCATCGCCAATGTCAAGAATGTCATCGAGGGCAAAGAGCTGGCCTGGGTGGGCCTAGCTCTGGCGATACTGGCCATTATCCCCGGCCTGGATGCGCTGAAAGCCGGTAAGGCCCTCAGGCCGATCTTCAAGGCCCTGGGCGACAAAGGCTCGCGTGAGGCCGTCGAGTTCCTCATCAAGAACCCGAAGGAGCTTGGGCGGGTGGGCAGGACGCTCGGCGCGCTGCTGGATCACCCGCAGCTGATCGAGGCCCTGGCTGAGAACCCGGAGGCCGCCCTGCGGCTGATCCGGGAAGGCTCGCCCGAGGCCGTGGAGGCGTACGCCCGGTATGGCGAGTATGTGTCCAAGATCCTCAACGACATCCCTGACCCCCACCGGGCCTACGAGGGGTTCGCCCGGCTCACGCCGCAGCGCCCGCTGGACGCAGTGCCTGGGACGGATTTGACCCCCAAGGTCGAGGAGTTCGTAACGCCGGGGGTCCACGGCGACTTCGACGACTACCCCTTCGGAATTCGGGGTGATGAAAGGACTAAGTTGCTCTGGACAATCGACGACCAGGGCGCGCATTTTGTACCGGAGAATACGCTGCGCTGGGATTCCTCACGCGGGAGGCCGTCACACACCAACATGAGCGACGCCGCATACTTTGGGGGCGAAGCATGGCGGACCGGCCCAAATGAGATCACGATAAACGCCGGCTCAGGAGCATTTGGCTACAATCGCAATTACGCCAACAGCCTCACAGGTGAGGCCTTGGATGACTACTTGACGGCCATGCAGGCGCGGTTTGATCGGGCAGCAGAGTACTTCAGGCAACTGGGTTTTGAAGTGAAGCAGATCCCGGTTACGCAAAGGTAGCACAGGCCCACAGACTGGGGAGCAGCACTGCTGATAGCGCCGAGCGAAAGAGACGTATGATGCCAGCGAAGATAACTGATCCGATCCTAGGCGACGAAGGCGAGGTGTTTGGTGCGGGCGAGCGCGCGGCAGGGATATTCACAACCGCGTTCGCCCCGACCAAGAGCCGGGTCTTGGTCTTGGTCGATGTGATTGATGGCGCTGTTCCCCACGTGCAGCGCGAGCTCTTCCGCGAGGTCGCGGCATGGTATCCGGAGGCCGTTCACGAGGTCTATGCTGCCATCCTCCGCAAGGTGAGGGAAGATCCAGCTGCCAAGGAACTGACGTCGCTGGAGGAAATCCAAGACCGCCTTCAGCTCACTGCGGTGGACATCCGTTATCCTTTTCGCCCGCCAGCGAAGTGCATCCTGGAATACAAGTTCGACCCCAATGCGCCCAAGTGGTTCGTGCGGATCGACGAAGAGTTCCAAGTTGAATGGGTCGGCCTAGGAGACTGATGGGGAAGCCCAGATCGCCAACCACCCCAGGTGAACCCATGGCCAAAGACGATGTGACACCCGGTGTCCAGGAGTTCGTGACCCCGCGCGTTCACGGTGACTTCAATCAATACCCGTTCGGAACGCGCGGCGATTTGGCGACGAAACTGCTGTGGACGATTGACGACTTCGGCGCGCACTTCGTGCCGGAAGGCCTACAGTGGGACTCCTCGCGGGGATACCCCTCCCACACGAACATCAGCCCCAGCGCCTACTCCGGCGGCGAAGCCTGGCGGACCGGCGCCAATGAAATCACGATCAATGCTGGCTCGAGTTCATTCGGCTACAACGCGATGTATGCCGAGACTCTCTCGGGCCAAGCGCTGGAGGCCTACAAGGCGGAAATGCAGGCGCGCTTCGACCGAGCGGCGGGCTATTTCAGACAGCTCGGCTTTGAAGTGAAAGTGATCCCTCTCACCGAACGGTGAGAGGAAGCCCGTATGGAAAGTCCGTCTGCCCTGTCACCATGAGCGAACATCGAAAGGCGGCCGAGAAGATACCTGACCCAGTATTGGGCGACGGGGACATCTTCTTCAGCGGAAGTAAACGGGCGTGGGCTTGCTTCAGGAAGGAATTCGCCCCGACGAAGAGCCGTATTCTGGTTGTGGCAAGCGTTGTCGGCGGCAGCGTTCCCCAACACCAGCGCGAACTCTACCGGGAGATTGAGTCCAGGTATCCGGAGGGGGCCCAAGGGGTGCACGATGCCATTCGCCGCGAGGTAGAAAGCGACGAGGGGCTAAGGAAGTGGCTGCCGCCGCGCCATATCCTGGACACGCGGCAGCTCGAGGCGCTGAGGAATTGGATGCCGCCTGACCAGATCTCGACCCGCCTCCAACTCCTGAGGATTGATCTTCGCCATCCGTTCCCTCTTCCGGCCAAGTGGATCTTGACTTATCAGTTTGGGCCGAACAAGCCTGTCTGGTATGCGCGCATTGGCGAGGACTTTCACGTCGAATGGTGCGGCCTGGGAGATTGACGCCTTGGGCAGCACACACTGCAACCACGTGGCCTTGAGTGAGCGAATGGTCAAGCGGTTTTCTCCTTCACATGCAGCCGCTGCGGCGCAAGGAGTCTGGCTTCTGGGGAAAGAATCTGCGGTGGGCCGGTTAGCGAGTCCTTGGCTGAGCATGGATGTGCCCTGGCCGCGGCTGCTTGTGAGCTCCTACGGTGGGCGCCTTCTCGCCGGCGGAAGACAAGGTCGGAACTCGAACTAGCCGGGTATTCAGGCGCCCAAACGCCCAAGCGTCATGGCGCCCAATCACCCACCGTCCACCGTCCATCGTCCACCGTCCTCCAACCGAATGGCACTTGCCCAATCCCCAATTTGGCGATAGGATGGTAGTGCCGGGCTATCGAGCGCTGCTCAAGCGCGCACTCCAACTGAGGGGACAATGGGAACATCCACGTCGAGCAGAAAGCCCAGGCGGCTGGGGGATGTCTTTTCTGCGTTTTTGCTCGTAGCGTTGATCGTGGCGCTGGCCGCGACCGTTCTGACGCTCTTCTCCAGTACTCTTGCCTACTCTCTCAGCCTGCGTTCTCAGCTTGGTGCGAACTACGGAGGAGACTCGGGGGGTCCGGTTCGCTCGTTACGCCTCTCGATCTTTGAGGAGGTGCTGCGCGACCTAGGGCTCTCGGGGGACATCGGCGACCGCCTGGGCGACATGTTCGACTTGCCGGTTCCGACGGCCACGCCAAGCGCCATCCCACCGACTGCGACCGCCTCCGCCACGCCCAGCGCGACGCTCACGCGCACGCCGAGCGGCACGATCCAGCCCACGTCCACCCGCACTCGGACCCCCACTCAGGGTATCTCTCCCACGCCGAGCCGCACGCGCACGGCGATCCCGAGCCGAACGCCTTCGCCTGGTCCTCCCGGTCCTACCAGCACGCCCTCGCGCACGCCTACGGCCTCGCGTACTCCCACGCCCTCGAACACGCCAACCCCTTCGGAGACCCCGACACCGAGCAACACCCCGACGCCAAGCAATACCCCGACGCCAAGCGAGACCCCGACGCCATCTGTGACGCCCACGCCTATACCGCCGGACTGTTGCAGTCCGACATGGAACGAGATATTCGTTTCGCTCAGCTTGAGCGGAGACCAATGCAGGATAGAGGCACGCAGTTTCGTTGTCTTCGACGCGGCTGTCTCCTGGGGTATTGGTTCCGGTGGCGTCGGTGATGGTAAGGGTTTTGTGAAGCTCCTCTGCACGTCCGACACGGGGGGAGCTTGCCAGGCAGATCTGAACGGAGGCGGCTGGGTTGGCGGGCCGTATGGCGCCTGGTCTGGCGACTACACGGGCTCGACCGTTCTGGGAGGTGTCCTGCCGACATCGGTGATCACAATTTGGTTCCAGATCCGCGACAACTCAGAGAAACTCGTTGAAACTGCGGGCCGCTCCTTCCCGGGCTGTGTTTCTGAGTAGGGGCAGCATTCTAGGTGCCGATCTGGGTTGGGACGAGAGACAATACTGCCAAGTTCGCTGCTGATACCGGTCAGTTCACGAAAGTAGGCTGCGTGGGGAGCAACTAGCGGTATTCCCGGACCTCCTCCCCTCGATCCAATGGCCTTGGGGAGGGACATGTGAGACGACCTGTGCCTGACCAGAAAGGCAGGGCTATCAGGTTGAGGGAAACGGGAGCGGACCCAGCGAGTGCAAGGGATAGGCGAAGAGGTGGATTGGCCGGATGGGCACTGCTCGTGCTCATCATCGT
>Ga0209642_10001355_pt1 | contig 16274 bp, 18 predicted proteins | sample RifCSP19_2_FD_184025 | JGI IMG/M metagenome (GOLD analysis project Ga0209642, IMG submission 184025) | Soil microbial communities from Rifle, Colorado - Rifle CSP2_sed 19_2 (SPAdes) (version 2) | ecosystem: Environmental > Terrestrial > Deep subsurface > Rock core/Sediment | place: Rifle... | reverse complement strand
CGAGGAGCTGCTCGCTCGGTCCATCGTCATCAGCCGTCGGGCGTCGGGGACCGATCGGCCGATCGTTCCCACGATCAAGCTCGGCGAGATGGAGATCGACATCGTCAATCGCCAGGTGCGCGCCGGTATTAGAGAGCCGGAGCGCCTTCCGGGGGCGCCACCGTAACCAGTCGGGCCAGTCGCTCCTCGTCCAGAATGTTGATACCGCCGCTGCGTTGGCGTTTCACGAGACCGTCGGCTTCCAGCTCGCGCAGTGCCCGGTACATCATCACGCGGCTCGTACCGATCATGGCTGCCAGGTCAGCTCGCTGGGCAACTGGACGGGGCGTGTCGAAGATCGCCTTCCCGTACCGAGTGAGGATGGCAGCCAGCCGCTGGCGCGCATTCTCGAAGGACCGTTCATCGAGCCGCATGTTGAGAACCACCGCGAGATTCGATGACTGGTCAAGGAGGCCGACGGCCAGCCCGGCGTCCTGCAGCGCGAGTTCTCGCACGAATCGCGGATCCCATGTCGCCCATGTCCCGTCGCTCAGGGCGACCAACTCGTAGAGCGCCTCAGCGTCCGGATCGCTGATCGAGCGAAGTCCGCCGAGATAGCCAGGCCCTGCGATCAGGGCGGCGCGCACCTGTCCCGTCTCCGCAACGCGGCGAGCCATGAAGTGCCCATCGAGCATGACGAAGGGAGGCAGTTGCATCCCCCTCGCGTGCAACCGGTCGCGGCGGCTGAAGGTCTGTCGCTGGGCCGCACGCTCCAGGCGGCGCAGCGTGCTGGCGTCGGCGCCCGGCAGTAGCCGTGCGATATGTGAACCAACCGATTCGATCGCGTCCATGGGGGTCCTCTTCGCGTCCCGCCGATCGTACAGGGTACCGCGGGTGGACTCCGGCGTGGATGTGAACTCTGACATTGCTGGCGCAGGAAACTGAGGTAGGTTCGGGTTGCTCGACCATTCCGCCAGAGCCCGCATCAGCGTCGGTCGCGCTGGGCCTCGCGCGCCAGCCTCCGTGAAGAACCCCCTCGATCTCGTCTGGGCGGAGCCAGGTTCCCCGCGGCCCATGAATGAGCGGGGAATCGAGCAGCGTGGGCTCGAGCCGGAGGCTGGGATACCGATTGCAACGACGGCAGACAGAACCCGGGGGTCGAGAACCCGATCAGACTGAGGTCAGCAGGCCCCCGACGAGCGTTCAGAACGGCCGCGCCTTCAACGAGTGGCTGCGCTCGCAGCTCAAGGCGAAGAAGATGTCGCAGCGCCAGCTGGCGCAGCAGTCGGGCGTCGATCACTCGACGATCTCGCGCCTCATCCGCGGCGAACGCACGCCCTCGCTGGGCACGGCGACGAAGCTCGGCCGTGGCCTGCACGAGATCCACGACGAGGCGGACACGCCGCAGTACTTCGGCCTCGTCGCCTCGACGGCGGCGAACCCCACCGCGCACGTCGAGTACTCGCTCCGCGCCGACGAGTACCTGAGCGAAGCGCAGGTCCGCCAGGTCATGGAGTACTACCTCGCCGTGCGCATGGGTCGGCTGGCGGCACGGCCGATGGCCGTCCGACCGGGCGCCACGCCCCTCGTGCGCTTCCCGAAGCGCAACTAGCACATCGTCCGACCCGCCTCACCGCCGGTCTCGGGAAACGATCCACGCTCCATGAAGACGGTGCCGAAGGTCCGGCCGAGCGAGGCCGCGAAGTTCAGGCGCAGCAGCCAGGCGCGGTAGACGTCGCCGAGCTTGGTTCCCATATCGCACGGCCACTGCCGGGCGCGACGCGTCGCGCTAGGAGGGACCGGTGCGCCGCACCCAGCCCAGACCGAGACTGAGCGTCTTCAGCCGCAACCGATTCGATCGCGTCCATGGGGGTCCTCTTCGCGTCCCGCCGATCGTACCGCGGGTGAACTCCGGGGCGTATGTGAACTCTGACATTGCTGGCGCCGGAAACTGAGGTAGGTTCGGGTTGCTCGACGATTCCGCCAGAGCCCGCATCAGCGTCGGTCGCGCTGGGCCTCGCGCGCCAGCCCCCGTGGGCCGCGGGGAACCTGGCTCCGCCCAGACGAGATACGCGATGGGGTCTTCACGGCGGTGGGACCGGGCGCACCTGCCTGGGCGCTCTGGATCCCAGAGGCAGCAATCGTCGGCAACACACGCTGCGCGGCCGCCCAGCCGAGAACAGGTCGCAAGGGACATGCAGACGTTTCACCCACGTTTTCCGCGCATCGAGAATGAGCCGTGACAGCCAGCCAGGTGAACGCAGCGGAAGTCGAAGCACGCCGCGCGCTCGTGCTCCACGATCGCCAGCTGGTCGTGGACCTCATCGAGCTGACGCTGAACCACGGCCTCTTCGTCGTGCGGGCGGCGCGCAGCCTGGCGGAGGCGGAGGCGATCCTGGCCGAGTGGCGCCCGCACCTGACCGTGGTCGACATGGACCACGACGACAGCACCGCGCTGCTCCAGCGTCTCGGCGCCTCGAACACCCTGACGCGGAGTGTGACGCCGGTCCTGGGTCTCACGCGACGCGGCGACCTGAAGACCAAGCTCAAGGCGTTCGATCTCGGGGTCGACGACATCCTGACGATGCCCTTCTCGCCCGAGGAGCTGCTCGCTCGGTCCATCGTCATCAGCCGTCGGGCGTCGGGGACCGATCGGCCGATCGTTCCCACGATCAAGCTCGGCGAGATGGAGATCGACATCGTCAATCGCCAGGTGCGCGCCGGTGACTCGATCGTGCACCTGAGCGGCATCGAGCAGAGCCTGCTGTACCTCCTCGCCAGCCGTGGCGGGCGCGTCGTCACGAGGGAGGAGATCCTCGATGCCATCTGGGGCACCGACTTCGTGGCCGAGAGCAACATCGTGGATCGCCACGTCCGGAGCCTGCGCATCAAGCTGCAGAACGACTATCGGCAGCCGCGCTTCATCGCCACGGTCCCCGGCCAGGGCTATCGATTCATCCCGACCTTCTCGAATGCGGGATGGGACGGTCGGCGGGACCCGAGCGAACACCCGCGCCACTGAGCGTCGCCCGACGAGATCGACCACGAGACCAGCGCTCCGACGAGGGCGCGATCAGCGACGTTGCTCGAGTGGTGGCGTCGCGGAGATGACGGACCGTCATGACGCGGTGGCGTCAGGACGACACACTCGCATATCGCTTCTCCTGCCTGGGGCTCGGGGACGATAGGGCCGCGGCGGACCGGGATGGTCAGCTCGTCGGCCATGGTGGAGCGCCGTTGAGAGGCGACTCCAGCGGCAGGATCCCGTCGACGGGGTCGATAGGTAGGCGAACCGTCTGGTGCCTGGGGGCAGCAGAAGGTCTCACCTGAAGACAGGAGCGGCGGGATCCTGCCGGGTCTGGCTCTGGCAACCGGCGACGTGCAGCGAGCGCGTGTGGGTGCAGCCTGTGCGCCCAGATCGCGCCGTCGGCTTGTGGACCGGGCGCCGACGCGCATCGTCGAGGCGAGCGTCATGACGGACCGTCATGACGCGGCGGTGTCGAGACGACACACTGGCGTAGGCCTCCGAACGCCTGCTGATCTGGCAGGCGAAATGAACAAGGAGGTCTACAGGTGGCCCAACTCGTTGTCACGGGTCATCCGGACGAAACGACCGCCTAGCGAGCGTTCGGCACGGCATCGAGGATCGGCGAGAACTCTCGAGGTAGACGACATGATGAAGACACAGGTCCACGGGGCCAGGCTGCTGCTTTCGGCTGGCATCGCAGTCACTCTCGCGATCGGCATGCTCGCCGTCGGACGGACGGCAAATGCCGCGGGTCCAGCGCCAGTCGGGCTTGGAACGGCCGCGCCTTTCGCGGTCTTGGCGGGCACGCCGGCGGTGACCAATACTGGGGCGACGACCATCACCGGAGACCTGGGTATCCACCCCGCTGCCGCCGTGACGGGATTTCCGCCCGGAATCGTGAACGGGACGATCCACGCGGCCGACGCCGTCGCGCTGCAGGCCAAGAGCGACCTGGTCATCGCCTATGACGACGCCGCAGGACGAACACCGGTGACGGTCGTGGCCGGGGGCACCCTCGGCGGGAGGACCCTCGTCCCCGGCGTCTACAACGCCGGCGGCGCCACGCTCGATCTCACAGGGACGCTCACGCTCGACGGCCAGAACGACCCGAATTCCGTCTGGATCTTCCAGGCGACGTCCGACCTCATCACGGCCTCGTCGAGTTCCGTCCGCTTCATCAACGGCGGTCAGCCCTGCAACGTCTTCTGGCAGGTCACCAGCTCGGCGACGCTCGGATCGGGCTCAAGCTTCGCGGGGACCATCCTGGCCCTGACATCCATCACGATGAACAGCGGGGTAACGGTGGACGGTCGAGCGCTGGCCCGGAACGGCAACGTGACCTTGATCAACGACACGATCACGAGGTCGACGTGCTCGACACCTACTCCAACGCCCTCGCCTACCCCGACCGCCAGCCCCTCGCCGATCCCGACCGCCAGCCCCTCGCCTACCCCGACCGCCAGCCCCTCTGAAACCCCCACGGCGACTGACGCGGCGGCCCCAAGCGCCTCTGAAACCCCCCCGGCGACTGACGCGGTGGCAACGACCGACGTTCCCGGGTCAAGGCCGACCCCGGTGATCCTCGTCGGGATCTTACTTCTCGCCTCCGTCGTGGTGGTCAGCCGACGATCGCTGCGGACGAACCGCACCCGCTGAACCATGCGGCATGAGCCTGCTCGAGCTTTCATGGGTCGATCTCTGGGCGAGCTCGGTCTCGGTCCCATAGCGCAAAGGAGAAAGCCATGACCATCGATCAAACCGATCGGACAGGCGTCACCCGGGAACCCACGGTGGCCGCGGGTCAGGAACCAGCGCGGACGGACACGGGTCAGCAAACGGTGCGGACGGACAGTCGTCGCATCACCAGGGCGGGCCCCGGGGCGTCCGAGATGACCCGACGCGTCGTCGTCCTCGTGTTCGGGCTGATCCAGCTCGTCATTGGAGCGCGCTTCGTCCTGCTCCTGCTCGACGCCAGAGAAGCCAACGACCTCGTGTCGGGCATCCTGAACGTCAGCCAGCTGTTCGTCGCGCCGTTCGAGGGGATCCTCCGGACGGACGCCCTCCATGCCGCGGGTTCGGTGCTCGATATCACCGCCATCGTGGCCTTCGTTGGCTGGACGATCATCGAGCTGGTCGTGATCTGGGCCGTGGGGATCTTCCGGCGCGAGCCGGCCTGATACGATCGTGTGACCGCGTCGCGGTCCCCAAGCGGGCAGGGCCTCGTCCGCAGACAGCGTCGGCCGGAGCGGGGCCGCGCGACACGGAAGGAACGGCTTCGATGGGCTTCATCTCCTGGATCGTCGTCGGCGCGATCGCCGGCTTCCTGGCCAACCAGATCATGGGCTCGCGTGAAGGTCTGCTGATGATGATCGTCCTCGGCATCGTCGGCGGCCTCGTGGGCGGGTTCGTCGCCGCGAGCGTGCTCAAGATGGGCTCCGTCGACGGCATCAACCTCGAGAGCATCGTGATCGCCACGCTCGGCGCGATCGCGGTCGTCTACGTGGTGAACCTCGCGAGAGGTGGTCGTCGCGGTTTCAGGTGATCCCGGGCGCCCCGCGAAGCCTGACAGGCTCGAGCAACTCCGGACAGGACCGGCTCGGTGGGGGCCGGCACTGTCCGGCTCTTCTTGGCGACCGGACGCGGGGCTGGAGCGAGACATGACGATCGCGGAGTCCGAGCGGCGCTCGCCCGGTACCCTGACCCTCGCTCGTGACCCTCGGAGCCACCCCGCGAGCGTCGTCCGGCGCGTGTCGGGAGCCATCGAGTTCGCCCGTAGGAGCGCCACGATGCACATCGTGCGGCCAGCTCGGTCGGCCTCGGCGCCGGGTTCTACCTCGCCGGGGCGCCGCGCTCGGACCGTCACCTGGTTCCGCGCGCGTGCCGTCGTTGCTCGATGAGGCGCCAGATCATCGGCGTGAAGATCAGCTGCATCGCGAGATCCATCTTGCCGCCGGGGCAGACGAGCGTGTTCGCCCGCGACATGAATGAGTCGTGGAGCATGGAGAGCAGGTAGGGGAAGTCGATGCCGCGCGGGTTCCGGAAGCGGATGACGAGGAAGCTCTCGTCGAGCGTCGGGATGAAGCGGGCGATGAACGGGTCCGAGGTGTCGACGACCGGAACGCGCTGGAAATTCACATGTGTTCGGGTGAACTGCGGGCAGATGTATTGCACGTAGTCGGGCATCCGCCGCAGGATCGCGTCGGTCACCGCTTCCGTCGAGTAGCCCCTCGTGGACTTGTCGCGGTGGATCTTCTGGATCCACTCGAGGTTGATGACCGGCACGACGCCGATGAGCAGGTCGACATGGCGGGCGACGTCGATCCCGTTGCAGGCCACCGCGCCGTGTAGTCCCTCGTAGAACAGGACGTCAGAGCCGTCCGGGACGTCTTCCCAGGGCGTGAACGTGCCGGCAGGCTGACCGTACTCGGCCGCTTCTTCGTCATCGTGGAGGTAGCGCCGGATTCGGCCGCCGCCGTCGCTACCGTAGTCCCCGAACAGCGCCTCGAGCTCCTCGAACAGGTTGGCGGCTGGCCCGAAGTGGCTGAACGAGTGGTTGCCCGCCGCCGCCTCCTCGGCCATCCGCTGGGCCATCTCGAGGCGGTCGTAGCGGTGGAAGGCGTCGCCTTCGACGAAGACCGCGGTGATTCCTTCCCGTCGGAAGATCTGCGAGAAGGTCCTCGAGACCGAGGTGGTCCCTGCGCCGGAGGACCCCGTGATCGCGATGATCGGATGTTCTGCCGACACCACAGCTCCTCCTATGCCGAATCCCGGAACAGGCCGCGTGAACCGAAGAGCGGAGCGTCGTAGCGTCGTTCGTTGTGATCCCGGTGATACGACTCGATCCGCTCGACCTCGGCGCGCGATCCGAAGACGAAGCCCGTGCGCTGATGGATGCTCTCCGGCTGCACCTCCAGGATGGGCCCGTAGCCCGAGCTGGCCCGGCCACTCGCCTGCTCGATCAGGAATGCGATCGGGTTCGCCTCGTAGAGCAGGCGCAGTCTCCCACTGCGGGCGCTGGCTCGATCGTCGCGCGGGTACAGGAAGACGCCTCCGCGGAGAAGGATGCGGTGCGCCTCGGCGACGAGGGAGGCCACCCAGCGCATGTTGAAGTCGCGGCCGCGCGGACCGCTGCTGCCGGCGAGGCACTCGTCGACGTAGCGCTTCACGGCCGGCTCCCAGAACCTCGAGTTCGAGGCATTGATAGCGAACTCGCTCGCCTCGTCGGGGATCCGCATGTTCGGGTGGGTGAGCATGAACTCGCCGATCTCCCGGTCGAGCGTGAACCCGTGGACGCCGTGCCCGAGGGACAGGACGAGCATCGTCGTCGGACCGTAGATGGCGTACCCGGCGCAGACCTGTCGCGTACCGGGCTGGAGGAACGCGTCCGGGCCGACCTCTGCGTGCTCGTCCGGATCGGGCAGGACCGAGAAGATCGACCCGACCGAGACGTCGACGTCGATGTTGGAGGAGCCGTCGAGCGGATCGAATGCGAGCAGGTACCGGCCGCGCGGGTACTCCGTGGGGATGCGTCGCACGTCTTCGCACTCCTCCGAGAGCATCGCGGCGAGCGTTCCGCTCCGCAAATGGGTACGGAAGAGGATCTGATCGGCGACGATGTCGAGCTTGGCCTGAGCCTCGCCCTGAACGTTGATCGTGCCCGACTTGCCGACGAGGTCGACCAGCGGGCCCTTGCCGACGATGTTCGCGATCCGCTTGCAGGCAAGCCCGAGGTCGTTGACGAGGGCCGTGAAGCCGCCCGTGGCGTGAGGGACCTTCCGCTGCTCATCGATGATGAACTCGGTCAGCGTCTGCTCCGGCGGCGTGGTCACGATCTGCCGTCCGTCGCCGGGAGGTCGTTTCGCTCGCGCCTTCACTGCGATCCCTCGACCGTCGTCTCACTGCGATCGAACACGCGACTCGCACGGATGTCCTCTGCCTCGATGGTCATCAAGTCCTCGCGACCAAGCGGTGCGCCCCGCCGGTCGAAGAGCCGATTCGCCTGCCGCAGGCGCGCCCGGTCGAGCGCGTTGCGGATGGAACGCGCGTTGGCGAAGTTCCGCTGCATCCGGCGACGGTCGATGTACTCGCCGAGGGCGCGTGCCGCGTCGGGGGAGAGGCGGTACTGCATCCGCTCGAGCATGAGCTCGGCGATCGAGAACAGCTCGTCGGCCTCGTAGTCCGGGAAATCCACGTGATGGGCGATCCGCGAGCTCATCCCCGGGTTCATCTGGAAGAACCGCTCCATCCGGTCCTTGTAGCCGGCCAGGATCACGACGAGGTCGTCGCGCTGGTTTTCCATGACCTGGAGCAGGATCTCGATCGCCTCCTGGCCGTAGTCGCGCTCGTTCTCGGGGCGGTAGAGGTAATACGCCTCATCGATGAACAGCACACCACCCATGGCGCGCTTGAGAACCTCCTTCGTCTTCGGCGCCGTATGACCGATGAACTGGCCGACCAGATCGTCCCGGGTCACGGCGACGAGATGTCCCTTCCGCGAGTAGCCGAGGCGATGGAGGATCTCCGCCATGCGCATGGCGACCGTCGTCTTGCCGGTCCCGGGGTTGCCGGTGAAGCTCATGTGGAGCGACGGCGGCCCGGCCGACAGCCCGACGCCCATTCGCAGCTTCTCGATCAGCAGCAGCGCCGCGATCTCGCGGATGCGGGTCTTGACCGGAACGAGGCCGACGAGGTCGCGGTCGAGCGTCGCAAGCAGCTCCTCGACCTGGGAATCGGCCAGCGCCGCCTCGAGGTCGAGCGGCGGCGCGGACGCGGCCGGGCCGACCGCGGTGGTCCCTGGATCCGTCTGGCTCGTCACGAGTACCGCCCACCCTCGGGCCGATCGGTCGCATACGGGCGGATCGTGTAGCGGATGGTCCGGCCGGCCGCCTCCTCGCGCCCGAGCGCGAAGCCCGGCTCGTGAAGCGGTCGGTTGACGATGAACGAGAGGCGGATCGTCTCGAAGCCGTGGGTCGAATCGAACGCGTTGAGCTTGATGTAGTGGTCGGGGAACGTGCCGCGCGCGGCCTGGACCTCGGTCATGACGCCGGCCGCATCGCGCAGGTCGAACATCGGCATCCCGAACATCTCCCAGTACGTGTTGCGCGGGTGCGGGTCGTCCGTGTACTCGAGCGAGATCGCCCAACCCTGCCCGAGGCAGTACTCGATCTGCGCCCGGATCTGGTCATCGGTCAGGTCGGGCAGGAACGAGAACGTGCCCTGCGTGATCCTCATCGCTCTGCTCCTTCAGGCCGGCGTCGACGTCGGCACGAAGTCCGGGGTGTCCGTGCTCGTGTAGTCGAAGGTGACCTCGCCCCACGTGTCGAGCGCGGCCCGCAACGGGAGGCAGTCGCGTGCCGCGGCGGCCAGGATGTCCGGTCCCTCGTTCCAGATGTCGCGGCCCTCGTTGCGCGCGAGGACCATCGCCTCGAGCGCGACGCGGTTGGCGGTCGCGCCGGCCTGGATGCCCATCGGGTGGCCGATCGTGCCACCACCGAACTGGAGCACGACGTCCTCGCCGAGATAGGTCAGGAGCTGGTGCATCTGGCCGGCATGGATCCCGCCCGAGGCGACCGGCATGACCTTGCGGAGCCCCGCCCAGTCCTGGTCGAAGTGGAGTCCGCGCTGGAGGTCGACCGCGTTGTGCGGCTCGCGGAGGATGTTGTAGAAGCCCTGGACCATGTTCGGATCGCCCTCGAGCTTGCCCACGACCGTGCCCGCGTGGATATGGTCGACCCCGGCCAGACGCATCCATTTGGAAATGACCCGGAATGACACGCCGTGCGCCTTCTGCCGGGTATAGGTGCCGTGGCCGGCGCGATGGAGGTGCAGGATCATGTCGTTCCGGCGCGCCCATTTCGACATCGACTGGATCGCCGTGTAGCCGATCACGAGATCGATCATCACGATGACGCTACCGAGCTCCTTGGCGAACTCGGCCCGCTCGTACATGTCCTCCATCGTTGCGCCTGTCACGTTGAGGTAGTGCCCCTTGACCTCGCCGGTCGCGGCAGCCGCCCGGTTGACCGCTTCCATGCAGAACAGGAACCGGTCCCGCCAGTGCATGAACGGCTGCGAGTTGATGTTCTCGTCGTCCTTGGTGAAGTCGAGCCCGCCCCGGAGCGCCTCGTAGACGACCCGGCCGTAGTTCCGACCTGACAGCCCCAGCTTCGGTTTCGTCGTGGCGCCAAGGAGCGGCCGGCCGAACTTGTCGAGGCGCTCACGTTCGACGACGATCCCGGTCGGCGGACCGTCGAACGTCTTCACGTAGGCGGCGGGGAAGCGCATGTCCTCGAGGCGGAGCGCCTTTAGCGGCTTGAACCCGAAGACGTTGCCGATGATCGAGGCGGTGAGGTTCGCGATCGAGCCAGGCTCGAACAGGTCGAGGTCGTAGGCGACGTAGGCGAAATACTGATCGGGCGAGCCTGGCACCGGCTCGACCTTGTAGGCCTTGGCCCGGTACGTGTCGGCTGCCGTCAGCCGATCGGTCCAGACCACCGTCCAGGTCGCGGTCGACGACTCGCCGGCCACCGCCGCCGCCGCCTCCTCGGGATCGACGCCGTCCTGGGGCGTTATCCGGAAGAGGGCGAGGATGTCGCTGTCCGCCGGCTCGTAGTCGGGGCGCCAGTACCCCATCTGGGCGTACTTGAGGACACCGGCCCGGTAGCGATCGGCCATCTCCGTCGTGGCCATCCGGTCGTTCGCCCTCGCCATCAAGTGACTCCTTTCCCTCGCTCATCCGGCCGGCGCGGTTCCGACTCGCGCCGCGCGCCGCACGGTTCGCGGGTACAGCCTATCCGGGACGACCAATGAAGTCCAATGCATGTTCATGATGATGTCGATAACATCTCCGCATGAAAGACATCGGCGCTGCGGCCCGTCGGCTCGCCCCGACGCTTGATCGGCTCGTCTCCGTTCACCAGCTCCGCCTCCTCACGGCGGTCATCGAGAGAGGCGGGTTCTCCCGCGCCGCATCGGCACTCGGCCTGAGTCAGCCCGCGATCTCGCACCAGCTTAAGGCCCTCTCCGGCACGATCGGCACGCCGGTCCTGGAGATCATCGGGCGCCGCGTGCAGTTGACCCAGGCGGGCGAGCTCCTGTACGAGCACGCGAAGCGCATCCTGGCCGAGTTCGAAGCCGCAGGGTCCGCCCTCGACGAGCTGCGCGGACTTCAGCGCGGGAGGCTTCGGGTTGCCGGCGACACGACGGTCGGGATCTACGTCCTGCCGGACCTCCTCGGGGCCTTCCGGCATGCCCATCCGTCGATCGAGGTCCATCTGGGTGTCGACAATCGGCAGGGCCTCTACGAGCGCCTCGTCGCTGGCGAGGTCGACTTCGTCGTCAGCGGGCGGCGCTGGGAGGATCCGTCGATCGCGCTCGTCGTCCGCCCGTTTCTCGCCAACGAGCTCATCGCGATCGCATCGCCGCGCCACCCGCTCGCGGGTCGCGACCACGTGACGCTGGCCGACCTGGCCGCCGAGCCGTTCATCGTCCGGGAGCCCGGCTCCGGAACGCGTGAGACGGCCGAGGAGGCACTCCGCGCGGCCGGACTCTCGATCCGACCGGTGATGGAGCTCGCCAGCAACGGCGCGATCAAGCGGGCGGTCGCCCAGGATCTCGGCGTCTCGATCCTGTCACGCTACGCCACGGCGCTCGAGCTCCAGATCGGGCACCTCGCGGAGCTTTCGGTCGAGGGATTCCCGCTGCGCCGTCAGTGGCACCTCGTCTATGCCCGCGACAAGCGACTCGGTCCCGTCGACGAGGCGTTCCTACGGTTCGTCGACGACGGCCGCTGGAAGGAGACGATCGGGCACCCGATCACGACCGACTGAGGCGGCCACCGCCTGTGGCCGGCAGGTGCTGACCGGGTTAGCTCGCCAGCGCCTCGCGAGCCAGCTCGTAGGCCCGCTCGACGTGGCCGGTCTGCGCCAGGAGCTCCGCCCAGTCGGCCAGCACGCGCCGAAGCGCCGGCGTGTCGGGCTCGCTTCGCGCGAGCGCGGCGGCTTCCTCGTACGAGGCAAGCGCACCGTCGTGATCGCCCAGAGCGAGCTGAACCTTCGCCCGCCGCAGCAGGTTGCTCAGCTCGGCCTTGCGGTTCGAGGTGCGGCGCGCAAGCTCGAGCCCGCGCTCCACCAGGGTCGACGATGCCTGGAGGTCATTCCTGGCCAGGGCGATCGCGGCCCGGGTCTCGAGGACGTGCGCGAGCGAGCGCTCGTCGTCGAGGCGAGTGAACTCTTGCTCGGCGCTGGTGGCAAGCTCTTCCGCCCGGCCAAGGTTGCCGATGGCGAGGTATGCCAGCGCCAGCTCGTTCTCGAGCGAGGCCATGGCGACGTCGGACTCGCCGGCGCGGAAGAGGGCCAAGCTGGCGCGGCCCGTGCTCACGGCCGCCTCGAGGTCCCCGGTCTTGCGATAGCTGTGCGCGAGGTCGAACAGGAAGTGCGCCCGGCGTCGATCGTCGAGCTGCCCGGCCAGGCCCCTGACCTCCTCGAGATAGGCCAGGGCGACCTGGTGCTGCCCGGCCCGAGATTCGACCGAGGAGAGCGCCATCAGGACCCGCAGCTTGAAGTCCGGCTCGACCGCGAGACCGCCACGGATCTGCGCCAGGACGCTTTCGAGGATCGCCCGGGCTTCGCGCGTGTTGTCCAACTGGCACTGGGCGGCGGCCAGCCAGTAGCTCGCCAGGGCCGCATCCACGGGACGGTCCAGGCGCGCGAAGATCTCGGCGGCCTCGGCGCCCGCCGTGGCCGCTTCGGCCCCAAGATCGAGCCGGGCGAGTGCCTCCGACTGTCCGCGCAGGAGCTCCGCCCTGGCTCGAGGCTCGACGGTCCCCTGCAGCAGGGCCCCGTAGGCGTCGATCGCCTCCCGCCAGCGACCAGCGGCGAGACGCAGGTCCGCCTCGAGCCGCGTCCAGACCTCGGCCTCATCGGTGAACAGGGCGTGGGCGGTCACGCCCAGCCGCGTCGAGAGGAAGTTGAGCGCCGCCATCGAGGGCTTCACGTGGCCGTGCTCCAGGGCGCTCACGTAGGCCTTCGTGTAGCGGTCCCCGGCCAGCTGCTGCTGGGTCAGGTCGGCCTTGAGGCGCGCGGCTTTGAGGCGTGCCCCGATCCCTCTCGCCAGGGCGCTGTCGTCGACGACGACCCGGCGCCGTTGTCGTGTCGGCATGTACCGCAGTGTACATGCCGGGTCCGCCGGCGGCCACCGGCAACAGCGCGGCCGGCGGAACCTCCAATCGGTCCGCGAACAGCAGCAGCGCCCCGATCGACGGCAGGGCCCGTCCCCGCTCGACCTGGGAGACGAAGCCCTTCGTCAGCGGATGGCCCAATTCCTCCTGGCTGAGGTCGGCCGACAAGCGGCGACAACGGATCGTGGCACCGAGCGCCAGGGCGAACGGAGTCCCCGGCCGGGTGTCCAAGAGTATAGTAATACTTGACTTACCCACGACCGGGAGCCTACCATGCGCTCGCCCGGGCAGGGGGGCCCGGGCGGGGGGCCCTGGCACCAAGGGTCTCGGTCGGGCGGAGAAGGGGGCTCTGCCATGCGTCACACTCTCCGCCGTCTTCGCCCGATCCTGGTTGGCTGGGTCGTCTCGGCGCTCACCGCCCTGGCGACCGTGGTCGCAGTTCTCGCGGACAGCACGGCGACGACCATCCCCAAGTAGTCGAGCCGCAGCGTCACTCAGCCAACGTCGTTGCCGCTCGACCGGACCCTCGCCATCGAACCAGCGCGGCCAGTCCGCGCGGAAACGCACGTGGCCGCCTGACGGTTCCAGATGGACGTCGACCTCCCGATGATCGGGATCGGCGGCCGATCCCCGTGCCGTCAGTCGAGCACGACGAGGTCGGTCGTGACCGGGATCGGGTTCGCCAGGCAGTCCCGGACGGGCGAGGTGTCCTGGACGTACTGGCAGAGCTCCTCCAACTCCGCCGGCGTCGCGTTCGGCGACTTCACCCAGCTCTTCGCCCGGATCGCGGTGAAACCCGCCCGGGGCCCCTGGAGCCCGACGAAGGTCCGCAGGTCGATGTCGCCCTCGACTTCGTAGCGAAGCTCGCTGATCTCGATCCCGCGGGCCGCCGCGTTGTAGGCGTACCCGACGCCATAGCAGAACGCCAGCGCCTGGAGGAGGAGCTCCACGGCATTCGGGCCCGCGTTCGAGCCGAGAAGGACGGGCGGCTCGTCGCCGACGAGTGGAAACGTCGTTCCCCGGTCCGACGTCGAGCCGGCATGGACGAAGTCCCGAATCTCGCCCCGGCTCCGGCCGCCGTCCTCCCAGGTGCTCCTGGCCTTGAACGTGAACGCGGCGACGGCCGGGTCGGCCTGGATCGCGCCGATCGTGGCGACGAGCTGGTCGACGTTGACGCCGTTGCGAACGGTGATTGTGGCCATCATGATCTCGCCTTCCTGTGCTCCGGGACCGCAGGGGGCGCGGTCCTCGTCGAGGTTCGGGACGTCACCCGTCAGGAACTTATTCCCGGGCGATGATCAGGCCCAGATCGGGAATATCGGGACCCGCGGCCTCGTCTAACCTTGGATGAGACGCTCGTGCGCATGGACGTGAGGATCGAGGAGGTGACCACGGCGATGCTCGAGGCCACCGAACTGCCGGACGGAACGGCCCGCGTCGCGCCCGACCGGCCCTTCGCGGACGTCGTCCACGAGCACCTCGACCGGCTCTACGGTTACTGCGTCCACCTGTGCGGCGACCTAACGGATGCCGAGGACCTTCTCCAGGACACCCTCGTCCGGGCGATGCGTTCGTTCGACGGCCTGCGCGACCCGAAGGCGGCCAGGACGTGGTTGTTCACCATCGCCACGAACTGCGCCCGGGATCGGTGGCGGGCCCGTGGCCGTGCGCTGGACACCGTTCCGCTTGAGGCGGGCGATCCGGACGACGATTTCTCGCTCTTCACGACGATCGCCATCGAGGACCCGTTCCCGTACTCCGACGAGCTCCACCTCGACTTTCTCCGCCTCTTCGGGGACGAGGATCTGCACACGGTGTTCGCGGCCATGACCCCCGTCTTCCGGGCGCCGATCCTCCTCACCACGATCCATGGGTTCAGCTGCAAGGAGGCGGCCGCCGTCCTCGGGGTCCCCCTCGGCACGCTCCTGTCGCGGCTCCACCGCGGCCGGAAGCAGCTCGAGCGGGGACTCTGGGTGTACGCGGTCCGCCGCCGCCTGGTGACTGTGAGCGATGAGACATGATCGATTGCCGTGAGGCGGTCCGCCGGATGTGGCCCTTCCTCGACCGCTCGCTCGAGCCCCACCCGACCGAGGAGCTCGAGACCCACCTGGAGACGTGCAAGCGCTGTTGCGGCGAGCTCGAGTTCTCCCGCGAGGTGCGCGGGATGGTGACCACCACAATCAGCCCGGCGATGCCGGACGAGCTTCGCGAGCGGGTCGAGCGACTTCTTGCCACCGTGCGCGATGGTGGGCAGGGCCGGTGACGAGCCTCCATGCCGGGCACCTGGAAGGGTCCGACTTCCTCCAGCAGGATGCGATCCGGGCGGCCGTTCGGGAGACGTACGCCACGGTCCGCCCCACCGATCGGCGGGTCGCCGAGCGCTTCTACGATCGGGCCGAGCTCGCCGGGCTGCCGGAGGATACCGTCAGGATCGCCCTGGGAGTGGGGAACCCGATCCGGTACGCCGACCTGCGGCCGGGCGAACGCGTCGTCGACCTCGGCTCGGGCGGCGGCATCGACTGCCTCCTCGCCGCCCGTCACGTCGGCCCGACCGGGGATGTGATCGGCATCGACTTCCTCCCCGAGATGATCGACCGGGCGGTCGCCGCGGCGGCCGCCGCCGGCATGGCGAACGTCCGCTTCATACAGGGTGAGATCGAGGCGCTCCCGCTACCGGCCGACTCCGCCGACGTGATCGTGAGCAACGGCGTGCCCAACCTGTCACCGCGCAAGGTCCGCGTCTTCGCCGAGGCGTTCAGGGTCCTCCGGCCGGGCGGCCGCCTGGCGATCGTCGATCTCGTCCTCGACCACGACCTGCCGCCGGAGATCGCCACCCACCCGGCCGCCTGGGCCGGCTGCCTGTCCGGTGCCCTGTCCGAGATCGCGCTGTACAAGGGACTGCGTCGGGCGGGCTTCCGCGACGTGGCGATCGAGCGCGTCGACGACTTCGGGATCGACGAGTGCTCACTCTACCCGCTGTTCTCGGACGACCTCCTCGCCCTCCTCCGCTCTCGGGTCCCCGCCGAGCGCCATGGCTCGATCGCGGCGAGCGTCGTCGTCCGGGCACGCAAGCCGGCAGGGGACGAGATC
>Ga0209642_10001347_pt1 | contig 16302 bp, 15 predicted proteins | sample RifCSP19_2_FD_184025 | JGI IMG/M metagenome (GOLD analysis project Ga0209642, IMG submission 184025) | Soil microbial communities from Rifle, Colorado - Rifle CSP2_sed 19_2 (SPAdes) (version 2) | ecosystem: Environmental > Terrestrial > Deep subsurface > Rock core/Sediment | place: Rifle... | reverse complement strand
CGCTCAGCTCTTCAATGCCGAGGATAGCGATGATGTCTTGAAGGTCCTTGTAGCGTTGCAGCACCCGTTGGACCTGTCTGGCGACCGTGTAGTGCTCCTCGCCGACGATCTGGGGATCGAGGATGCGGGATGTGGACGCCAGAGGATCCACTGCAGGGTAGAGGCCTTTGTCGGAGATCGACCTCTCGAGCGCGATGGTCGCGTCCAGGTGGGTAAACGTCGCCACCGGAGCAGGATCGGAGTAGTCATCTGCCGGGACGTATACGGCTTGCATCGAAGTGATCGAGCCCGTGCGAGTGGAGGTAATCCGTTCCTGCAGCTCGCCCATCTCCGTCGCCAATGTAGGTTGGTATCCGACCGCCGAAGGCATCCGTCCGAGCAACGCAGACACTTCCGAGCCGGACATGCTGAAGCGGAAAATGTTGTCGATGAACAGTAAGACATCACGACCCTGGTCCCGGAAGTACTCCGCCATCGTGAGCGCGGAAAGCCCCACCCGCAAACGCACCCCGGGAGGCTCATTCATTTGACCGTAGACCAGGACTGTGTCCTTGAGCACCCCCGACTCGATCATTTCACGATACATCTGGGTGCCTTCGCGAGTGCGTTCTCCGATCCCAGCGAACACCGAGTTGCCCTTGTGCACGGCGGCGATCGAGCGTATCAACTCCTGAATGATGATCGTCTTGCCAACGCCGGCGCCGCCGAAGATGCCGGTCTTGCCGCCTTTGGTGAATGGCGCGATCAGGTCGATCACCTTCAGGCCGGTTTCAAAGACCTCGACTCGCCGCGATTGGTCTTCGAAGGGGGGCGCCGGCCGGTGGATCGAGTAGTAGTCGGCGGCGCGGATCGCGCCCTTGCCATCGATCGGCTTGCCCAGTACATTGAACACCCGACCGAGGGTCGATTCGCCGACGGGCACCTTGATCGCCGCTCCGGTGGCCACGGCGGGCAGACCCCTTCGCAAGCCGTCCGTCGTGTCCATCGCCACGGTGCGCACGACCCCCCCGCCCATATGGCGCTGCACTTCCAAAGTGAGCGGCTCCATCCCCTCACGCGGCACTTCGACCGAGTGGTATATTTCCGGCATCGCACCGGAAGCAAACTCCACATCGACCACGGCCCCTTGAACCTGAACGACTCGACCGGTAGAAAGCGCCATCGGTTCCTCTTCCTCCGCAGATCTCTCGCAAGATGACCGGAGCTTGCGAACTCCCTACTTCGGTGTCAGATGTCGCCAGTTGCAGAGTGCGACCATGCGAATTCCAATGTCGTCACGACGCTCCCAGCGCCTCGGCCCCGCCGACGATGTCGAGCATGTCGCTCGTGATGGCTTGCTGCCTGGCCTTGTTGTATGCGAGTCGGAGCATGCCGACGAGCTCCTTGGCATTCTCGGTGGCGTTCTGCATGGCGACCATGCGCGCGGCATGCTCGCTGGCCAGCGATTCCAGAACGGCTTGGTAGACTTGCAGCGCCGAGAAGCGTGGCACCAGCTGGTCGATGAGCGCCGCTTCGCTGGGCTCGTAGATGTAGGTGGCAGGGGCGCCAGCACGCGCGCCAGCGTAGGACTGCACGGTTGGCTCGCCTCCCCCCGTCTCCAGCGGCAGAAGCTTCGTCATTGTCGGGCGCTGGGTGAGCAGGTTGACGAAGTCGGTGTAGACAAGGAACACTTGGTCCGCTTTCCCTTGGAGGTACTCGTCCACAGCCAGTCTGCCGATCGCCGACACGTCGGCGAACGAGGGGTCAGCCGGAAGCTGGCTGAACTCGGCGCGCAAAGAGACCCTGCGCCGCACAAGCATGTCCCGCCCCTTGCGGCCGACGACGACATAGCTGACCGGGACCGCCTCTCCCCGGAATCGATCCAGGCAGAAACGGACCACATTCGTGTTGTAGGCGCCGGCGAGGCCACGGTCGCCTGTGACCGCAACCACCAGGATGTGACGTACTTCGGGGCGCTGGGTGAGCAGCGGGTGAAGATAGTCACGACCGGGTTGGCCGGCGAGATGCTGCAGCACATGCCAAGCGCGCGTGGCATAGGGCCGCGTCGAGAGCAGAGCGCGCTGCGCTTTCTGGACCTTGCTTGCGCTGACTGCCTGCAGGGCGCGGGTGACCTGGGCTATGTTCTTCACGCTCCGAATGCGGAGCCGCATTTCCCTCGCCGATGCCATCTTCGCTTTTCTTCCCCAGTGGGCCTAGCCTATCCAGCCGAGGCTGAAGGCCTCGATCGCCGCTCGCAGCCGAGTTTCCGTCTCGGCCGAGATTTCCATCTCTTCCGCGATCGTCCGCAGCAGCTCCGGATGGGAAGTCCCGATGGCCCGCAACAGATCCGTCTCCCACGCCTGAACCCGCTCAAGCGGAACAGCATCGGCAAGGCCCTTGACCCCGGCGAAGAGCACAATCACTTCCTGTTCTAGCTCAAGCGGCTGGTACTGTGGCTGCTTGAGGATTTCCTGCAAGCGCTGACCGCGCGCCAACTGCGCCTGGGTCGCCTTGTCGAGATCAGAGCCGAACTGAGCGAAGGCTGCGACCTCACGAAATGCGGCCATGTCGAGGCGCAGCCCGCCTGCCACTTGGCGCATCGCCCGGCGCATCGCGTCGCCCCCCACGCGGGACACGGAGGTCCCCACATTGATCGCCGGTCGAATCCCGGCATTGAACAGATCGGCCTCCAGATAGATCTGGCCATCGGTGATCGAAATGACATTGGTCGGGACATACGCCGAAACGTCGCCAAGCAGAGTCTCGATGATCGGGAGAGCAGTTAGCGATCCGCCCGTCCCGCGCACTTTGGCCAACCGATACTTCGTTGCGTCGGGCATTGCCTCGAGCGCTTCCTCCGCTTCTCCTCGGGCACAGGGTCCGCGAAAGACCCTCTCATCCACCCCGTCCGTGGCCTCAGGCTGGCCCTGCCATTCTGCGAGTACGATGACGTATTGATCCGCGATGCGCGCCGCGCGCTCCAAGAGCCGGCTGTGCAAATAGAAGACGTCGCCGGGGTATGCCTCACGACCCGGCGGACGGCGAAGCAGCAACGAGACTTGCCGGTAGGCCCAGGCGTGCTTGGAGAGATCGTCATAGACCACGATCGCATCGCGCCCGCCCTCTGCGAAGTACTCGCCCATGGCGCAGCCCGCATAGGGCGCGATGTATAGCAGCGCGGCCGGCTCGTCCGCGGCGGCCACGACCACGATCGTGTGCTCCATGGCGCCGTGTTTCTCCAAGATGGCGACGGAACGAGCGACGGCGGCCCTCTTCTGGCCGATCGCGACATAGATGCAGATGAGGTCCTTGCCTGCCTGGTTGATGATGGTATCGATGGCGAGGGCGGTCTTTCCGGTTTGTCGGTCGCCAATGATCAACTCGCGTTGCCCGCGACCGATGGGCATCATGGAGTCGATGGCCTTGACGCCGGTCTGAACCGGAGTGTCGACGTCTTTCCGCTCAACGACCCCTGGGGCGATGCGCTCGATCGGGAGGTAGCCCGAGGCGGCAATCGGCCCCTTGGCATCGATCGGCTCTCCAAGCGCATTGACAACGCGGCCGACCAGGGCCTCGCCCACGGGGACGGAGGCGATGCGCCCGGTCCCAGTGACCGTCATCCCTTCCTCGATCCCCGCATAGTCGCCCATGATGATGATACCGACGCCGTCCACCTCCAAATTGAAGGCGATCCCCATGACGCCGTTCTCGAACTGGAGCAGCTCCTGCGAGCGAACGCCCGCCAGTCCCCTGGCGCGTGCGATCCCATCCCCCGCCTGGAGGACGGTTCCTATGTCTTTGATTTCGACACTTGCAGCGAAGGTCTCGATCTTCTGGCGGAGTTCCGAGGAAAGGTCGCCTAGCAAGTCCGTCATGGATGCTCCACTCCCGGAGAGTCATGTCTTGGGGTTTTGTGAGGCTTACGCTCCGCATCGCAGCCTGAGGCCGATATCGCATCGACCGGCGATCCGCACCCACGCCCTGCCGGAAGAAAAATGGCCTTCACTGCAGGGCCGTCGTGGATCGAGAAAATCATACCTGAAGCCCTCCGTTTTGTCCAGGCGTTCACAATCTACGCGTGCATTCCTCGAAAGTGGGCTCCCACGAAGGGAGCAGGTAGAGACGCCCCGGCGGGGCGTCTCATTGGCATCAAATCGGGCACGCAGCGGTTCCGGCGCCTCGCGTGACATTCGCCAGTATCACGACTTCGTAGTCGTTGTCCTGCCTGGGGGGCAAGGGGGGAGCGGTAGGGGCGTTCAATTGAACGCCCGTACAGCCCGCCCTCCTGCCCCCAATGGAAGAGCGGCGCTCGGGGTCCTTGAGTTGATGCGTATAATACGCCCCGCCGGAGCGTCTGTACCCGTGCGATGGCCCGATTAAGGCCGGGCGAAATAGCGCAGGGCGAGGCGCAAGCGCTCCTCCACCTCAGCCGGGGCATCTCGGGGGATAGATTGGAGGGCCGTCTGAGCTTCGACGACGCTGTAGCCGAGACCGGTCAGTAGCGCCAGCACTTCCACATCGGCTTCGGTCGGAGGCACGGCGATCCCCACCGGCGCAGCAAGCTTGTCCTTGAGCTGGAAGACGATCTTCTCGGCCGTCTTTTTCCCGATCCCTGGAACGCGCGTGAGCGCCTCCGGTTGATTGTTCCCAACCGCGCTGCGGAAGACATCCGGCGAGAGGTATGACACGAGCCCAAAGGCGGTGCGCGGCCCTATGCCGCTGACCTGGAGCAGCATCTGGAAGAGCTCTCTTTGCTCCACTTGGCTGAAACCATACAGGCTGAGCGAATCTGCGCGCACGACGAGTGCTGTATGCAAGAACATCGGCTGTCCTATCGAGGGCGCCTTCTCTAGTAGGTCAGGAGGCACAAAGACCGCCAGTCCAACGCCACCCACCTCGAGAATGATCTCGCGCTCTCCCACCCCCTGCAACCGTCCCCTCAGCGAGGTGATCAATCTCCCTCCCGAAGGCGTTCCTTCAGACGCATCTGCGTCAAGTGGCAGATGGCGAGGGCCAATGCGTCAGCCGCGTCATCGGGTTTCGGGGCGGATGAGAGTTGAAGTATGGCGGCCACCATCGACTGGATCTGCCGCTTGTCCGCGTTGCCGTAGCCCGTCATCGCCAGCTTGACTTCGCGCGGTTCATACTCGTACACGGGAACGGAGGCTTGCGCCATCGTCAGCAAGATGACCCCCCTGGCCTGCCCCACACCCATCGCCGTCGAGACATTCTTCTGGAAGAACAGCTTCTCCACGGCGGCGCTCTCGGGCTGGTGTCTACCGACAATCTGGGCCAAGGAGCGGTGAAGCTCGAGCAGGCGACTGGGAGTGGATTCGGCCGGAGACGTTCCAATGACGCCGCATTCCACGAGAACCAGGGTGCCGTCAGCCGCCTGGCTTACCAGGCCGAACCCGGTGCTCGCCGTTCCGGGGTCGACGCCAAGAACCAACATGGTTTTGGGGAGGAATGGACTAGGCCGTCTCGAGAAGCGAAACTGCCTCTTCGGTAACGTCGAGGTCGGAATAGACCTGCTGCGCGTCGTCCATTTCCTCGAGGTTTTCGATCACCCGCATCACGTGCAGGGTCTGCTCGGGATCGAGTGTGATGGGCATGGAGGGTATCATGCGCATGCCGGCTTCCGACGGTTGGATATCGGCCTCTTGCAGCACTTGGTTGACCTGCTTGAACGATTCGACCGACGAAGTGATCTCGATATCCTCTTCGCCGATCAGGACATCCTCCGCCCCCGCTTCCACGGCCAGATTGAACACTTCCTCCGTATCCAAGCCTTGCGCGGGAATCGTGAAGAAAGCCTTGCGCTTGAATTTGTAGGCTACGGCGCCCGCCTCCGCCATGCTCCCTCCGGCCCGCGTCAGGATGTGCCGCACCTCGGCCACGGTCCGTTTTCGATTGTCGGTCACGACCTCGATCATCAACGCGATGCCGTGCGGGGCATAACCCTCGTACAGAATCTGTTCGAACGCGGCGCCGTCCTTGTCCTCTCCGGTCCCTCGGCGAATTGCGCGATCGATGTTCTCTTTCGGCATGTTGCTGGCCCGCGCCCGGTCGACCGCTAGACGCAGCGCGAAGTTGCTCTCCGAGTCGCCTCCGCCCTCCCGAGCGGCAATGGCGATTTCGCGCGCGAAGCGCGTAAAGAGATTTCCGCGTCTCGCGTCGTTGGCAGCCTTCTTGCGCTTGATCGTCGACCACTTGGAATGTCCGGACATGATTCACCTACCTGGCGCCGCAGCGTGCGCGGCCAGTCGCTTGGCGCGATCCGTGGACGTCTGCCCGATTATAGCATTGCTCATACAACGGTGATTGGTGATCAGCGATTGGAGATCGGGGATTCGTGGCAAGTCAGTTGCCCTGGTTCACGCCGCCGTCACGGATCATCGCCTGAAGCTTGCGCAGCGTGTCGACGCTTTGTCCCCGGTAATGGTTGTTGGCATAGACCAGGACCAGGTCAGATTCCTCTTCCAATTGGCGCAGCCGAGGCATCCACTCCCGCAGTTCCGGCTCGGAGTAGGTGTAGTCGTATCGTTCCCAGGCCTGCTCGTGTTCCCACCACTTCTGGGCATTGCGGCCGTGGAATCGTACATACGCCAGCGGGGAAGTTGTGCGCACGATAGGCGGCATGAGGCCGGGCAGATCGGGCTCGTCCACGCAGCAGAAGCCAAAGCCCAGATCTTTCAGCAGGTCGAAGGCGCCCTCATCGAGCCATCGACGATCCCGTAACTCGACAACGGTTGGGAGTTCGGCCAATCCCTCGCGCAGCCGACCCAAGTAGGCTTGGTTTTCCGCCGTAGGGTGGAAGGAGTGCGGGAATTGAGCCAGTACGCAGGCAAGTTTGCCAGCCTGGAGCAGCGGGGCAAGGCTCTCACGATAGGCCTCGAACTCCGGAGAACCCCTTTCATGGGTGAGGCTCTGATGCGCCTTCACCGAGAACGTGAACCCTTCTGGGGTCCGCTCTACCCATCCGGATACGGTCTTTGGCTCCGGGATGCGGTAGTACGTGACATTGAGCTCGACGGTATCGAACTCTTGGGCGTAGAACGCCAACCATTTCCACTTCGGGAGATCGGCGGGGTAGACCACGCCCACCCAGTCGTCGTAGGAGAAGCCTGAGGTGCCGAAGCGGATCATGGAATGAGGACTCCCGCTCCTTCCATCTCGCCTCGCTTGAGATCGAGCAAGGCGGAGTTGGCATCCCTCAAGGGGTAAGTCCGAATGCTCGGTATGATCGGCGCCTGGAAAGCCAGCGCTAGGAACTCTTCACCATCGCGTCGGGTGGCATTCGCTACGCTGCGCAGAGTACGCTCGCCATAGATGAGGGCATAGGGGAATTCGGGAATCGGGCTGAGGTAGACGGCATTGATCGCGAGTGTGCCTCCGGGGCGGATCTTCTCCAGGGCACGCGGAACAAGGGCGCCCACAGGAGCAAACTGCACTGCCTTGTCGACAAGCGCCGGCGAGCGGTCGTCGAGGCCGCCGACCCACATCGCCCCCAACCTGGCGGCCAGCCGGCGATGGGCCTCTCCGCGCGTGTAGACGTACACCTCACATCCCCAACTGCGCGCCACCTGGAGGGCAAGATGGGCGCTTGCGCCAAAGCCAATCAACCCCAGTCGCTCTCCTGGCTGCAATTCCGCCTTGCGCAGAGCCCGGTAACCGATGATCCCCGCGCAGAGTAGCGGGGCGAGGTATTCGTCGGCGACATGGCTGGGCAGGCGGAGGGCAAAGCGGGCATCGGCCAGCATGTAGTCCGCGTAACCGCCATGGTGGTGGAGGCCGGTGAACTCCGCGTCGGGGCACAGGTTTTCATCCCCCCGCCGACAGAACTCGCACGACCCGCACGCCCGGAAGAGCCATGGCACCCCGGCCCGGTCGCCCACTGACCAATCCCGCACCCCCTCGCCAAGCTGTTCGACGATCCCCACCGCTTGGTGGCCGGGCGTGATCGGTAAGCGAGGCGCGCGCAGCTCGCCTTCGACGGTATGCAGATCCGTTCGGCAGATGGCGCAGGCGCGGACGCGCAGCAGAAACTCGCCGGGGCCGGGATGCGGTGGGGCGACTTCGGTCACCGCGAGGGGGCTCTGTTCGATCGGAGCCGGGCGGGTTAGGCGGAGAGCACGCATGGGGAGGAAGGGTCTGAGAAATCGGTGATTGGTTATAGGGTTGCTGGTTGTTGGTTATTGTCCTCGATTGACCGTCCGCCGTCCGTGGTCCATGGTCACTTTCCTGGAGAGGGCTCGCCGGCGATGAATTCCTCGGTCATCCTGCGAGCCTCATCGTCGGTGAACTGCTGCGGCGGCGTCTTCATGAAGTAAGCCGAAGGGCCGACGACCGGGCCGGCCAGCTGGCGGTCGAGGGCAAGCTTCGCACAACGCACGGCATCCAGAACGACACCGGCGGAGTTCGGCGAATCCCAGACTTCGAGCTTCAACTCTAGATTCAGCGGCACGTTGCCGAAGGTCGTCCCTTCCATGCGAACATAGCACCACTTGCGATCCGTAAGCCACGGCACGTAGTCGCTGGGTCCGACATGCACATCTTCCGCAGCGAGCGGATAAGGCAGCTGGCTAGTCACTGAGTTCGTCTTGGAGATCTTCTTCGACTCGAGCCTCTCTCGCTCGAGCATGTTGTAGAAGTCCATATTGCCGCCGAAGTTAAGCTGGTAGGTGTGATCCAGGCGGACGCCGCGCTCGCGAAAGAGATTGGTCAACACCCGATGTGTGATCGTCGCCCCGACTTGGCTCTTGATATCGTCGCCGATCAACGGCAGGCCTCGCTCATGGAAACGCCCGGCCCAGTAGCTCGAGCTGGCGATAAAGACCGGGATGCAATTGACAAACCCACAACCGGCCTCGAGGATCTGCTCGACATACCACTTGGTGGCCATCTCCGAACCAACAGGGAGGAAGTTGACCACGACGTCGGTCTGCGTGTTCTTGAGGATGCCGATGATGTCGTCGGTAGGGCCGGGCGCTTTCTCGACGACTTCGGAGAGATACTTGCCGATCCCGTCGTGGGTCATGCCGCGCGAGACCGTGATCCCCATGCGCGGCACGTCCGCGAAGCGGATGGTGTTGTTGGGGTGGGCGAAGATGGCCTCGCCCAGGTCTTTGCCGACCTTGCTTGTCACCACGTCAAAGGCCGCCGTGAACTCGATATCACGGACGTGATAGCTGCCGAGCTCAACATGCATCAGTCCCGGCACAAACTCGGAAGCATCTGCGTCACGATAGAAGAACACGCCCTGGATCAGGGACGAGGCACAATTGCCCACACCGATGATCGCGACGCGGACTTTCTTCTGCTCCGGCATACTGCCCTCCTACGGATCTTTGGTCATGGACGGGTGTATCCCTTCTGGGGTGGCGGCAGGCCCGGCTGGCTCGTAGAGACGTCCCGGCGGGGCGTCTCTACCCAAGCGCGCCATGGATGCCCACTTCTATGAAATACACCCATCCTCTGCCTTCAGCTTGCGGTCGACCGGGCCTATGCTACAATCGGTCGGCGCGGATCGGTTCATGGCGACAGGAGAATCCCCCTCTCAGTCTAGCCGGCTGAAACAACTGGAAGAGCTCGTCGAGATCAGCCGCGTTCTGACGTCAACACTGGATCCCCAAAAGCTACTGCAGAAAATCGTCGAAGTCGCCACGTCGCTAACCCAGAGTGAGACGGCCTCCATCCTGCTTTACGATGCGGCATTGGGCGAGCTTCACTTCGAGGCTGCCCCTGGCGTCCTGCGGGAAGGGCTCAGCAAAGTGAGCGTGCCTCTCGACACAAGCGTCGCCGGCTGGATTTTCCGCCATGGCCGACCGATGGTTGTACAAGACGCCGCCGCCGATCCGCGCATCTACCGCGAGGTCGACCGCACGCTCGATTTCCAGACACGCTCACTGCTTGGCGTGCCGTTGGTCGTGAAGCGCAAGGCCATCGGAGTTCTGGAGGCCGTGAACAAGCTCGGCCGCGGCCATTATACCGAAGATGACTTGGCGATTCTAGAGACCCTCGGCGCACAGGCGGCGATCGCCATCGAGAACGCCCGCCTGCTAAGCCGCCTGCGGGAGGCCAATGAGGAGCTGCTCCGCCTGGATCGGATGAAGTCGGACTTCATCGCCATCGCTTCTCATGAGCTCCGCACGCCCCTGGGACTGATCCTCGGTCATGCGACGTTCCTCAACGAGACCGTGCCGCCGCAATACCGTGAGCAGATGGATGTCATTGTGCGCAGCGCGATGCGTCTGAAGACCATCATCGAAGACATGGCGACCATTGCGCACAAGGAGAAGGGCGAGTCCAGGGTTCGGCGTGTGCCCTTCTCGATGTCCAAGCTGGTCATCGACACGGCGGGCAAGTTGACCGAGGCGGCAGCGAATAAAGGAATCCAACTCGGATTTGATGTGCCCGACGCGGCGTTGACTGTCGAAGGAGATGAGGAGAAGATCGCCCTGGCGCTGCTGAACTTGGTGCGCAATGCGATTACATTCACCGACGAAGGCGGCCAGGTTGGGATCAAGGCCGAAGCCGACGAGGGCTTTGTCCGAGTATTGGTCGTCGACACCGGCATCGGCATACCGGACGCCGACAAGGAGCGCGTCTTCGAGCGCTTCTTTCAAGTGGAGTCGCACCTCACCCGCAAGCACGGAGGGATGGGTCTGGGTCTCTCCATCGCCAAGGCCATGATCGAGCTGCACAATGGTCAGATCTGGGTGGAGAGCAAGGAGGGGATGGGCAGCCTATTCTGCTTCGTCCTGCCGATGGACGAGAGCCATGCCCAGGCTTCGGCGAGGGTGTTCAAGACGGCGTAGGAACCGCAGATCCAGGGCTCGAACCCTCCGTCGGCTGCAACCGCTCCACCCTCGCCGGGCGGTCCCACTCCCGCGGCCGCATCAATCGAGCTTATGGATAGAGGATCTCCACCGCGTCGACTTCGACCTGCTCATTCGGTGGGCGTTGGACCCCTGCGGGATAGTTCTGGAACCGAATCCAGCGAACGGCATGATCCACGTTGCTCAAGTCGATCAGGAAAGCCGTTCCATTGTGTAGGTCTGCCTCCGGAATGAACGTGTCAGGGTCCTCTCCGGTTTCGTCGCCCCAGATGTAGACTACCGTCCAGACAATCGCACCTCCGGCGTTCCGATCGCCCCCCACGCTCACGACCTGCTGATCCTGCAGGATACCGGGCCCGGGTCCGGCCGCACGTTCATAGACCGCCAGTGCCATGCCCGGGTAGATAGTGAGCCAGGCGCCCAAATCCAGGACCAACTCACTGTCGGCTAGGGCGCCGACCTTAGCGAAGTTGCCGTCAGGGCTGCCGAGGGCGTACCCGCCGTTCTTCACACCCACCTCGTTGGTGATGGCGACAGCGTTGCCGGAGGAAGTGCTCTGGCTTTCTGTCGTCGGCGAAGGGGAAGGCGTCGGGCTCGGGAAAGACGTGGCCGATGGCGAGGCGGTTGCGGTGGGGATTGCTGAGGGTAGCGCGGTGGATGTGGCCGAAGGGAGAGGGGATTTGGTGGCGGTGGGCAGAGGGGAAGCAACCTTGGTGGAGGTCGGCGTGTGAGAGGGCGGAGGGGAGGGAGACTTCGTGACCGTCGGGGTGCGAGACGGCACCGGGGATGACGAGGGTCTTGAGGATGGCGTGGGCGTTGCTGATGGAGCGTGGGTTGTCGTGGGGGTCGGAGTAGCGGTCAGGGTGAATGCCGGCGATGGAGTTGGGGTGAACGTCATTGTTGGGGGCTGTGTGATGGATAGGGTAGGCGACGCGGTAGCCGTGGCTGAAGGCGATCCAGACGGAAACCTAGGCGTGGCGCTGGGGACCGGAGAGCCGAAGAGCGCGGCAACCACTCCGATCCGCTCAGGTTGCGCGATTGGGGCATTGCTCAGGTCTCCGAGCGCCTCCTGGATCACGGACAGACTCAGCACGGCGAACGGCGAATTCCGTGCCTCCGACTGGTAGTTCGCCAGCAGGCGTGAGCCCAATTCAGCCTGCCAGCCAGATAATTCGAAGGCCGCGCGACTCAAGCGAAGCGTCGCCGGCACCCAGAGGGCAAGCAAGGGGAGCAACAGCACAACTTCCCGATCGGGCCAACGTTTACCCACGCGCGTCCATGCTCCATTCGACGGCTTTGCTTCCCGCCATCGCAGGTCGTGCGCGAGGAGCTCAACTACGAGTGTATGGGAGTATGCGATGAAACCGAGCTTACGGTCTCCTAACATGTCGGGGGGCTCGGACAAGCAGCGCTTGCGGCCGCATGGGCTTGGCCGAAGGCCCTCGGAGCGGGGGTGTGCAGATGCGCGGTTGTGTGCTACACTCTGCACACGTCTCCCTGGCCTGGTGGATGCGACCCGCTCGACTGCGGGATGCGGCTCTTGCGCGACCATCTGATCGGGGCGTGGCTCAGCCCGGCTAGAGCGCACGGTTCGGGTCCGTGAGGTCCCGGGTTCAAATCCCGGCGCCCCGACCTCCGCCCCACAGGTTGTCCCTGTGGGGCCTTGTTCTACCTGCGGCCCGTCTACGCACTCTGATCGAATCCCCGAGCCGGATTGTCCGCCACCCGCCCCTCCCTGACACTAGAGGCGACTCACCCATGTCGTGTTGTGCCGCGCAGCGGCGCCGAACTTGGGACGAGTCGAGCGCCGGCTTAACCTTCAGCCGCGTTGGCCGCGATTTCGAGAAGCCGCTTGATGGTCGATAGCATTTGGTTGGCCTCGAATGGCTTGGTGACCAGCTCAACCGTGCCCGCCTGAAGTATCTCTTGGACTGATTCGAGATCACCGATGCCGGTGAGGACAATGACCGGAATCCAAGGCAGCCGACGACGCGCTTCGCGAGTTAACTCGATGCCATCCATGCGAGGCATCTTGAGATCGGTCAGCAACAGGTCGAACCGCTGGCCGGCGAGGGCCTCAGTCGCTTCTAGGCCATCCTCAGCCGTGCACACCTCGTAACCAGCAAGCTCCAGCAGTTGACTGAGACCATGCCGAAGGGGACGGTCATCATCCACAACGAGGATCTTGGCAGCATTCACGGGGCCGGCCTCCGGAAACCCCGATCAACGCCCTATCGCCATCTGGGCAGCTCGCGACGGAGGACAGGTCCCCTAACTCGGTCTGCGGCTCGTTTCCTTCGCTCTCGGAAGGATGACCCGGAATACCGTTCCGGTTGGCTGGTTATCGTCGACTTCGATGCGTCCGCCATGGTTTTCCACAATCCGGTGCGTAATCGAGAGCCCCAGGCCGGTCCCCCTGCCCACTTCCTTGGTTGTGTAGAAGGGGTCGAAGATGCGGTCACGGTCAGAGGCGGGGATGCCGCAGCCTGTGTCGGCCACCTCGAGGGTGACCCAACCCCCCGTCTCGAACGTCCTGAGCCGTAGCTCCTTGCTTGCCGCGCGGTCCATGGCGTCCCGGGCGTTGTTGATCAGGTTGACCACGACTTGCTCAAGCTGGTTGGGATCGCCCAAGACCGGGGAAATGCGCACAGTCGCCTCGCGGATCACACGAATGTCCCGCAGGCGAAGCTGCTCACCCAGCATGGAAAGCGCCTCATCGATGGGCACGTTGACGTCCACGGCTTCGTGCTTGCCTGTAGACTGGCGTGCGAAGGTGCGAAACAACTGGATGATGCGGGAGGCCTTGTCGACAAGCTCATCGATGACCAGCAAGTTCTCGATCAGCAACTCATCCGTAAGCGCTGTGCGCTGCCTCAGGAGCTGAAGATTCTGGGTGTGAAGCTTGATCCCCGCAAGGGGGTTGTTCAGCTCATGCGCGATGCCCGCCGAGAGCGTGCCCAGGGAGGCCAGCTTCGCGGCCTGCACAAGCTGGGATTGCGTGGTCCGCAGTTCCGATAGACTGGCCTCCAGCTCGATCGACCGTTGCTCCAAGGCCTCTAGCGATTGCCGCAGGCTGGTCGTGATCCTCGCCTTGCTCATGGCCACGGCGGCCTGATGACTGAGGGTGGCGAGCAAGCGCAGGCTATCATCGTCAAATGCATTCGGCAAGGCTGAGGCGGCGCAGAGGACTCCCAGCACTTCCCCCACGACAGGGCCGGCCGGCGCGGCGTCGAACTCCTGGCCCGCCGAGCCATTACCGTTCCCCTCATCCCCGACGATGAGAGGCATGCTGACCATGGAGCGGAATGCGCTCAGCGCCGGAATCGGCAAGCCGGGCCGGTGCGAGACATCCGGAATGTAGGTCATTCGCCCGGTCTGTAGAGTTTCCAGAGCGATGATCCGCACTAAATCCCAAGCGGCAGCGTCGGGAGCCACGGCGATCCTGGCCGCAACGGCTCGTGCAGAAAGCCCTCCCGACGTCGGATCGACCATGTGGATTATCGCGACTTCGGCCGGCGGGACGCTGACGCAGCCCCGATCGGCGACGACTTGGAGAATTGCATCCAACTCTTGAGCTCGGGCCAGCCTCTCACTGACATCGTAGAGCGCCTGCAGCTTGGTCAATCTGAGCTGGGTCTCGTGAAAGAGCCGTGCGTTTTCCAGTGCCAGGGCGCCATCGGCGGCCAACGAAAGCAACTGCTTTTCGTCTTCCCCCGTAAAGCGTTGCCCATTGGCCTTCTCCGTGACGTAGAGATTTCCAAATACCCTGCCATGCGCTGCGATGGGAACCATGACCATGTTCTTCATGACGGGATGCCCATCAGGGAAACCAGCCGCCCGCGGGTCTCTGGAGATTTCATCGAGTCGCAACAGCTCGCCTTCCTTCAGCACCATGCCCAGCAAGCCGCGCCCTGAGGGCTTACGTGTGATTTCCCCGTGGGTATATGGTGTGAGGCCATCGTGCACGAAGTGGCTGAGGTCACCGCGTTTGTCGAAGGCCGCGAGCGCCGCGAAGCGCGCGCCGACAAGCTTCCGGGCGCTCGCCACCAGAGTGTGCAGGACCGCCTCCAAGTCAAGCGTGCTGGCCAGCGATCTCGCCGCTTCATGCAGAACCTCCATCTGCCTTGTGCGCCGTTCGGTCTCAGCGAAGGCCATGGCGGTCTCGAGCGCGGCGGCAACAGGACCCATCAGGTCGTGAAGCAGGTCTCGCTCCTCGTCGCCATAAGAGTGCTCAGCGGATCCGGCGCCGAGGACGAGGATGCCTGCGAATCCTGGGTTGCCCGGAACGCCGGCGAAGATTTCCCCGCGCATCTCCTGGATGCGCAGCATGGCCTCAGGATCGACGCCGGTGATCGTCGGGGCCTGAGACACCGCCCGCATGAGGAGAGGGTTCATGGGGCCAAGGAGTGGAATCAATGGATGGCTTGGCTCAAGCTCTTTGACCGCGAGTGGCGGGTCAAAGCCGACTTCGGCAACCAGCCGAAAGCTCACATCCGACGGCTCCTTGACGAAGAAGGCTCCCCGCTGCGCGCCCAGAGCCTCCCTAAGCCGACTGAGCAACATGGAGGCGGCTTCATCGACCGTCCTCAGCGAAGCGATGGTCGAGGTCAGTCCCTCAAGAAAGCTCCCGTTCTCTCGACGGCCACGTCGGAACCAACGAATCATGAGTCCCTCGCAAGCCACCACCGTTGCGCAGGATACGAAGAACCCGGCCTCTGAGAGGAGACAAGGGTCCTCAGCGGTCCACGAAGGTGAACATACGAAGCGAAGCAGACCCAGATCGGAGATCGTCTCGGGGGAAGTGCGATTCTTTGACCGCCGCGTGCGAGGAGGACCCTGGGCGACGAGGAGGGAAGGCGAGGGATCGCCTCTGGACACCCCAGCCCTTTCGAGAACTGCATTGCTTCAGGCATCCATCCCCCTCCTGCCGTCTTCTACGGGAAGTGCAGCCGGCGCATGTGACAGGAATCACGAAGCCGGACATGTGCTGACAAGCACAAGTCTAGGCCACATGGCAATCCTGCGCAATGGCCCTTCTTCTCTGAGAAACTGGACGAAACTCACCGAAGTTAGCCAGTAGACGGAGCTGGACCCGTGGCCCCGTCGGCTCCGCCGCATTTGAATCATCAGAGAATCACCCTTCCAGGGGATAGACGGCCTGAACCAGGCCCGCTATTCTGATTCTGTGAAGACGGAGGAGTTGCTCCGCTATGAGGCAGAGCTGGCTGCCGTCGAGGAAGAGCTCGGTGCGTTTGTCTTTGTCTTCGAGTTCCCCAGATCTGGAGCCGCATACGACCAGAATGCTAGACATGCAGGGGAGCCCGGCGCGGCGCTTCTCGCCCCGCGCGGGGAGAGGACTGTTCCTGGACGAGAACTATGAGTCGTCTGCGGACATAGGGTGCCTCCCACTTGATGTGGCAGCGGTAGAGCCTGCGCTAGGGCCTCATGATACCGGGTAGCGCGTAGGGGCGAAGCGAATGCTTCG
>Ga0209642_10001343_pt1 | contig 16314 bp, 16 predicted proteins | sample RifCSP19_2_FD_184025 | JGI IMG/M metagenome (GOLD analysis project Ga0209642, IMG submission 184025) | Soil microbial communities from Rifle, Colorado - Rifle CSP2_sed 19_2 (SPAdes) (version 2) | ecosystem: Environmental > Terrestrial > Deep subsurface > Rock core/Sediment | place: Rifle... | reverse complement strand
CCTTAATGGGATAAAAGTAGTCGTCAAAGGCTACCGGGACTTCAACCTCAACGCCCCCCAAAGTATCAATAATATTTTTAAATTCGGCAAAGTCGACCGCAACGACATAATCGATCGGCGCGCCCGTAACCATTGCAATAACTTCTTTAACTTTGGCAAATCCCGCACTAAAATCCCCTTCGCTAACGCCCAGTGCAAAAGCATTATTTATTTTATATTCTTCTCCCCCGGAAGGGATCTTTACCCAGGTGTCTCTCGGCAGTGAAATTAAGTAGGCTCTTTTTGAAATTAGGTCGATACGAATAATAACTAGCGCGTCGGTCAACAAACTGCCTTCGTGTCCCCCCCCTCCGTAGCCCAATAAAATCACGTTTTTGCCTTCTCCGGAAGGACTTTTGGTCGGAGATACCCCAAAACTTCCATTTAAATTGCCCACAGGCTTAACCCGGACTTCCCTAAAGGAAAAAAAGGTATAACTTAAAAATGCGCAAAGGAAAAACCATCCCAAAAGGAGTGTGGAATACAAAAAAAGTTTCAGACCATTTTTTGGAAGCTGCATAATCCAGGGTAATCTTTTTAAGTCTACTCCGATTTTTTACTCGAGATAATCCTGGAGTTTCTTACGGCGAGAGGGGTGTTTTAATTTTCGCAAAGCTTTTGCCTCGATTTGTCTTATCCTTTCCCGAGTTACCCCAAAAACTCTTCCGACTTCCTCAAGGGTCATTTGTTTATTTCCTTCAAGGCCGAATCTCAACTTTAATACCCTGGCTTCGCGGTCTGAAAGCGTTGCCAAAACTTCATCAAGGTGGTCCTTGAGTAGCTGTTTTGAAGCCTGGTCAACCGGGGAAAGCTGACTTTCGTCCGGAATAAAGTCGCCCAGGAAACTCTCCTGATCCTCCCCGACGGGCGCTTCCAGCGAAGTTACTTCTTGGGCAATTTTGAATATTTCCCGAACCCGGTCGGCATCAAGCTCAACCTCCTCGCCGATTTCCTCGGGTGTAGGTTCCCGGCCTAATTCCTGCATTAGGCGCCTACTCGTCCTGTAAAGTTTATTTATCGTCTCCACCATGTGCACGGGAATCCTTATGGTTCTTGCCTGATCGGCAATTGCCCGGGTTATAGCCTGCCTTATCCACCAGGTGGCGTAAGTTGAAAATTTAAAACCCTTTCTCCAGTCGTATTTTTCAACCGCACGGATTAAACCCTGGTTACCTTCCTGAATAAGATCCAATAAAGATAATCCGCGGCCGATATATTTTTTGGCAATAGAAACAACAAGTCTTAAGTTTGACTCGGTCAGTTTGTCTTTTGCCGCTTTTTCGGCTTTTTCGTAGCGCTTGGCCAATTCGACCTCCTCCTCGGCCAGTAAAAGTGGAACCCTGCCGATTTCCCTTAAGTACTGCCTCACCGGATCTGTTGTTTCTGCACCTCCAAGCTTTGTAAGAATTTCGATTTCTTTTTCAAGTCTCTCCTTTGCCTTTTCGTCGCTTTCATCCCTCTCACCCGCCACCGATTCAAAAACGTCTATTCCCTCGGCCAATAACTTGTCATAAAGTTCATCAAGTTCTGAAAGTTTATTTTCAGCATCCGGAAAAACCTCCAATATCTCATCCTGAGTAAGAAATCCCTGATCTCTTCCCCTTTTAATCAGGCCCAAGTGGGTAGCACTCTGAATTTTTTGTAACTTAATCATTTCTTCTCAGAAAATTATAGCGCTTGAATGTTTTTCTTCAAGATGATTGAGTTTTTTAGTAAGTCTGACAAATTTCTCCTGAGCTGCCTTTAATTTATTTCTTTTTCCCCCAAGTTCGTTTTCCTCTATGTCGCGCGCCACCTCTTTAAGTTTCTCCTTAAGGTTCTGGATCTTAAGTGATGCTTTGGATACCATAAACTCCTTTTTCTTGGCCTCGGGCGTCTGTTCTTCAAAATCAGCCTTGAGGACAATCTGGGCAAAGCCGTCACGAAGTTCTTCCGGAAGGGCATTGGCAAATCCGGCCGGATCAAAGGGGCGGCGGCTGACAAATGTTTTATACTCCTCAAGTATCCTCTTGGGGAAAGCAGACTTAATTAGTGAGGAGCCACCCTTAAGGAAATCGCTCGCGTTCAAGGAAAACGCCAGAGAAAGAAGCGTTTCTTCCAAAAGTTCCCTTTTGCCCTTTTCGGGTTTTAGCGCATCATCCGCCCGCCAAACCAGATCTCTTTTTGAATTATATTTATCCATCTCACTGGCGATAACCGAGGCGTCTACGCCAAGCTTTTTTCCTACCGCCTCCAAATAATGTGCCTGAACAATCTTATTTTCTATTAATGAGAGGGTCGGAATTATCTCCTGACTTATCTTTGCCTTTCCTTCACCCGCTGATGCGTCAAACTTAGAAAAAATTGATTCTATTATGAAATCCCAAACTCCGACGGCCGAATCCAAAATCTGTTTCAATTTTTGGGGTGATTTTCTGGCAAGTTCATCGGGGTCCTTATAATCGCCGAGCCTGGCCACCTTGACTTGCAGTCCGGCCGCCTCAGCGGCGACAATTCCCTGTCTGGCGGCGGCGTCTCCGGCCAAATCGGCATCAAGGGCAAGGGTAACCTCTTCGGCAAATCGACTCAAAAGCCTTGTCTGATCACCCGTGAAAGCGCTTCCTTTGATTGCCACAATGTTATTTACCCCGGCCTGAAAGGAAGAAATTAAATCAATTTCGCCCTCCACCACTACGGCTTTTCCGGCTTTTTTAATGCTCGCCCGGGTGATGTTTAATCCGTAAAGGAGTTTGCTTTTCTGGTAAACCGGGGTTTCGGGAGTATTGATATATTTTGCCATTCCCAAGGTTTCCTTTTCAGGCAATATCCTTCCCGCAAAACCGCAAACGTTGCCCCGATGATCATTCAGGGGAAAGATTATCCTTCCTCTAAACCTGTCCCAAAAACCCCCCTCGCCCGCATAAACCAAACCGGCTTTTTGTAAATCCGCCGGGGAAATTTTCTTCCTGTCGACCAAAAAACTTTTAATGGCAAAGGGGGCATCGGGAGAGTATCCGAGTTGAAAAGTTTTTATGGTTTCGATTTTCAACTTACGATTTTTTAGCAAGTAGTTTAGGGCAATTCTTCCTTTGGGGTGTTTCAGCAAAACAAAGTGGTAAAAACGGGCTGCCAGGGAATTTATTTCGTAAAACTTTTCTTTCTCTCCTTTGTCCCCTGGCGCAAAAGGGGTCAGCTTCACTCCCGTCCGATCTGCCAAAAATTTCAGGGCCTCATAAAATTCCATCCCTTCGTATTCCATTAAAAAGGCAATTGCGTCCCCTCCGGCGTTACATCCGAAGCATTTATAAATGGAAAGTTCCGGTGAAACCATAAATGAAGGAGTTTTTTCCGAATGAAAGGGGCAAAGGGCTTTATAGTTTCTGCCTGCTTTCTTGAGAGGAACGCGCTCGCCTATCAAAGAAACTATGTCGATTTTCGATTTTACTTCATCAATATCGTTTGCCACAGCCTATATTCTAGCACCTCGCGGGCTCAAGGTACTAATCCGGCCTCTGATAAACTGCGGCAATTTGATCACTGTAAATCTCCTCCCACCCGGCTTCTTTAAGCTCTTTGATAAGATCAAAGTCGTATTTTCCGCCGAACTGGGTCAATAATCGGTTTAATCTATCTTCCAGATACCCCCAAAAGCCGATTTTCCTGGGCACCGGCCAAAGAACGGTCTCAATTCCGTACTTTTCAAAAATCTCTTGATAAAAAACCTCTCCATTAAGAAGCGCTTTGTAGTCTTTCATGGCATAATTACTTTCATTAGCCAAGTTCGCTTCCCATCTCCAGCTGGGCATTCTGCCGTCGATAAAAACCTTCTTTTCAGGTAGTTTCCAAATAAGGTAACCACCCCAGTTATAGGAAGAAAGTATCTGCCCTCCGGGAAGTTGTTGGCGAAGATAGGAAACCGCCTTGTAGGGATAAAAGGCCGTCTCTGCCAGGGATCCGGCTCCAGACAAAGAGATTGCTGCCTCAAAAGTAAAGATGAGAAGGCTTGCCAAGAGTGCAAATTTGTAAGACTTGGCAAACCGGCTAATTCCAAAAGGTATTTTCCTTAAATCTCGGAAGAAATAGTCAGTAGATAAAGAAAGCAAAGGAAGCGTAACCACGACCCATAAAGGAATATGCCTGACCGAAGCCGTGCCCTGAATTAAAAAGGCGAGGTATAACCCTTTTTCCTCTAAGTAGAAGCGTCTTCGGTATTTAATTAAAAGCAGTAACGAAAGCGCTATCAAAAAAAGCAGGGGAACATTAAAAAAAAGGGGTGCCGGCATCCATTCAATGATTGTCCAGCGCAGAGACGCATCCGACACTTGAAGCCAGACCTCTTGCCAAATCCGCGGACCATAAGGATTGACAAAGGTTGCCAGTAAACTTGATATTGCCGCAATTAAATCCTTGATATCTACCCGCCGCTGTCTCACTGCCCGCAGGATCAAAACCAAGTATAAAGTGGCCAGACCCGCGGAGAAACTTGCGTGAAGGTTCACCCAGAGAACGAAGAAGAGGGGCGAGACAAAACGCAGCCGCCTCCAAACGGCCTCATTTAAAATTAGCCAAAGCAGAATCGCTAAAAAAAGCCAGGAAACGACCTGGGGTCTAACTCCCGAATAAAGAATGAGCACCCCCGCCCCCAATAAAAAAGCGGTCGAGGTCTTCCGCCAAAAACCTAAGCCCCCGGGGGCGGCCTTTCGGGAAAGCGGATTGACAATCGCAATTGCCAAGGCAGATAGACTAATCAGGGTAGTAAGGATCGCCAGGCCGCCAACCCCCAAAAAGGGATATAACTTAAAGATAATGAGGTTAGTCAACCACTCGTGGTCGATGAAAGAAAAACTCGGCATCGTGTAAGAAAAAGGGTCGGTTTCCGGAAGTCTTCCCGCTGTCGATATCAACTCTCCCATTTTCAGATGCCAACCAAAGTCCGGGTCCAAAAGCGTAATTCCCCGCAGTAAAAATGAGCCGACGAGCAAGAAAAGCGCAAATGCTATAATCAATTTCTGAAATCTCATTTAAGTTTAAGTATATTTAAGTATATAATGATTAAAAAGTCTTTTGCCCTATTTCTCTCACACGTAAGGGCCTCAGATTTTCTCATTTACACTCTGATTTACGGAATTGTAATCCGTCTGTTTTTTGTCCTTTCATCGGATTTTCCCCTCAATGACGGCGGCCTTTTCTACACCATGGTAAGGGATTTAACCCAATCGGGTTTCCGTTTGCCAGTCTATACCACCTATAACCATTTAGATATCCCTTTTGCCTACCCTCCCCTGGCTTTTTATCTTGTTGCCGCCGCAACAAAATTTTTGCCACTGACTATAATTGAAATCTTCCGCTTTCTTCCTCTTTCAGCATCGATATTGACCATTCCCGTTTTTTATCTCGTGGCGCGCAAGTTATTGCCAATCCGCTCCGCCCTTCTGGCCACCTTTGTCTTTACGGCGCTGCCTCACAGTTTTCTATGGAATATTATGGGGGGTGGAATTACACGCTCGCCCGGATTCTTATTCTCTCTAATCAGCATCTTCTGGGGAATAAAGCTTTTTAATGAACCAAAAAACAAGTACTTTCTTTCGTTGTCCGTCTTTTTGACCCTGACAATTCTCACGCACCTTCAGTGGGCAGTATTCGCAATTTCCAGCCTGGCGATAATCGTCTTAAAATTTAAAAACAAATTAAAGCGAATATTAGGCCTCTTAGCAGCTACCGCCTCTTCATTGCTTCTTTCCTCTCTCTGGTGGCTACTAATAGTTAATAGGCATGGACTAGAACCTTTTGTGTCCTTCTCCAATGCTTCTAGGAGCGGTTTTAACTTGATAACAATAATTTTTCACCCCCTCCTCTTGACAACCCTGCGCTTCACCGATGAGCCTTTCCTAACCCCCTATGCTGTTATGGGGATTTTAGGAATAGTTCTCTGCCTATTCAGCCATCGGTTTTGGCTCGCAGTCTGGTTCGTAGTACCCATGTTAGTTTCTCCCCGAAGCTCACCTATTTTGATAGTAGTCCCACTCGCCTTAATAGTCGGAGGCCTTCTATCTGAAATGATCATCCCCAAAGCTAAAAAGGGGTTGGGCCGGACCGCCTCCGTAAATTGGCCCAATAAGGTTGTCTTTTTTTTACTGGCCGTCTATTCTGTCTTTTCCTCAATTGGTTTACTTTATCCAAATAATATATATTTCAAGTCCGTATCGCCAAGTCAGAGAGAGGCAATGAACTGGACAAGGGCTAACACCAAAAAGTCCGATAAGTTCCTGCTTATAACCCAAACGCCCGATCGTTATTGGGGAATGGATAATACTTCTGAATGGTTTCCCGCACTTAGCGAAAGAGCCAGTATCGCCACCCCGCAAGGAACCGAGTGGCTGGGGGATCAAAAATTTTACAAACAGACAAAGTTCTACATCAAATTAAATAGCTGCTACGACGAGGGGCTCGAATGTCTGGAGGGTGTCGCTCAAGAGGGAGGTGTGGATTTCGACTTTGTCTATCTAGAAAAAGGCCTTGACTCTGAGGCTTTTGACAGAACTTCGCTGCTTAAATATAATCTTCTCCAATCGCCAAAACATTCCGTCGTCTATGAGAATGAAGAAGCGATTATATTCGCCAGGAAACCTTAATCTGCTCCTACTCCCTCTTTGCGGAAAATGGCAATATCATTGTTTTCTTTTATTCCATCTTTCCAATATAAACTTCCTTCGTAAACGCCGACAAGACTGTATCCAGTCAAGCGATTGCTGATTGTGTTGGGTCTTGCAACGATAACCAAATCGGGTTTTTGGTCTTCAATTTCTCTGTAAATACTGTCCGGATCTTTCTTGAGAGACCAAGCCCAAAACGAAGGATTTTCTCCCGGGGTGTAATTTGCAAATATATTATTAGCAAAATATGGCAGCACGCTTACTGTCCAATAAGAAACCGCATAAATCTTTTTATCTTGCATCTTGTTTTGTTTGATATAGTTAGCCACGGCTTTACCGGCCGAATATGGTCCCAGGTAGTCAGAAAAAAACGAGGAAAACGCCCAGAAAATTTGTATCAGCAAAACTATAAAAAGGGAAAAATGCATCATGCGTCTTACAAGCGTTTCGACCTTAAAATCCCTTCTACTTGGGACATTGCCTATAGCAACCCAATAAACAAGCATCCAAATCAGGAAGATTATTCCTTGGTGCCAAACGCTGTAATATTTGGCCGAAAAAAATACGATTATCGATGTTACAGGGATCACAAACAAACCCAACGCCTTCCTTAATTTGAACCAATAAAGCGAAACAATAAGAAAGATTAACGACAAGTATATATTTTCTGAAAAAGTTGCTGTCAAAACCTTCAGCCCCACGGCGAATAACCTAATGGGGTTTAGATTAAACCCCTGAGCAAACTGCAGATCGGACGGAGGCCAGATCTGAAGCATAACCAACACGGCGGAGGTAAAAAAAACCAGGAGTGCAAGCGTGTTCTTCCGAACGACTCTGGCCTTAATTTTTTTCCTGTTAACCATTAACTCTGCTGTGTGGATGGCCATGGTCGAAACCGCGATAATTAATGAGAAAATTGATGTAAAGGCAAGGAGAATCTGAAGAACCGTAAACAAGTAAATTTTACTGAATTTTTCTTTATAGACTTGTGCAGACAGGAACAAAAAAACCGGCAATAAAACATAGCTTCGCGCGATTATTGAATACTGAAAAAAAAGAAAGTAGCTAAATGGAAAAATAATTTTGAAAATTTTAGGAAAGGGAGAGTAAGTCAAAAATACGAAAATCCCAAAAGAGGAAAGTGTCCAAGGAATGATGCCAAGATAATTATATGAAAGAAATTTGCTCGGCAAAAATAAGATTAGATACCAAAGCATCGGATGCCCATTATATCGAAGTTTGTTAAAGACAAGGTCTGAAAAACTCGAGTCTCTTGCTAAAAGCCAGCTTTGAGCTTCATCTGCCCAGGGTTCGTGTTTACCTATTGTCACGGCGACCAATAAACAATAGCTAATAAAAACAACAACCAAGGCCGGATCTCGAAAAAATTGTTTGAAGCCCTTCATTTAGACGCTTGGGTTAATTGTAGCAATTTAGACCCGTCAGCCAGATTCCGACTGGTATCTGGCGGTCTCTTTACGAAAAAATTCGAACAGATTTCGCCCAAAACCTGTAGGGCGGGCGGAAACTTGTCCTGAGCCTGTCGAACCACAAGTTTTTCTTTGGCGACTAAATTGTCCACTGGTCATGGACAACTCCAACAAGATACCAAGTACCATTAGATTCCTCAAAAACTAAGCGTAAACTTTCCCAATCCATTCCTTCAGAATTTGGATCAAACCCTGGAAAATGATATTCAACGATAATACTCCTCGGGTACGCATCAAAAATATTATTACTGGTATTGCCACCTCCAATTGATCGATTGTAAGAAACTTCCTTTGCGTTAGCAAAATCATGAGAATATACAAAACTCTTGAAATATTGCTGAAAAGTTTGCTCAATTGGAAAACCGGAGCCATCGTATGTACCCCAGACATACTTTGTCTGATCGGTCGCTCCGTTTCTTATCTTGTCAGCAGTAAATACTAAATCGCCTTGTGTGCTCACATATGAATATGGGGAAAATCGAACTCCTTTCTGCAGATGAACATAGGTGGAAAGTTTTAAAAAGTCATTATTCTTCATTGCTGATATAACCTCTAAAGTACGACTGCTTATTATTGCTTTTGCCTCTGATTCAGAATATGCAGTGATAAGTTCAGAAATCTCTGATCTGCATAACGCGCGCCACGTTCCAGCTTTGTCGCAAAGAGAAATATCCTTTTTAATTTTTGCTACAAAAAGATAACAATTACTCTTAACTTCTTCCGAAGGAGGAATTTGTTCACATTCAGCTTCAGTCTTGGCTTGTTTTGCAAATTCAAACCAGATTTGTATCGGTTGAGTATTTTTTGTAGTTTCTGGAATCTGGTCTCTTATTTCTGAATCAGAGATCTGAGTATTATCTGGAGGAGTTTGCGATTTTTGCCAAAAATGAATTCCGACTACCGCTATGACAAGTACGGCAACGGCGACAATTGCTGATTTTAGAACATTTGATTTCATGGTTATTGTATTAGTACTTCAAAGAAAAGCCCGCTTTTGGCCTTACTGAATCCAAAACGGCTGGCGAGCCCTCGCAGAGGGCGAGCCAACAAAGACATTTCCTAACTGGCGGTGGGGACAGGATTCGAACCTGCGCGAGGGGGTTTAGCCCTCAAAGGTTTAGCAAACCTTCGCCTTAGACCGCTCGGCCACCCCACCAATTCAGGCTATATTTTACTAAATTTTGTTCCCAGTAGAAAGACTAAAAATAATGTATAATAAAATTCAAATGGCCGCTCAAGATTCCCAAGCCCCGGTGACATCGAGAGAAACCGAAGGACAAATGATAGAACCGGAAAAGGATCTTTTGGTCTGGAAAGCACCAGCCAGGCCCTTTAAAAAACGAGGCAGGGACTTTTGGGTTTCGCTGATAGCAATCGCGGCGATTTTGGGTTTTATCTTTTTTCTGATTGAAGGCGTGATGCCGGTAATTTTAATCATTTCTTTAGTCTTTCTTTTCTATGTTTTATCAACAGTTGAACCGGAAATTATTGAATACAGGATAACCAATAAGGGCATAAGGATAGCCGGTCAGATGGCCGGTTGGAAATTACTTTCAAGATTTTGGTTCGGTAAAAGGCTTGGTAGCGACCTTTTGATTTTCGAGGCTTTTAATTTAGCCGGAAGAATGGAGCTGGTAATAGATTCCAAGAATAAGGAACCCCTTAGAAAAGCTCTTACCAGGTATCTCCCCGAAGAGGAAATTCCTGCCTCAAATTTGGACAGAGCCGCTGGTTGGTTGTCGGCAAAACTGCCCGGCAATAAATAGCCCCCGTAGCTTAATGGATAGAGCATCGGTTTGCGGAATCGGAGATACCAGTTCGATTCTGGTCGGGGGTACACGTTGGAGGGATGTGCCGAATGGTAAGGCGCCGGTCTCGAAAACCGGGTCCGCAAGGACATGCGAGTTCGATCCTCGCTCCCTCCGCCCCTCGATCCGGCTAAGTGGGATCTTGGGGTATAATATAAAATTGAATTTGCATAACTTGTCCTGAGGAGAATGTAGGATGGATAAAAATAGTGTTCTGGTTGCCGGCGCAATTCTTTTTAAGGAAACAAAAAAGGGGCCGCGTTGGTTTTTGGTAAAGTATTCATCTGAGCATGATTGGGAGATTGCTAAGGCGATAGTTCGTAAGGGAGAATCTTCAGTCAGGGCAGCTCTCAGAATGATGGGGGAACAAGGGGGAATGGGTACTCGGGTAATTGAGGAGGCGGGCAGGGCGGGCGGAGTAACAAGCGTGAACGGAAAAGTTCTTCCCCAAAGATATATTTATTATCTGATGATCCAAAAATCGGCCTCAGAAATCTTCGGATTTAACCGGTTTTCCTGGTTTGACTATCCTAGGACAATGAAACTTTTGTCCTCCAAAAGGGAAAAGTTGATGTTTAAGCTTGGCAAGAAGCAGTTTGACGAATGGAAGAAAAGACAAAAAGGACAATCGCCCTGAGAAAGTTTTGCACCCCTCGGCAATTTCAGGGTAAGCAGGAGCTGCATTATGAAGCGTGAGTTTTCAGCAGGTGGAATTATCTACAAGAAAACTGAAAAAGACGACGTTTTCTGGTTGGTGACAAAATCGGCCCCCAGCGAATTTTACCCAAAGGCTTATTGGAGACTCCCTAAAGGTTGGATAGATGATGAGGGTGGTGGGGAAAAACCAGGGCCAGTTGCGAGGGGAGAAAGAAAGGTAAGTGAGGGAGAACTTCGGTCAGCAGCCCTAAGAGAAGTAAGAGAGGAGGCCGGAGTTGAGGCTAAGATAGTTGCAAAAATTGGAACCGAGAAATATTTTTTGAATAAAGACGGGGAAAGAATCTTAAAATTTGTCACGTTTTATTTAATGAAATGGCTTAATGACATGCCGGAAGGACCGGGATTTGAGACGCCCGAGGTTGCCCTTTTACCTTTTGAGAAAGCAAGAAAAAAAATGAAACATACTCTAGAGAAAACGGTTTTTGATAAGGCCAAGCAAATTTTGGATTCAGGAATTCAAGAATTTTTGATATAATTGAGCTCGTTGGAGGGTGGGCAGGACGGTAATGCGCGGGTCTTGAAAACCCGTGGGAGCAATCCCTAACAGGTTCGACTCCTGTACCCTCCGCCACGCACAATTTGCGCTGCAAATTTACGTGGCTGGGACGAAAAAATTGTTTTTGTTTGGTGAGGTGCTAGAGTGGCCGATTAGGTACGCTTGGAGAGCGTATGTAGCCGCAAGGTTACCGTGGGTTCGAATCCCACCCTCACCGCCATCGTTTATCTTGCCACGGTTAATCCCCAAACCCTTTCAGCCCCTTTTGATTTTAAAACCCGACAAGCTTCTTTAAGAGTTGAGCCTGTTGTAAAAACGTCGTCAAATAAAACTATTGACTTGTAACTTTTAACGTTTGACGCTTCGGGGTTTAAGGAGAAGGCGCCGCGGATGTTTTTTCTTCTTTGCGCTTCATTAAGTAAAGTTTGCGGCTTTTTAAGTCTTCTGCGGACAAGTATTCCGGAGTTAAACTCCCAACCAAGCTCTTGTGCAATTGCCTTTCCCAAAAGCTCGCTTTGGTTAAAGCCCCGGAAATTTTCCCTATACCAATAAAGCGGCACGGGAAGAAGGATGCCTTCCTTGGGCAAAGAAACTAAATGTTTCTGAAGTTCGTCTTTAATATAGACCGAAAATTCCCTGGCAATTTCTCTTGCAAACTTATATTTAAGAGCCAAAATTGCCCCCCGAAGAACCCCCTCGTATGGCCAAAGGCAGGTCAAGCCACTAAGTCCCAAAGGTTTCCGGCATTTGGCGTGAGTTACTCCGTCGGCAGAAAGTCTCTGGCAAACCGGACAAATGTGCCGCAAGGCCGGCATCTTTTCCACACACTTCCGACAAATATAAAGACCCTCCCTTTTACAGCCCAGGCATTTGCGGGGAAAAATAAAATCAATAAAGCCCATTTTTTAGAGTAAAATATATATAGTTCGTAATTAGTTACTTCGACAACTTTCAATATTATGAAAGTAATTAACAAAAAGGCTAAGTTTAATTATAACCTCTTGGATCGGATCGAGGCAGGGATTTCCCTTCTTGGTGGTGAAGCCAAATCCGTAAGGGGAGGGGGGGCGGATTTATCAAACTCTTTTGCGAAAATAATAAATGGCGAAATCTATCTGGTAAATGCAAACATACCCATTTCCGGCAAAAAAGACTATAGTCCGACACGTTCAAGAAAACTTCTTTTACATAAAAACCAGATTGTCTCTTTAGCTTCAAGGCTCAAAGCCAAAAGTTTGACTCTGGTAGCAACGTCGATGTATAATAAAGGTCGTCTGATTAAGGTAGAAATAGCCCTGGCCAAGGGAAAAAGGGAGTTTGAGAAAAGACGGGCAATTAAGAAAAAGGATATCGAGAGAGAAATGGCTCAAGAACTTACAAGGGGGTGAAATAGGTTTCGACGGGAAGTGTTCTTTGAGATCTGCAGGCCGAGTTTGATTCGTACTCGTTAAACATGAATTAAAAATAAGCGATAACGAAAATTACGCTTACGCCTACGCTTAATACCTAGGCTGTTCATCGCCTTGATTCTCGACCGAGGCGAATGGGCATCAACCAGTCGGGGTGCGACATTTACTTACAGGCTTTACGGCAAATGTCTAAGAATTTAAGCCGCCTTCTAAACCGTCCTGTTGACTGGTAAGGTTTAGGAGAAAATAAGAAGTCAACTAAGCTTGTAGGTGATTTCGAAGATATTTTTCGGACGGGGGTTCAATTCCCCCCACCTCCACACACTAATGTTTTATCTCAATCGATAAAAGTTTCCCGCCCGTCAAAAGGATAATCTTTTTCTCTTTTTCCGAAACAACCAAATCGACAGCCCCCTTTAGCGCTTCGGAAAAGTACTGAGCTTGGTATTCGCCCTCTTTAGAAATTACCACCACGCGGGACTTTTCCGGCTCCAAAATATAAACGCCTTCTACTTGCTGACTTGTAAAAATCGATTTCGGGCTGGAAATTTCGGGAAGAACTCCTTTAACCTCAAAATTTAGCTCATTTCCCAAAGAATACTTGAAAACAGATCCCGTCTTGCTAAGCAGCCAGACAGATCCGTCAATCGCCCAGGATACGATATTGCCGAAATCCGGTTTAACTGCCTCTGTCAACCAATTTTTTCCGGAAGAAAAACCCGCATCAACTGCGACAAAACGCAAAATCGAGGATGAACCCTTTTCCAAAGCGTACAAATTTCCCGCATAAGCGTAAAGTAAAACATCGCCCTGCCATTTTTTCTCAACTACAATTTTTCTTTCCCCTGCATCAAAAATTCCTGCTGGGTCTGTCAGATAAACACTTTCGTTATAAACAGTAAGGGCGGACGAGTCAACGACGCTCGGACCGAAGGCAATTTTGGCGTTTTTGGAAACTATGCCAACCTCGGCTATCTTTTTACCATTGGGGTCAAGTACAAAAATCCGGTCTTCATAAAGGAAAAGTTTCCCGCCCGAAAAGTCATCGGCAAGAAGCGTCAAATCATAAAAGGCTTGTGCCGCCACCGTGTTTACGCCCAAAACCTTGCCCCTATCCTCATCAAGGCGTCTTTTAAGTTCGACAAGTTCTGCGTCTTTGGCTCCGCCGTCAACTATCTCGCGAATCTTTCGTTCACTTTGAGTAAAAAGTTCCCTTGACCTGTCGGGGTCTATATTTACTAGTGCCAGGGACTCTTCATAATCATGCCTGATGCGGCTTAAAGACGCCGAGCGGCGCGCATTAACCTCGTTTTTTCTTTTTTGGATAAATCCGAAGCCGACACTTATCAGCAAAAGCAAAAAAAGGATTGCGCCGATTGAAACCGCAGTTTTTTTTCTCTGGGAAACTTCATTATATAGATTTCGGGTAACGTAAGTTTTCTTTGCAAATACTCTATTTATTTGCCCGAGCTTTTCTTCAAGGGCATCCGCTATTTTTACTAAAACGGCCGGTTTTTTTGACAAAAAATCTCCGGTCTCTTTCCGCACTTTCCCAAAAGCCGGGGCAGTTTCGGATAACACCTCCGGCTTTCCAAATTTAATAAAAATCGCGCCCAACGCACCTTTGTCGGGATAGAAATGTGCGGCCGGAGCCAAGTTTTCGGCAGCATCCTCGAGGCTGCCTTTATCAAAAGCGGCCTGCAGGATTCCTTGACTAAAGGTTTCAAAAAAAACATTCGTACCCAAAATCAAAACGTCTCCTTCCTGCAATATTCCCGAAACAGAGGTTACAAAAGACTGGTAAAAACTTTGTCCCTGAATAAAATCGCGCTTCCGTTTCCAACCGCCGCCCCAGAGAGAACGTTGTCGACTAACGACGCGGCAAGAATTGTGAGGTTCTGAATATTTTCTGCAAACTCATTAATCGCCCGGGTTAACAAGGCCGTCAGCACCTGAAACGGTTTTCCTTCTTGTGTAAAATATTCTTTAGAAAGATAAACCCCCAATTGGTGACCCAACAGAGTATCCTCTTTACTTAGATTTTGTCCTGATTTTGCGACAACGGCAAAAAAGCGCCCCTTATTAACCTTTTGACCGCCTTCCGGCAAAAATTCCTGAACCTGTGCCCATCCGGATGCGTCCGGGTTTCCCGTAAGCATGGAGCTAACAATAGTAAAAGACATCAAAGTTATTTTTTCAAAGAATCGCTGCCGTAAAAAAGAAAATGAGGACGGCGGCTATAAGGTGAATTAGCGAAAGCGCTTTAATTACCCCTTCGTGCCCGAGCTCCAAAGTCTTGGTCATCAATTTCACCTGCCTGACGACGACAACGGCAAAAATGATATAAAGAAGAAACCCAAATAAAATTCCGTACTTTAAAAACGGCCAGACGGATACTCCCAGAATCGGAATTTCCTGCATACTACCTAACCCTCCCTTCAAGCTTTTCAACCTCCTCCTCAACCCTCAACTCCCTTAAAATCTTGGCGACCTCATCCGGCCGGGGAACGGCGTCGAATTCGATCTTAGGAACCTGAGCCGCCGTTTGAATTATCACATCCCCGTAGTTAAAAAAAGTTCTGGCGGCGCTGCCTATCTCAACCGTCACGTCTTGGATCTGATCAATATTGGCATCGGTTATTTCCCTATAAACGAGATTTATAAAATCGACTTCAATTATTCTTTCGTCGGTAACTATATTCACATTAAAATACCAGGACAAAAATTTCTCAAAAGTGTAGGCGAAGGTCAAAAGATACCAAATCACGACAAAAATTAGCTGAAACCTTGCAGGAATTCCCTCAAAGGGAGACAAAACCGTAAAAAAAGCCGGGGCAAGAATGGAAAGAAAGGCAAAAGCCAACCATTTCAGGTTGGTAATCGGATGACGGCGCAGTAAAAGAACGACTGCCTCTTCTGGTTCCTGATTGACAAAATTGACATGGTCCGGATAATAGCAAAAGGCGGCCAGGGGGTTGTGGGAATGCCCGGGAAGGGAGTGTTTGTCGAAATCTGAATCGTTTGCTTTTGCCGAAACAGACATCTTACCTTCCGTATGGCCTATTTTGGCGTTTTTCTTAAAGTTAAAAACATCAGGCATTCTAAGCCTGATTATACATTAAAGTTTCTCTATATTGAAAAGCGAGCTTTTCAGGCCTATATACCCCGGAGCCCGCAGGTTAAATGCCTTTTTAAACTCCTCGCCGGATATAGAAACCGGGCCTTTATTGGTCCCAAAAGTCAGGTTTAAGGTAGAACCGGAATTAGCATAAACTACAGACACCGCTTCAACGCTTATGTAACCTCCGATTGCGGAAAGTTCGGCCTGCGAATAGGGGTTTCCCCCCCAGCAGGCCGTGTCAATCGGAGATATTCTTGAAGCGTCGCCTCCTTTATACAAAACGTGCCAGGCATTGATGATGTCAGCCATCTGCGCACTCGAGAGCCAGGGACTTTCCTTTCCGCAGCTTGCTCCGCCTCTTTTTTTATACCAGGCTTTATAAAACCAGGGCGAGCCGGCAATCTTTTCATAAGCCCGGTTCGGCCAGTCTTCGTCCTTGGCGTCTTTGATCCCGCTCCAGCCCCACTGTGAAATTGTAAATCCGCCCGCGGTTGAGGCATAGTAGGTCGTTGCCACGCTTCCCCCTCTTTGCATAACCCAACCGCGAGTCGCCCGAACCGCCTCGGCCCACTTTCCGCTTTTGAGTTGGGGTTTATAAACCT
>Ga0209642_10001340_pt1 | contig 16323 bp, 14 predicted proteins | sample RifCSP19_2_FD_184025 | JGI IMG/M metagenome (GOLD analysis project Ga0209642, IMG submission 184025) | Soil microbial communities from Rifle, Colorado - Rifle CSP2_sed 19_2 (SPAdes) (version 2) | ecosystem: Environmental > Terrestrial > Deep subsurface > Rock core/Sediment | place: Rifle... | reverse complement strand
CCTGGATGATCGCGCCCGCATGGCCCATGCGCTTCCCCGCGGGTGCCGTCCGGCCCGCGACGTAGGCGACCACGGGTTTCGTAACGTGCTTCTTGATGAACTCCGCGGCCTCTTCCTCCGCAGTGCCTCCGATTTCGCCGACGACGACGATTCGCTTCGTCGCCCGGTCCTTCTGGAAGAGGGCCAGCGCCTCGACCGTGTTCGTGCCGATGATCGGGTCCCCGCCAATCCCGATGCACGTCGACTGCCCGAAGCCCGCGCGCGTCATCTCGTTCACAATCTCGTACGTGAGCGTGCCGCTCCGGGACACGACGCCGACGTCCCCCGCGGAGAAGATGTGGCTCGGCATGATCCCCGCCTTCGATTGACCCGGGGAGATGATCCCCGGGCAGTTCGGTCCGATGATCGTGCACCCCTTGGAGCGCGCGTAGGGCACGAACTCGAGGGCGTCGTGGAACGGGATCCGTTCCGTGATCACGACGACCAGGCCGACGCCGCCTTCGATCGCCTCCAGGATTGCGTCGTTCGCGAACGGCGCGGGGACGAAGACGATCGACGCGTTCGCTCGCTTCGTCGCCACGGCCTCGCGGACCGTGTCGTACACGGACACGCCCTCGACCTTCGTCCCACCCTTGCCCGCCCGGACCCCCGCGACGACCTTCGTGCCGTAGTCGAGCATCGCTCGCGTGTGGAAGGTCCCCTGGTGCCCCGTGATTCCTTGGACGAGGAGCCGGGTTTTCCTCGTGAGAAGGACGGCCATTCTAGACACCTCCCCGTCGCACTTGGACCGCGAGTTCCGCAGCCTCCTCGATCGTGTCGGCGGAGTGCATCCCGACTCCCTTGAGGATCTCCCGCGCGCGGTCCTCGTTCACGCCCTTGATCCGCGCGACGACGGGCACCGTCGCGTGCATCCCGTCGAGCGCCCGCTTCACGCCCTGGGCGACCGTGTCCGCCTTCGTGATCCCTCCGAAGATGTTCAGGAGGATCACGGACGGTTTCGCCTTGATCAGGATCTCGAACGCCTGCGCGACGCGGTCCGGGTCGTCCGTCCCGCCGAGGTCGAGGAACGTGCCGCCCTTCCCGCCCTTCAGGTTCAGGATGTCGAGGGTCGCCATCGTGAGGCCGGCGCCATTCGCGATGACCCCGATGTCCCCATCGAGCTGGACGAAGGTGATCCCCTTCGCGTGCGCTTCCTCCTCTAGAGGCGTCCGGTCCTGGTCGAGTTTCGCGTACTCGAGGTGGCGGTACTCCGCGTTGTCATCGACGACGAGCTTCGCGTCCCCCGCGACGACCCTGTGGTCCTTCGTGATCACGAGGGGGTTGATCTCGACGAGTTCCGCGTCCTCGGCTCGGTACAGATCGTACGACCGGCGCGCGATGTCCGCGACTTTCTCCGCGAGGTGGCCCTCGAGTCCGAGGGCGCGCGTTAGGGCCCGCAGCACGTACGGGTGGAGCCCGACGAGGGCGGGCACGTGCTCCATGAACAGCTGCTCATGAGGCACGGCCTCGATCTCCACGCCGCCCATGGAGCTCGCGATGAGGAGCGTGTCCCGCGCGGATCGGTCGATCGTGAAGCTGAGGTACATCTCGCGCTCGATGTCCAGGCGCTCCTCGACGTACACGGTCCGGACCGTGTACCCGTGGATGTCCATGCCGAGGATTCGTCCCGCGACGTCGCGGATCTCCGCAATCCCGTCCGCGGGTCGGATGCCGCCCGCCTTCCCGCGGCCGCCGATGAGGACCTGGGCCTTCACCATCGCGCGGAGCGGCGGGTCGCGGATCTCCTCCGGCCTCGACGCGACGACGCCCCGCGGGACGGGAATCCCGTACCGGGCGAAGATCCCCTTCGCCTTGTACTCGAGGAATTTCATCGTGCGCCCGCGGCGCCATGAGTGACGGCCCATTTAGCTTTGCGCCGCTCACCCGATCGGCGTGCCCGTCGCGGTCACGAGGTCCCGGAACGCCTTGATGAGCTTCTTCGTAATCTTGCCCGGCCTCCCGTCCCCGATCGTCCGGCCGTCCACCTCGACCACGGGTCCGATCTCCGCCGCGGTCCCCGTGATGAACGCCTCATCCGCGGCCCAAACCTCGTACAGGGTGAAGGGCCGTTCGACCGCCGTCACGCCGACCTTCGGCGCGAGCTCGAGTGCGGTCTCCCGTGTGATCCCCGGGAGGCTCGTCGACGAGTACGGCGTCATCATCACGTTGTCCTTGATGATTAAGAAGTTGTCCGCGGTGGCCTCCGCGACGAAGCCCTGGGCGTCGAGGAGGAGGGCCTCGTCGGCCCCCACGCGGTTCGCCTCGATCCGCCCGAGGATGTTGTTCAGGTAGTTCAGGGACTTGATCGAGGGGCTCAGGCTGTCCGGGGGGATGCGACGCACGGAGGCGGTCACGACCTTCAGGCCGCGCTCGTACGCGTCCCCGTAGAGGGAGATTCCGCGCTGGGCGATGACGACGACCGTCGCCCCGTCCTTGCATTTCCGCGGGTCGATCCCGAGGTCGCCCACCCCGCGCGTGACGATCGGCCGGATGTATCCATCGCGGATCCCGTTCTTCCGGCACGTCTCCTTGATGATCCCGGCGAACGCCTCCTTCGTGTGCGGGATCGTTAGGTCGATCGCCTTCGCGGACGTGTACAGCCGATCGATGTGGCGCTCGAGCTTGAAGATCCGGCCGCCGTACGCGCGGATCCCCTCGAACACGCCGTCGCCATAGAGAAGGCCGTGGTCGAAGACGCTCACCTTCGCCTCGGACTGCGGGACGAATTTTCCGTTGAGGTAGACGCTGAGCTCCACGCCCGGGCCTCCGGATGTCGTGGTAAGGGTCCACTCGATTAAAGGTTTTTCACCGAAAGCGCTCGCCCGTGAGCCGCTCGAACAGGTTCACGTAGAGGTCGCGGACCTCCTTCACCACTTCCGGAGGAAGCGGCGGGATGTCGGGTTCCGGCCGCTTCGCCGCGCGGGCCTCCATGAGCGCCTGGTGGTATCCAATCTTCCGGTAGTACTGGCGGACGAACTCCTTGCTGAGCTCGACGTGCTCCCCCCGCTCGTACGCGGCCGCGTCCCACCACCGGTCCTCGTCCGCGGTCCCGAACGTGTCGATCAGCATGAGCCGCCGCTCCGCGTCCATCGCGAACTCCTTCTTGCCGTCGACGTGGATGAGGCCGCGTCTCCGGACGTCCTCGTTGATTGCGGCGTCGATCCTCAGGACGGCGCCGACGAGGTCGTCGTACTCCCGCTCCGTGAGCTTCGAGATCTCCAGCGCCTCCTTTCTCGTGAGCTCGCGGTCGACCTTCTCGAGCTTCGTCGTGACCTCAACGAACGGTTCGGGGAACGCCTCCCCGTACGCGGGCAGGTGCCCTCTCGGGAACCCGACATCCTCGGGCCGGACCTTCCCCGCCTTCAGGCGGTCGTGCATCGATCCCGCGACGTAGTAGCGCGCGATGACCTCAAGGGGAACGAGGAAGTTCGTCGTCCGCGGCGTGATCTTCGCGGTGTCTTCGATCACCTGCACCCGGCGCACGCGCATCCGGTTCGGGCCGGAGAGCCGAAGGAAGTGCGTACGGACGCCGAGCCCCTCGACGACCTTGAACCAGTGCGCCGACGTCCGCCACAGGGTCTCCCCCTTGTCAGGGACGAGGGTCGGGATGATCTTGTCGAAGACGCTGATCTGGTCCGTGAAGACGAACTCGAGCTCGTCCGCGGAGACCTCGTAGACCTCCTTGACCTTCCCTTTCCGGAGGAACCGCATCTCCGCCCCGTGTGTGGGAAGGCCCGGGGCCTCTTAGGCCTTTTCGTACCCTGGGAGCTCGATTCGCTCCGCGACCTCACGTGCGAGCTCGGGGCCGAAGTGCTTCCTCAGGAGGTGGAGCCCGAGGTCGATCGAGGCGGTCACGCCCGCGGCCGTGGTGATGGTGCCGTCCTCCACGACCCGTTCGAGGACGACCTCCGCGGTGCCGCGAAGCTCCTCGAGCGCCGCGCGGTTCGTGGTCGCCCGGCGACCGGCGAGGAGCCCCGCTTCCTTGAGGACCAGGGCACCCGTGCACACGCTCGCGACGGGTTTCTCCGTCCCGAACTCGAGGATCGACCGCATCATCTCGTTGTCCGCGGCGACGGCTTTCGTTCCCGGTCCGCCCGGGACGATGAGGAGGTCGAGGTCGCTCAGGTCCCTCTTCACCTCGTGCGCGAGCATCTTCAGGCCGAGGGCGCCGGAGACGTCCTCCTTGAGCGCCCGCATGCGCACGGTCAGGTCGAGCTGGGGGTGGAGCTGCTTCGCCTTCGCGAGGACCTCGTACACGCCGACCGCGTCAAGCTCCTCGACGCCGTCGAACAAAAGGATGCCGACGCGCATGGGGCGGATGTTGTCCCGAGCCCGCTTAATCCTGTCCCTCTGAATTCGCGGGGCGTAACACCCCTTTCTCCAGGAGCCACTTGTGGGCTTCCTGATAATCGGTCGTCTCGAACGCGACGTGGTCCCGCAGCTTGCCCTCCGTGTTGATCCCGAGGGCGACGCCCGCCTCGGACAGCAGAGGTACGTCCATGAGGCCGTCGCCGAATGCGAGGATGTCCTCCTTCCGGAACCCCCATTTTGCCGCCAGGGCGCGCACGATCTCCCCCTTCGTCCGCGGGCTCACGTTGATCACGACCTCCCCGGTGAACACCCCGTCCTCGTAGACGAACTCGTTGCTGAATGCCGCATCGATGTCGAAGTGCGCCACGGCGGATTCCGCGACCTCCCGCGGGCCGCCCGTGATCGTGACGACCTTGTTCCCCTGGGACCGGAGCCAGTGGACGAAGCTCTGGGCACCCGGTACCGGCCGGAGGCGTCGCGCGGCCCGGAGGATCTGCGCATGCGTCAAGCCCTTGAGGAGCTGGGCCCGCATCCGGAACCCCTGCTCCCAGTCGATCCGCCCGTCGATCCCGGCGCGGGTGATCGCCCCGACGTCGTCCTCCTTCCCGACGAGGGCGGCAAGCTCGGGCAGGAACTCGTTGAAGATCAGGGTGTTCTCGAGGTCGAAGACGGCGAGTTTCACGATCGTTCTCAGGACCCCAGTCGATGGCTCGTATAAAGCGTCTTCTGCGAACGCGCGCGGGCCCAGGTCTCTTCCGGCCACGGGAGGTCAGAAGACTTCCATGTCCCCGTGGACGTCGAGGCCCTCGTCCGTGATGCTGTATGGCTTGATCGACCGCGGGTGCCGGAGCCGCCGCATCTTGATCACCTGCAGGACGAGCTGGACCTCGCCGTTCTCGCGCTCGTTGAACTTCAGGCCGATCACCCCGTCGGAGACGTACTCGACGAGGCCGTCCCGGGACGATCGCGGATTGTCGTCCTTGACCTCCGCCGTGAAGACGCAGGTCGCCCCCGTGGACCGGAGCTGCTGGCACAGCCCAAAGAGACGCGCGCGGCGCTCCGCGTCGTCCGCGAACATCATGTTCAGCAGGGATACGGAGTCGATCGCCACGCGCGTCGCCCCCGACTTGCGGATGAACTCGGGGAGCTCGGACTTGATCCGGGTCACGGTCGTCTTCGCGTCCGCGGGCTCGAGCTTCACGATGTGGAGCTTCTTCTCCCTCAGGTACGTCCGGAGGTCCCAGCCGAACGAGGCCGCGTTCGCGACGACGCTGTCGACGTCCTCTTCCAGGGAGATGAAGATCCCTTTCTCTCCGTTGATCAGGCCCTGCATGAGGAACTGGAGCGCGAACGTCGTCTTCCCGGTCCCGAAGGACCCCATGACCGTGATCACGTGCCCGCGGGGCACGCCGCCCCCGAGGAGTTCGTCGAGCCCGTCGATTCCCGTGAGGACGCGGTCGCCCGCCGTCTCGGCCGCCGCGCTCGCCTCGACCGCTGCCGTTTCGCCCATATCGTCACCTCAGGCAATCCGTTCCATGTACACGACGACGAGGCCGTGGTTCGCGGTGACCATCGTCGGGAACCGCGCGATCTTCTCCCGCGGAAGGTGCGGGAGGACGCTCGTGAACTTCTCCACGTACATGTACCGCTGCCGCGCGCTCGACCGCGCGAACCCCTTCCACTCGAACGTGAGACAGCCGTCCACGGAGTCCATGAGCATCTGCTCGTGCCGCCGCTCGAGGATTCCGCGGGTGAGCATCAGGTACACGAGCCCGTCCCACCGCTTCGCGGCTCTCTGGAGGCCCTTGACCGTCGTCACGAGGTCCTTCATCTCGACCGCCTCGGACACGGCGAGGTCCGTGAGACTGTCGATGATGACGATCGCGCCGCTCGCGTTGTCATCGAGGAACGTGACGAGGTCCTCGAGGACGTTCCCCGTCGGGAGCTCGAACAGGTCCTCCCCGTCCGCCCAGCTCGGCGGCACGACGCTGTGCCGGAAGTACGCGGCGGAGAAGTCCTTGAAGACCGTGCAATCGCGAAATGCTTCGAAGTACTCCTCGTTGAACGACGCCACGAGCTCGCGCAGGATCACGTCCCTCGAGCGCGCGAACGTCACGTAGCAGATCTTGTCCGGGAGGTCGGAGTCGTCGCAGTGGTCGCCGAGATAGTAATGGCGGCTGTCGGGTCGCTGGTTCACGATGGCGATCTTCGACGCCGCCGTGTAGATGTACTCCTGCATCCCCGCGCCGATGTCCCCGAGGAGCAGGACCGTCGACCCGCTCGGGAACCCGCCGTCGACGATGCTGTCGAGGTCCGCGATCCCCGTGGGGACCTTGCGGACGACCCCGGGTTCGATGTCCCTCGACAGGGGGCCGAAGTGTCGGGCCGCCAAGCTGGCGTAGACCTCGTCGCTCGTTAGAGCCATCCCAAGGCGCGGAACCGTCCCGCCGCGGATAAAGCCTTTTTGTAAACTCCCGGGCCCGCCGCGTCGATGCGCACAGGAACGATGGGGGCGAATCGTCCGCGGTCTCCCGCGGGATTTTTATTTCGATGTCCGCATAATAGTTCAGAACCGGGGGTCGTGCGCACGCGCGCGCGATGGCGGCACCTCGTCCGTGTGCGGCGCGCGTCCCGGCGCGACCGATCCCCCGGACCCGGCCCGCAGCCCCGGCCGCGGGGACGACCCTCGATCCGCCCGTTTGTCAATCCGACGCCGCGGCGCCGCCGGCGCTGCCACGGCCGCCTGCTGATTCTCACTCCGTGATAACCAGGCGGTCATCCTTAATATCGGGTGGGGTCGTGCTCGCCGGAGAGATTCCGTGAAGGTCCGGAACCCCCTCGCGAGCCTCGGAGTGACGATGCTCGGCGCCCTGTCGCTCACGATCCTCGCGTCCGTGCCCGTCCTGTTCATCCCGTTCTGGGAGCTCGGCCTGTTCTACCTCGCCCTCGCGGCCTTCTTCGTCGGGGCGTTCGCGGGCCGGTCGAGCCTCCTCGGGTCCCTCGGCTTCGCCGGCGCGACCGTCGGCGGCTTCGCGGGCGTCTCCCTGTTCCTCGTCCTCTTCCAGCCGGCGGGCTGGCCATCCGGATGGGAGTACCTGTTCGGCCTCGGTCTCGGCGGCCTCTGCGGCCTCGGTGGCATGGCGACGGGGAAGCTCGGGCTGCGCCGGGTCGAGAAGATGGTCGAGTCGATGCCCCGGGTCCGCCGGTGCATGCGCTGCGGCGCCAAGGTCGGGATCACCGCGCGGAAGTGCTGGTCCTGCAAGGGCTACCTGCCGCCGACGTAGGCCCGTCGGCGTCCCCGGTCCGCGGTCAGATCTTCTTCATCCGGCCGAGCACGGGCTCGTACAGGAGGCCCTTGTCCAGGAGCCCGTTGATCGCCTCCTCGAGCTGCTCGCGGCCCACGCCCTTCGCCTTCGCCGCCTCGAGGATGCCGTCCCACGGCGCGCCCTTCCCGTCCTTGTCGAGGGCGGCGACGATCTCGAGGACCTTCGTCTCCGAGTCGTCCTCCGGCTCCCGGACGGGCTCCGGCGGCCGGCTCGCGGCATCCTCCGCGGCCGCGGCATCCGGCGCGCGGCCATCCCGGAACTCGGGGAGGAGGTACCGGAGGCCCTCCGCGAGCATCGCGGTGTAGCGCGACAGGTCCGCCTTCCCATAGTGGCCCGCGGCCTGGACGATCCCCTCCGCGATCGCTTCCTTCACCCCGAGCTGGACGAGCCCCTCCTTCGTGAGGGGGTCCATCCGCTGGGCCTCCTCCATCGCCTCGATCCTCCGTCGCAGGGACCGGCAGGTCTCGAGGATCCAGTAGTCCCTCAAGGCGGCGTCGACCGTCTTCACCCGCTCCGGCCGGATCGACACGTACGTCGTCCCGGCCTCGGGGCTGTACACGCGGCTCTTGCCCACGATAGCGCCGAACACGGGCGGCTGGAGCTTCGAGAGGGCCGCGGCGGCCTCGGGCTGGTACTGCCCCGCGTAGAGGTGAAACGTCCCCGTGGGGTCCTGGACCCGCGCGCGCCACATCGGCTGCATCTCCGTGCCGACGTTCTCCACGTCCGTAATCACGCCGACGACGAACATCCGGTTCACCCGCGCACCGAGGGGCGTGACGAGGTACGACGGCGCACGCTCCCCGCCCCCGTTCACCTCGAGGGTCGCGTCGTTGTACTCCCCGGCGAACAGGCGCCAGGCGACCTCCCGCATCATTCGGACGCCTCCAGGGTCTCGAGCATCTCCCGCGCCTCCGTCTGCACGTCCACATGCAAGAGCTTCGCCTGGTCCACGATCATCATGAGCCCGTAGTCGTCCGAGGTCACGTTCCCGCGGGCCTCGATCGGCTGGGCGACGAGGATGTCCGCGAGCTCGTCCCGGACGACGTCCACGGACATCGCGTCTTTCGCCTGCGCGATGCAGGCGTCCATCGTCTTGTCGAGGAGGGCCTCCGTGAGTTCGCGGTCGAACACCGCGGTGACCGCGCCGGAGCCGTCGTCGAGGACCGCCTTCACCCTGAGGTCGGCGTTCCCCTTGACCTCCCCGTGGATCCGGCACGCGCCTTTCCTCAGGACGCGCCGGCACTCCGGGCAGCGGTACACGAGCCCGGACCCCTCCCGGAGGTCGATGAGGATGCCCCGGATCGTCACGTCGACGCCACCGCCGCGGTCCGCGAGGTCCTCGATCCACATCCGCGGGCTCTCGGAGACCTTCTCCGCGGGCGGCAGGGCGTCGGGTTGGAGCCGGGTGACCGTCGCGCGGTCGTCGAAGGAGAGCTGCGGGATCCCGCGCCACGCCTTCACGTACGCGCCCTCGATCTTCACGGCCTCGCCCTCCTTGAGGCCGAAGTCCTTCCACGCGCTGAACTGGGACTTGCCCGTCCCGTCGGCGAGGACGCCGCTGTACACGGCCTTCTTCGCACCGTCGACCTCGACCTCCCGCGTCTCCACGGACAGCACGCGTGCGGTGACCTCGACGTTCGACGCGCCCTCGCGGAGGTCCGCGACGGTGACCGGCGTCGGCTTGCCAACGTACGGTCGGCCTATGCCGGAGCCGGGACCCGGCTTGTACTCCGGGAGGGCGTCGGGCTTCTCCTTCGAGACCGTCGTCCGGACGCCGAAGCTCACCTGGACCTGGCCGCGGTATTCCTTCGTGTACGCGTTCTGCACGCGCACGACGTCGCCCTTCGCGAGGGTCACGCCCAGCGGCTCCCACGCGGTGAAGGGCACGCTCGCCGTCGGGTCCCCGAGGATCCCGTACAGGATGCGCTTCGTCGCGCCCTCGACGGTGACGTCCTTCTCGTTCACGCTCACGATCCGGACGAGCAGGTTCACGCTCTGCTCCCCGGGCACGAGGTCGCGGATCGTCCGGTTGATCCCGACGGCCAGACCCGCGGGGTTCCCCCCGTGCTTCTTCACGATCGACCGCTTCGCCGTGTCGAGGGACACGCGGTAGACGTTCAGGTAGCTGGAAAGCTCCTTCTCGATTTCCTGCTCGCTCACTTTTCCTGCAAGCGCCCGGGTGATGTCCGAGACATGGGGCGCGAGTTCGTTCGTCAGAGAATCACGCTCTCGAGGCGTGTCGTCTTCTCGCCTCACGCGTGCGTATGCACGCGTGGTATAAAGGGGTTCGACGGGGTGGGCGAAAGTACCTCCGGCGGACCGCGGGAGGGGGGCCGGCCCGCGGGTTCGGCCGCCGAGCGGATCGCGTCGTTTCGACCTGTTCACGACCTCGACCGCATCCGCGCCGAGGCGGCCGTAATCTTCATCGTCCGAAGGCGGTTCGCCGCGGCCGTGCAGGTTCGCGGCCTCCTCAAGGCGACCCTCGACCTCCTGAGGACCTGGACTCAGGTCGGCAGCACGGTCGAGTCCATGGGGTTCGGGGAGATCCTCCGGAACGAGCGTTTCCCCCGGGTCCACATGGCGAACCTCGCCTGGGTTGACGCCGCCCCCCCGGGAGGCCCCGCGGAGGTCCTCGCGGCGCTCGACCGCGCGTACCTCGGGACGGAGGTCCGGCATCGGCACGCGCTCTTCCGGGATGCGATGCGTGCATACGAGCTCCAGGACGCCTTCTTGGCGCTGGGCTTCCGCCCGACCGCGGAGCTCGCCCTCGCGCGGCTCGGCGCGCCGTCGTGCATCGTGAACCCGGAGGTCACCGTTCGGGAGGTCGACGCGGCCGCGCCGGAGGTCGACTTCCGGTCCGTGACGGAGGCCGTCCATCGAGACCTCGGGTACGAGCCGGAGGACTCCCGGCAGGTGTACGAACTCGATCGGGAGCGGGCCGCGAGGATCGGGGAGCGGGCGTACGTCGCGTACCTCGGGAGCGACGCCGCGGGCTCGTACACCCTCTGGGTCCGCGGGGGGTACGCTCTGATCGGCAACGTCGGGACGGTCCCCGCGCGCCGGATGCGGGGGATCGGTCGGACGATGATCCACGACGCGTGCACGCGCGCGATCGACCTCCACGCGGAGTGGACCCTTCTCACGACCGCGCTCCTCGGCACCCCGCGGACGATGTACGAGACCCTTGGCTTCCAGCCCATCGGGGAGATCCGCGGGTTTCTGCGTGTGTGAGGGCGGGCGAACCCTTCTTACCCGGCTCCGCCTTGCCTCGGCCCATGGACCTCGGACTGCGGGGGAAGGTCGCCCTCGTCGCCGCGGCGAGCCAGGGCATGGGCCGGGCGGCCGCCGCGGTCCTTGCGCGGGAAGGCTGCCGGATCGCGATCTGCGCGCGGAACCCGGGCCCCCTCGAGGCGACGGCGAAGGCAATCCGCTCGGAGGCGCGCGGGGACGTCCTTGCGGTGACCGCGGACCTGTCCCGGGCCGACGACGTCACGGCGTTCGTGGACGCCGCGGTCGCCGCCTACGACGGCGTCGACCTCCTCGTCGCGAATGCGGGCGGCCCCCCGACGGGCCGGTTCGACGCGATCACGGAGGACGCGTGGGCGAAGGCGTACGACCTCGTCCTCCAGAGCCCGGTCCGGCTCGTCCGAGCCGCGCTCCCGGCGATGCGCTCCCGCGGAGGCGGCGCGATCGTCGCGATCACGTCCATCGCGGTGAAGCAGCCTCTTGACGACCTGCTCCTGTCGAACGCATTCCGTGCCGCCGTCGTCGGCGCGGTGAAGACCCTCTCCCGCGAGCTCGCCCCCGACCGGATCCGGGTGAACGCGGTCGCCCCGGGGTGGATCGCGACGGACCGGCTCCTCGAGGTCCTCCGGGTCCGCGCGGAGCGAGAGGGTCGCTCGGTCGAGGCGACGCTCGGCGAGTCCGCTCGGGACGTCCCCCTCGGACGGTTCGGGACCCCGGAGGAGGTCGCGGACGTGATCGCGTTCCTGCTCTCGGAGCGCGCGTCGTACCTCACCGGCAACGTGATCCAGATCGACGGCGGCATGTACCGCGGGGTCTAGGGACCGGACTGTGTCCCGCCCTCGGCCATCCTCGGCGATGTCCTTCGGCGTCCCAGGGCGACCGCCGCGGCCGCCGGGCTTTTCGTCACGAGCCTGGTGTCTCTCCCGCCATGGGGGATGCCACGCCTGCAGCTCCCCGATTCGCGCATTGCGGGACCCGCCCTGGCCCTCGCTGGGTACCTGCTCGTCCACCGGGCGCGCTTCGCGTCTCCCGGGCAGATGAGCCGCCGGGCCGACGGAAGAATGCCGGACTCACGCGTGGCGCTTCGCCCGCGCGTCGAACGAGGTCGAGCAGGACCAGCACGTCCGGCGCTTGACTCCATTCCAGGCGCGGCACGCGTCGCACTGCCAGCTCTCGACCTCGTGGACCCGACCGGGGAGGAGGATGCGCCCCGAGACGCCGGCTCCGCAGGACCAGCAGATCGCGAGGTCCGGCTCGTTCATGACCGAGCAGTTCGGGCAGGCCCAGGTGAAGCCCTCGAGTCGGGGGAGGCCGCGCGCGCGACGCCGCCAGTCGAGCCAGCTGAACGTCGCGCCGCCGAGGAACAGGAGGAGGAGTGCGGTGGACAGGAAGTCGTCCACGTCGGAATCGATGCGGTCCGCGAGCCCATATAGCCTCGGCGCTGGCTATCAGCGGCGATTCTGTCCCGCCCGCCGACGCGTCACTGGTTGAACGTCTCGACCTTCTCGAACGTCTGCTTGAGGTACTTGATCACGACGTCGCGGTTCCGCCGCAGGTGGCTCTCGTACCACACCTTCACCAGGCTCGCGAACAGCTTGTGGAGGTCGTCGACGTTCACCCGCTCGAGAATCTGGTCGTAGAGGGTGTGGATCGTCCAGATTCGCTTCCAGCCGCTGTACTTGTAGTAGTGCTCTCCCTCGCAGTACTCGAACGTCACGCGCACGTGGGTCTTGCCGTCCGCCTCGATGTAGTTCACCTTGAGGGCGTCCCCGACCCGGCCCTGGTCCATCGTGCGGTCGAGGAGCTGGACCGTCTGCACGGCCGCGGGGTTGAACCCCGGCCGCCACGTCCAGTCGCCGTCCGGGAACGTGTCCTGGAAGACGGACCAGTTCGAGTAGTTCGGCTCGAGCGCGAAGTGCACGTTGATCTTGTTGAACCGCTTCCAGACCTTCCAGAAGTCCTCGATCAGCTGGCGGTTGAGCTCGAGACGCGCGACGTTCTGTTCCCCGACGTCGTGGATGATCTCCTTCGTCTTCTTCTCGAGCTCCGCGTCAAGGGAGGAGAACCAGTCATCCCCCTTGCCCGCGGCCTTCTTCGCGGCCATGGCCAAGTCCCTTCTCACCAGCGCCGAATGTTGCCTCCGGTTATAAGGATATTTGTGTCCCGCATCTGACGCGGTACAAACCGAGTCGCCCGGAAGTGACCGCCGCACTCGCCGCCCGTCCCCACCCACGGCTCGCCACGAAAGGGGTGGGCCACCTTCCCCTTTCATGCCATCCGGATGGTAACCGATTCCTCGAGCATCTCAAGAGCGTAGCGTCGGCAGTGGGTTGGACACTCGGGCCATAGTCGCCTGTCCGGGTTTCGCCCGCTCCCAGAACAGGGGGCGGGTAGCGTCCTTCCTGACACCTGAGCTTTAAAGACACTCATCGCAATCACTGACGCGGCGACTGAGATGAAGAATGGGTACTTGCGGGCTGAATATAGAGCGGCACGCGCGAACGAAAGGTCTGTCCCCCCCACTCTTGAACTGGACATCAGTCTCTTTCTTTCGAGAACGGGGGCTGGTCATTCTTTCACGCTTCAAGATGATGTAACAGGGTGTCACGTCACTGACGTTGTCGGCTCTCTTTTTTGGCAGGGGGAGGGTGAACGCCGACCACTGGAAGGTTTCGTGGGGTTCGGCCACATCTCACCCTCGACGCACCTGAGCGAAATTCGAGAGGGGGGAGAACCGCTCGAGTGCACGCTTTGGTTTCCCTTGTCACCGTCAACAATCGCACGAATAGAGGAACTCCGTCACGGCTCCAAGGCACGTTTCTACTTGGAAACCAGAGTTTCGGGTTTCTATAGGGAACCCCTCACCGCGTTCAACCCACCCAGAGTAAACAAAGCAGAGCGTGGCCATCCCGTGGCCATAGAAGAACTCGCTGGTTATGCCGTTCCGAGGGAGAGCATCGTGCCGTTTCACGTCAGCCGTCTGATAATGCAAACCTCGCGCGGTAGCGAACAGTGGGTGGAAATCGAGAAGAGCCAGTGGGTCGAAGAAATCCTTCCGAGGCTTGGTCATGGGACGTGGAGGATCGTAGAAGTGCCGCTTGCCAATCTCCAAGAGGACTTGGGGGGGGTCGAACCCCTACTGATCGAGGCTGAACGCAAATTCGGCCTCGGAGACTGGGCGGCCTCCCTGACAGCATCGCGGCGCGCGGTCGAGGCCATGAAACCGCACTTCGAGCGATTCATAAGTCCGGTTCACACACAGGCGAAAGGACCACCCGCGGCTGCGAAGGCCGGGGATTTGAATGATGCCTTCGAGGAATGGGCAAAATCGACCATGGGACTCTCCGAGAAGACGCGCGCATTGCTTCACGCAGGAGCGCATGACCTGCCAGACGGTGCCACTCTGGAACGAGCCGATGCCGAACTCGGTTTGATGTTCGCTCTTGCCCTTCGCAGATATGTCGGGCTCCGCATGATGAAATAACCGGGCGATTCGCGGCGGGGAGCGCGTCCAAAACCAAGTTGCTGGCGAGGTTAGGGCCCGCGCCCCTCGCTTTCGCGCGCGGCGGCTATTCGTCCGCAACGCAATCAGGTTTTGCTTTCCGTGGGTCGCGCGCCGCCTGTCCCCACGTCGCTCGAAAGCTCCCGGCTTGGAAATAAAGATACGGAGCCCGAATGCGGTATAAGCAAACTTGTCGGTGCCGTCAAGATCGGCCGCGCACCATCGTCGTCCCTCCATCGTGTCCCCAGAGCCGCGCCCCGAATTGAGGCCCGTGAGGTGTCGCGGAGCCCGGTGACAGCGCGGGATTTGCGGCCAACTCGGTGGCGCAGATCGCGGCCGGGGGGTGTGTCACAGCCCGAAGCGTCCACGGAGGTATCGGAAGGCGGCGTCACCCTTCGGCGTGACTGGCGTCGCTCTCAGCGGGCCGGGCGGGACACCTACGCGGCTTCGGGTTCTCAGGATATGGGCGAGTATCGCATGGCTCGTCTGAATCAGGACATCAGGGTTCGATACGTCTCCACTTCGCACACTGGCATTCCCCTCTCTGTCCACGCTGAGAGCTACGGTTTCACCCTCGGTCGAGAAGGCCCAGACCTGAGGCAGATAACCTCTCACCAATCCGCCGAAGAGTCCGCGCAGGTTGGGCGTCAACTGTGCCTCAACCTCTTGGGAGATGCCATCGAGCAGGGCTGAGATGCAGGGTATGGCGATAAGGTAGGAGTCACCACCTATTAATCCCCGAGGAGGAGTTAGACCTCACCATGGCAAAGAAGACCGCGAAGAAAGCGAAGGCGAAGAAAGGCAAGCGGTAAGCGAACCGGAGCCTCAACTCGTTGTGGAGACTTTCATTTCTTTTCCTTTTTCTCTCTCTCGATGTGGGCGCGGAGCCGCGCCCGCATCACCTCGCTGACGACCTTCCCGTCCGCGCGCCCTCGGACCTTCTCCATCACCCGGCCCATGAGCGTCTTCTCAGCGGCCTCGCCTCGTGCGCGGACCACCTCCGAGGCGGCCTCGAGGATCTCGTCGACGATCTTCTGGACCTCCTCCCGGGACATCCCTCGCACGCCGAGGGACTCGATCGCTTCCGAGGGGCGCACGCCCCGCCGCGTCATCTCCCTCAAGATGTCGGGTACGGCCTCCTTCGCGAAGCGACCGGCCTTCAGGAGGGAGAACAGCTCGCGCAGGTGATCGACGGCGATCCCGTCCACGTCGAGGTTCTCCCGTCGGAGTTCGCCGAACGTGTACAGGAGGAGCGTCGCCACGGCCTTCGCCTCCCCGAATTCCTTCGCCACGAGCTCGAACGCGTCGTCGCTCCCTTCCTGGACGAGCTGTCGGGCCTGCTGCTCGTGGATCCCGTACTCGCGGGTGAGGCGCGCGACCGTCGCATCCGGTTTTTCCGGGAGGCGCTCGCGAATCTGCTCGAGGCGCGCCGCGGTCACGCGGACGGGCGGGACGTCGGTCTCCGGATACATTCGCGCTTTGCCGGGGAGAGGTCGCGCATAGACCGTGGTGCCATCGGGGCGCGGTTCGCGCGTCTCCGGGGGAACGCCGTCGAGAGCGGCCTCCGCGCGCGGCCGCATCTCGTCGATCGCGTCGCGCGCCTTGCGCTCCGGGTCCGCGACGAGGACAAACGCGCCCTGGTCGTCGAGGCCGAGCGCACTCCGGATGGCACCGACCTCGTCCGAGGAGATCGCGTACGCGGGCAGCTCGTCGGAATGGAAGATCCCCCCGACGCCGGCGATCCGCGCGTGTGCCGCGAGCTCGGGCCCAAGCGTCCCCTTGAGGAGTCCCGCGAATCCGGGGAGTGGCCACGCGAGGACGACGCCTCCCTTCGCCACGGCAGACCTCACGACCTTTGACTCTGATCGAGCGAGGTGCGCGGTGACGTCGACGGTGGTC
>Ga0209642_10001338_pt1 | contig 16327 bp, 14 predicted proteins | sample RifCSP19_2_FD_184025 | JGI IMG/M metagenome (GOLD analysis project Ga0209642, IMG submission 184025) | Soil microbial communities from Rifle, Colorado - Rifle CSP2_sed 19_2 (SPAdes) (version 2) | ecosystem: Environmental > Terrestrial > Deep subsurface > Rock core/Sediment | place: Rifle... | reverse complement strand
CGGGTACCACCTCGAGCGAGGAACCAGCCACCAGAAGAAAGCCGCACGATCGGCAGGCGGCTTTCGCCTGCATCCAGGTGCGGATTGGGAGCTGCTCTTCAAACAATACAACATCAGGTTTGAGGATATGAGTACAATCCGGGCAATGGGGGATATCACCTCTTTCGATATAGGGTTCGATAAAGCCTGACGAATCGAACTGGCGGTAGCAGCCGATGCAAGTCAGGGTTGAGAAAGAACCATGCACTTCCAGCACGCAGCGCGAGCCGGCGCGTTGATGTAACCCATCGATATTCTGAGTGATGATGGTGTGGACGTAACCGGCCTGTTCGAGCTGTGCCAGGGCAATGTGTGCCGGGTTTGGGAGAGCTTGCCCGATGCTAATAGCCAATGAACGCATCCAGCCGAAAAATTTTTCTGGGTGGTACCGAAAGGCGCTCAACGAAGCTACTTCCAGGGGATCGTACCGAGTCCACAGCCCGCTTCCAGCGGAGCGGAAGTCAGGGATTCCAGACGGAGTGGAAATCCCCGCTCCTGTCAACACAACCCCATTTTTAATAGTGCGAATCAAGTCGGCAGCGCGGTGGATATCCTGGAAAATTTCTGCGGAAAGTTCTCCCATTATGCGGCTTAGCTGCTCCTGTGGGCAATTCTACCGGCTAAATTATTAAATTGCTGGGCGGTTAATCCCTCCGGTTGAAGGAGCATCATCGGGACGTTTTGAAGTGAAGCCTGGTAGGCCAACTCCGGCTCAGGTGTAAACACCGTTAAGATCTTTTGTCCGAGCTGATCCTGGACCTGGGTCATCGTCAGCTGGATGGATGAGCGGACACGGTTGACCATGATCAAGATGATTTGTCCTTCGCCAAGGCCAAGGCTGGCCAGGTCTTGAATCAATACCTTGCTTTGCTGGACGGATTGGGGCACCGGTTCGAGGATGACCAGCACCTGATTGCAATACCGGAGAACTTTTTCGCTGACCGGGGTTAGCCCAGAACCAAGGTCTAAGACCACGTAATCGGCCAGCTGCGGGAGTAGCCGGGCGATGGCTTCAAAATTGCCCACGGCGGTTACATAGCGACCATCTCGAGGTTGAGATGAGCTTAATAGCAAACGAATGCCAGAACTGTGGTTGACAATTTCGTTCTCAACTGCGCGCCGTGAAATTTCGTTCGGTGGAAGTTGTAGCATGCGGTTGAGGCCTTCTGGACTTTTGTAGCCCAACTCCAGGCCGATGCTCCCCTGGCCTGGTCTGAAATCCGCAACGATGATTTCTTTCTTGGTGCAATCGTGCAGGGCGATTCCCAGGTTTAGGACCACTGTGGAGACGCCCATGCCTCCCTTGGGAGCCAGTACGGCCAGCATGTCGCCGTGAGCCGGAACCGGAGCCTGTTCGCGGGCGATAGAAACGCGCGCCATCACGACTTTTATCTGAGCCAATAGTTCACGAGTCGAGATGGGTTTGGTGAGATAAGCATCAGCCCCTAGTTCTAACCCCGCGATTTTATCTTCCATTCCGGCCTTGGCGGTGAACATGATGATGGGAATGTGGCTGGTCTGCTCGCTTTCCCGCAACCGCCGGGTGACTTCATACCCGTCTATACCTGGCATCATGATATCCAAGAGGATCAGGTCGGGTTGTTCACTTTGCGCCATGGAAAGGGCTTTCTCCCCACTGTTGGCGGCGAGGATGACGTAGTCCTTGCTTTCCAACATCATCCCCACCAGGCGGAGTGTGTCAATTTCGTCATCTACGATGAGTATTTTTTCAGGCATATGTTCTCCAGGTACGCGCGCCTTCGTTTTCGTCAGTCTAGCATAAAGCTGGGTTGAGTGCAAGTAACATTTAAGCAAGGTATAATCTTAATTCAGACGGGTAGTCATTTAATCGAGTGGTCATGTTGTCGAATACGTTTGCGCGTGGCCTATGTGAAAGTTACTGCTTTTTGAATGTTAAACCATTTAGAGAAAACTCTGCGGGACGAGTGCCGGCTGGAACCAACCCGAAAGGTGTTAATCGGGGTCTCTGGTGGACCGGATAGCCTGTGTTTATTGGACATGCTCGACCAGCTTGGGTATTCCCTGGTTGTCGCTCATTTCAACCACCAAATGCGCCGGGAGGCGCAGTTGGAGGCGGAGCAGGTTCACCGGTTCACCGAAAGCCGTAGGCTGTCTTTTGTTGGAGGGGAACGAGATGTGCTTTCTTTTGCCAGAGAACAGCACCTAACGGTTGAGGAGGCGGCGCGCATCGCTCGCTATCGTTTTTTGTTCGAGCAGGCGGAGAACACCGGCGCGCAGGCTGTGGCTGTGGCTCACACAGCTGACGATCAAGTGGAAACCGTATTGATGCACTTGCTGCGCGGTTCCGGCCTGGCAGGTCTGAAAGGGATGATCTCCAGGACGATCCCAAACTCTTGGAGCAAGACCATCCCACTGGCGCGACCCCTTTTGGGTGTTTGGCGGAGTGAAGTTTTGGCCTATTGTGAGGAACGCGGGCTGAAACCGCTTATCGATCCATCGAACCTGGATAGAACCTTCTTTCGCAATCGCGTGCGTCATGAATTAATCCCGTTCTTAGAAGGCTACAACCCTTCCGTGCAGGAAGTCGTGTGGCGCATGGCCCGTGTCCTGGCTGGAGAGGCCGAAATCCTGGAGGAGGTGGTGCAGAAAGCATGGTTGAGATGTGGGGCAGCTGCTGGGCCAGGTTATGTGTCCTTCGACATGCAGGCTCTTCAAGCCGAGCCTGTGCCTGTGCAACGCCATCTCTTCCGGCGGGCTATCGCCGCCCTACGACCTGGTTTGCGAGATATCGGCTTCGAGGCTGTCGAACGGGCGCTCAGATTTTTGGCCGAACCCGCAAGTTCAGCGCAAATTGACCTGATCGCCGGTCTGCGTCTATTGTTTGAACCAGACCGCTTGTGGGTAGCTGGCTGGGAATCTGTCCTTCCCCTGGCTGGCTTGCCCAAGATGCCTGTCGGTGTCGAGCTGCCTCTCGAAGTGCCGGGTGTCTTATCCCTGGAGGAGGGATGGATCCTTTTCTGCAAGACTATCTCTGATCTGGAATCTGGACGGCGACAGGCAGAGACCAACCTTGACATGTATCAGGCTTGGGCGAGCCTGGATAGTTCGGCGGCCCCAATAACCCTGCGCACCCGCCGGGAAGGAGATCGCTTCCAACCACTGGGGATGGCGGAGTCCTCGATGAAGTTATCCGATTTCATGATCAACGTAAAAATTCCCCGCCGCTCTCGCCACACCTGGCCGTTGGTTTGCTCGGGGGAGGAGATCGTCTGGGTGCCGGGATATCGTGTAGGGCACGCCTTTCGCCTGACGCAATCTACTCGTCGGGCAATTTACTTCTGCCTCAGGCATGAGGAGAAATGATGAAGGTCGATTTTTATGCTACCTTCCGCCAGATCGTCGGAACTAAGACGGTGGATTTTCCCCTGCCACAGGGATCAACCCTCCGGCAACTGATCGCTGAGATCCTTCGTTGCTACCCGCAATTGCGCCAGGAACTGCTGGATAAAAACGGTGAACTGGACCGGCATGTGCACGTATTTATCAATGGAAGGAACGCGCCTTTTTTGGAAAACGGCCTCGAGACAATACTTTCCCTGCAGGATACGGTCAGCCTTTTACCGGCTGTGGGAGGTGGCAAAGAACCGCCCTCGAAATTCGAGGTGGGTTATAATTAAAAAAAAATAATTCAAGGTTTACCGGATGAAACTATTTTCTCGACGTAAGAAAGATAATCGCTTCTTAGAATTATTATCTCGCCAGGCTGAGTTCACAGTCCAGGGCATGGAAGCGCTTAAACAATACATGCAAAAGCCCGATAGCACCCTGGCAGACCGCTTGTCCAAAATTGAGTCTGAGGCAGATGAGGTGCGGCGCATCCTGATCGATGAACTTAACCGCACCTTCGTAACCCCCTTCGACAGGGAGGATATCTTCGCCTTATCTTTGACGATTGACGATATCCTTGATTATGCCGAGTCCACCGTGGACGAGATGGTCGTGTTGAAAGTTGCCCCCAATCCCTTCCTGGAACGCATGGCCTCTCTGCTCACAGATGCTGCCATGGAGATCAACCGCGGCGTATTGCGATTGGTTGACCACCCCAACGTGGCCAACGATCACGCCGTGCGCGCCAAAGCCCTGGAAAATCGTGTCGAGCAGGTTTATCGCGAAGCGATTGCCGACCTGTTCCAGGACCCCCGCGATCTGGAAGGGGTGATGGAGATCCTCAAATTGCGTGAGATCTACCGCCACCTGTCTAACGCCGCTGACCGCGGCGATCAGGCGGCCAACGTGATCGGTGATATCGTTGTAAAGTGGTTATAAAAGGGGATTAATCTTCCGCCTGTCCCGTTAGCCTTCTAATCTTCATTCTTATTTCTCGCCATTGGATTTTTGAGATGCCAAGTTTTTGGCGGATCTTATCCGGATCTATGCCGGATTGCCAGTCGCTTAAGGCGCACGTCCAACGGCACATTTCAAAGGACAGGTGCTTATCCAAACCAGCCTGGAGGCTCAGGTCTTCGAGAAGATACTCCAGGCGACGTTGCGACCAGGGGAATAACTGGTCGTTGAGTTTATATTGGGCCTTGTATTCCGGATAAACCGCCACCCAGCTTTCTGGGAGCTGGATCTTGCGTTCTTTATAGCGGTGCTGAGGGCTGGCGTAGCGCACAAAAAGCAGAGGGCCGGTAGGGGTTTCCAGGTCGACATGATTCAAGTGTAATGCCAGGGTTTCACTCTTTTTGATACCGGTATGCAGCAACAGGTCGAGCAAGGCAAAATAGCGCGTGTCATGAGCGGCTCCCTGCCAGTGCTCCTGCGCTACTTCGAGCACGGCCTGGACTTCATCCGGGTTGAGGACGATCGGCAAAGGGCTGATCACAGATTTTTGGATGACCTTCTCAGCCGGGTCGATCAACAAAACGCCATATTGGTGCAGCCAGCGAAAGAAAGCCTTGAGCGAGGTGATGCGCCGGGAAAGGGTCTTGGGGCTGCAGGGCACGCCGCGGCCTTTTTGCATCCAATCCAGGAAGTTATTTAAGTCGGTAGTCGAAACACTGCCCAAGCTACGGTCGGGAGGCAGGTAAGCAGCGAGCAGGTTCACATCGGCGGTGAAAGCCTTAACGGTGTGGGGGGAATTTCCCTGGTCATCTAAATAGATGCGCCAGGCGTTGACCGCCGGGACGAGCGGGGTCTGGGCGGTGATCTGAGAGGAGGGGAAGGTTGATTCGGATGATGGGGACATCAGGGCACCTCAGTCGATTAATGCGGATAGGTTATTCGTATAGCCGTAATCCTTAATAGTTTAGCCCAGTTCTTATCTATTGTCAAGTTGGTTACACATTTGCAAAGATTGATAAACTTGGACAAGGGAGCCTGATACTGATAAATGGTTGTGGTAAAACAAGTTTACCTACTGCAGGAGGCTCTTTTCTCTCCCCTTATGTCCGAAGATCAGCAGCATTATCTTGACTATAATGGGGCTGGTCTGCTATAGTATTATAGATCCCTGAATCCTTGCATGCGGATAACATCCGAAAATGTGACCTATTGCAGGCTATTTACAACTCGATAGAAGCACCTTTGCAGCCCGGACTCCGCAGGCGGTAAGTTTTTCACTTTCGGCTGGACGTTCTCCCGGTTTAGATGAGTTTTAACATTCGAAAAGAAGGAGATAAAAAAATGGCATTAACTGTGTTTGCTGCAACGGCAGCCACTTGTGAAATCGTTCTGGGTACCGAACAGCCCATCGCCGATGGCACGCTTAAAATCCAGGGGCGGGTCTTCACCGACAGGGTCGAATCGCAGGATTCGAGGATCGCTGGGACGAACGTACCCACCCTTGACATCACTATCAATCCAAAGAGTGGGGATGGCGATCTCCAGGGCAAGTTCAGATTAAAGCCAAACACGGTTGACGGCGCCTGGGAGGGAGAGCTGCAAGGCCGCTTCGTGAACGGCCTGGTGACCTCCTGGGGTATTGCACGAGGTTCGGGCGCATTGCTGGGCTCTGTTTTGCGGATTGACTTTCAGCAGGTTGTAGAATATCCTGGAAAACCACCTTGCGAGGATCCCAAAGCATTTTTCGAGATGAGAGGTCTGATTCTCGAACAGGATTAACTTGCCTGGATGGTGCGGGGAGGAGGGAGCGGCGGTAAATGGTCGAGTCGCCATCGGGTACTTACACCTTCCTGTTTACCGATATCGAGGGTTCGACTCGCCTGCTCCAGCGCCTCGGAGATGCCTATCCCCAGGTCCTGGAACAACACAACCGGCTGATCCGCGAAGCAGTCGAAAAAGCCGGCGGTGCCGAGGTCGACAATACCGGAGACGGATTCTTTTTTGTCTCCCCAACAACCTCGCAAGCGCTTGAAGCGGCCGTTGCGTCCCAGCGTTCCCTGGCTGCTCACGACTGGCCGCGGGGTGGTTCGATTCATGTCCGCATGGGGATTCATACGGGCAAGGCGACAATTTCAGGGAGGAGGTACGTAGGTCTCGACGTCCACCGCGCTGCACGGATCTGTGCGGCGGGACACGGCGGCCAGATACTCATCTCCTCCTCAGCTCAATCGCTCGTTGAACTGGAACTTCCCAGGAACATTTCAATCAAGGATCTCGGATACCACTTTCTGAAAGGCATCGAGCAGCCAGAGCGTCTCTTTCAGGTCGTTATCCCAGGTATCTTGAGTGATTTTCCTCCTCCGCGCGCGCTGAACGCGCGGCCGCACAATTTGCCTAGCGAGGTGACAGACTTTGTCGATCGAGAGAAGGAGCTCAGCGAGATGGCGAAGCTCCTCTCCGTGAGCCGGTTGATTACCCTCACCGGTCCAGGCGGGACAGGAAAAACACGTCTGGCGCTTCGCGTGGCAGCCGAGGTCTTACCCAGGTTCGCCGATGGCGTTTTTTTTATTTCCCTGGCCTCGATCCAGGATCCTCAGCTCGTTGCCTCCACGATCGGCAAGAACTTGGGGGTGAGCGAAATCGAAGGTCGATCAAACTACAATGTTCTCGAAGACTATCTCGCTGGAAAGGAGCTTTTACTCGTTCTCGACAACTTCGAGCAGATCCTTGGCGCAGTTACCCAGGTGAGTGGCCTGCTGACTGCCGCTCCGGGCTTGAGATTCGTAGTCACAAGCCGTACCCGGCTCAGGATCAGCGGCGAACATGTCTACCAGGTTCCACCCTTCGAAGCGCCAAGCGAGGGGGAATATTCAGACCTGGATGAACTCGCGAGAGTTAATGGAATCGACCTGTTCGTTCGCCGGGCAAGGGCAGCCGACCCTGATTTTGTGCTCACGCAGGAAAACGCTGCAGCGGTAGCGCTAATTGTAAAAAGATTGGAAGGATTACCACTCGCGATTGAGCTGGCTGCGGTACATTCCCGCATGTTCCAACCAGAGATATTAGCCAAACGTTTGGAGCAGAAATTCAAAGTGCTGCGTGGTGGTCCTAGGGATCTGCCGGTGCGCCACCAGGCGCTTCGTGACACTATCGCCTGGAGCTATGCATTGCTTGATCCGTCTGAGCAGGCGATATTTCGGCGTCTCGCAGTCTTCATCGGTGGATTCTCGATCGAGGCTGCCGAAGCTGTGGTAGATAGCGATTTAGTCGCGGATGTCCTGGAAGTCCTGACCTCCCTGCAGGACAAGAGTTTATTGCAACGCCGTGTCCAACGGGGGGAGGCGCGCCTCTTCATGCTTGAAACGATTCGTGAGTTCGCGTTGGAGGAGCTCGGTACAGCAGAGGAGGAGCAGGGACTGGCTGCTCGCCACGCCTCCTACTTCCTTAAACTAGCGGAGGAAAGCGAGCCTTATCTGACCCGTCAGGAGCAAGCGGCAGTGATCGATCTTTTATCTGCTGACCTGGACAATTTCCGAGCCGCTATCCGTTACTGCCTCGAAAATGGAGAGTTCGAGACCGGGCTTCGCATCGGAAGCGCTTTGTGGCGGTTTTGGCACGCCATCGGCCACCCTCAAGAGGGGCGTGGCTGGCTTGAAAAATTGCTCGCTCGGGTGGAAGGGCCGGTGAGCGTGCGGGCAAAAGGGCTGGTTGGTCTGGCTGGCTTGGCATACTGGCAAGCGGATTACGCCCCAGCTCTGACCTGTTACAAAGCAGCGCTCGAGATTTATCGGGAGCTAGGAGATAAAACTAATGAAGCGGATACACTCTTATCGATGAGCACTACCTATACCTGGATCGGGGACTTTGAAACGGGCGGACGCTTAGCTGATCAGGCATTGGCTGTTTTTCAGGACCTGGATAATCGGGAAAAAGAGGGCATGGCCCTCATGGCGAAGGGATTCGCCCGCTGGATGGAAGGCGATCTTGACGGAGCCCGTCCGCTTTGGGAGGCATCACTCACAATCGCTTTGGAGGTTGGGGACCACATTGAGGCAGCTACGAAGCGTTTAGCGCTTGCGTCGATTATTTTTCAACAGGGGGAGCGTCTCCAGGCGCTGAAGAACTCCCTGGATGTCCTGCAGGATCTCATCCGGCTGAAAAATGTTACCTTCACCGTAATGGCCCTCGATTGGATCGCCGCGATCACAGCGCACGGCGATCCCAAGGGCGGAGTGCTATTAGCCGGCGCGATCGCTGGGCTTCGGGCGACCTTAGGTGGTGGGATGAGACCAGAGGCGAGCGGGCTTGAGAATGCCCGCGTCATTGCTGGGCGGAGCCTCGATTCAGAGACCATTGAGCGGTTGTGGGCAGAAGGTCAGGAGATGGACTTTAACCAGGCGATTGAATATGCTAGAGGTGTAGGCGAAGCTTTGATCGCCTGCCAAGGTTTGAAATGAAGCACTACTTCACGCACGGTGACGAAGTACTTCCACTAGCGTTTGCTGAAGCAGCGACGGAAGGCTTCCAGGAACTGGCGGAACTGTTCAGATATGAATATAATTGGCTTGAGCATGATCTACTCTCGGTGTTCGGTTAGGGCAAATCTATTTTCCCGGCTATGATCTTGCCTGTCTTTTCCGTTTATAAAGTTCGAACATAGTAAATGATAATGCATGGATTCAAATCATTAAACCGCAAGATCCTTCCTGGAGCGGTGCTGGTGGTCTTAATCTTGACAGCCTGGATGGAGATCTCATCCCCGCTGGCTAAAGCCAAGGCGAGCGAGGCGTTGACGCCTCGGGCGTTCTTGCCGCTGACTCTAAAGACGGACATCGACTTAACGGTGGCAGCGGTGAAGGTCATCCAGGCAACCTCCGCATCGGACAGTTTCGCTGCCCACATTGCCGGGCGCCCGGCGCTGGTGCGTGTGTTCGTAGCGACCAGCACCGGCAAGAGCATTTCAGGGGTGACGGCCAGGTTGTGTGGCGACGACGAGGTTAACACGTCTCTGGGTTGTATCCTGCCGGATAATGGTTCGATCACCGCCCCTTCCAAAGAAAATAAGTTAAGCCGGACGTTAAATTTTAGCCTCCCGACCGGCTGGCTTCGACCAGGCTACAGCTATCATGTCGATCTGGACCCGCAGGGGTCTATCCACGAGAGCGACCGGACGAACAACCGCTACCCTGCCACAGGCACAAAACCCTTCAATTTTGTCAATGCTCCAGTTCTCAAGGCTGTCATTGTGCCCGTTGCCTACCAGCCATATGCCAGCCCGCAGGTTTATTACCCACAAAGCGATGACCTGGATTACCTGACATTCCTACCGATTAAGGTTTTTCCTATCCCGGCTGCCTCTTACCAAACCCACACCTCTTACCTGTACCAACCAGCGGAGATACAGTACAACCTGGACAACCTGGACGGGTCCGGTTGGAGTAAACTATTGGAGGAGATCACCGCCATCCATAACATGGAAGATCCCTCCGGGTCACAGAATTATTATGGCCTGGTCAATTCCTTCGATGCCCATGGATGTGCCAACGGTTGTATCACCGGGGTTGCAAACCTGGGGAGAAGCGGCGGTTACCAGACCGCAGTTGGGTGGAGTGGGTATGGTGAAGCATCTCCTGCGGCGTCTGAAACCATGGTCCACGAATTGGGCCACAACTTTAACCGGAAACACGTTCTATGTTTGGGTTCCGAGAATGACCCAGATTTTTCTTATCCTTATCCTGGAGGGAAAATCGGGCAGTTTGGCCTGGATGTGGCGACGAGCACGCTCTATAACCCAAACAGCACCTTCGATATTATGAGTTATTGTCTTTCCACCTGGACCTCAGACTATACCTATTGGAACATCTTCCAGTTCCGTCAATCTGCCGAGTTGAGGGTAGAGACTTCCCGCTCACCAGAAGAAGCCTTCTACATCAGCGGGTTAATATCGCCGGTCGGCCAGGTAACGCTGGGACCAGTTTATCGGCAAGCGGTTGAGCTGCCTGGTCTGGTCGAAGGACCTTATGTGCTGGATTTGCTTGGCAGTGGAGGGCAGGTGTTGGCGACACATACGTTCAACCCGGTTGAAGTCGCCGATGCGCCCGGTTATCGCCTTTTTGGATTCTTCGTCCCGGCCATCGATGGTCTCAATGGGCTGCGGCTGCGAGTGGGCGAGCGCCTCCTGGTGGAGAGATCCATTAATGAGAGGATGAACTCGGTGGCCTTCGAGATCGGCGCGCTTTCCCTGGAGGCTGATCAAAATAGGACTTCCCTGAGCTGGCCAGCAGTCTCCCACCCGAGCGCTGAAGTTGTCTATCGACTGCGCTTCTCAGCGGATAGCGGCCAGACCTGGCAGGTGTTGGCCCTGGATCGGAGCGATCCAGAATTTCACCTCCCCTCCCGTTCGGGAACGGATTTCTCGCGCGGGCTAATTGAAGTTCAGGCCAGTGATGGGATCCACACGCATACGCGGGTTTTTAACCTGGGAGGGATGAAATACCCTTAGTTCTGGGGTTCCAGGCGCTGAAAGCCAAGCTCTGGGGCAATACCGCGCATCGCCTGGATGACATTACCGACGTGTTCCCATAAATCCACCCCAAACTCTTCGGCAGCCCGGGCGATCTCGGCGCGGTCAGCCCCGGCAGCGAAGGCGCGGTCTTTCCATTTCTTCTTGACCGAACTGACTTCGAGGTCGTCCAGGGATCGGGAAGGACGCACCAAAGCCACGGCGGTTATTAAACCAGTGATCTCGTCGCAGGCATAAAGGGCTTTTTCCAGCGCTGTCTGGCGCGGGACCCCCGTGTGTTCAGCGTGGCTGAGGATGGCGCGCACGATCTCTTCGGGTACACCGCGCTGGCGCAAGAGCGGCGCGCCGGCTTGCGGATGCTGTTCCAGCGTGGGATGGATCTCCCAATCGAAATCGTGCAGCAGGCCGGTGATCCCCCATACGTCTAGATCCTGGCCGTATTGGGCGGCGTAGAATCGCAGCGCCGCTTCGACGGCCAGCATGTGGCGCACCAGGTTTTCGTTCTTGATAAATTCGTGCACGATGGCAATAGCTTCAGAACGGTTCATTGCGCCTCCTGTGGAAAGATCGGTTGGGGGTTGCCGAAGGCCGTGGATGGTGGGGTAACGTGGACTTCCCATAGGGCGACCAGGGTGGCAACAGTCTCGCGCAGGGACCAATAGAGCAGAGAAAAACGGCGGTACTCGCGCAGATCGGCCGCGACGCCGGTCGCCGGCAAACCCAGGGCATTGCACACGTAAAGCGCGCGCGGCAGGTGGAAACCCTGCGTAACCAGGATGGCGGAATCGACTTTAAAGATATGGAGAGCCCGGTAGCAGGAGTCATAGGTGCGCCGTCCGGCTTCGTCCAATACGATGTCCTCGGCTGGCACGCCCAGATCTATCCCGTAGGCGCGCATCGAGCGGGGTTCGTTGTAATTGGCAAAGTCGCTGGTGCCGCTCATCAGGATTTTTTCCACCTTCCCGGAGAAATACAGCTCGGCGGCAGTGGCCACGCGGTCGCGCAGTACCGGGGAAGGGGAACCATCGCGCCACAGGCCGGCGCCGAAGACGATCGCCACCCGTTGCGGGGGAACATCCTCCACTTGATAACGGCGGGGCCAGGCCAAGAGGCTGATCAGCAGGCGCGGCAGGATGATCGCCAGCAGAGCCAGGGAGATCGCGCCAGCCAGAATCCATAGGATCATCTTCAAGGTCCTTTTTAGCACGGGCGAATTATACCTTACGAAGGAATCAGGTAAGCCTCTTGCGGATCACCGCGCTCAAGAAGTCCAGAATCCAAACGACGATGATGATCGCCAGGAGGGCTGTGCCTGCCTTGTGATATTCGAATGAATTGATGCTCTGCGAGAGATAATAACCGATCCCACCCCCGCCGACAAAGCCAATAATCGTTGAAATGCGCACGTTGATGTCCCAGTGATAGATAATGTAGGAGAGGAAGTCAGGGATGATCTGGGGCACCACCGCGTAGATAATCACATTCCCCCGGTTGCCACCTGTGGCGGTGATGGCTTCGACTGGGCCAGGGTCGATGCTTTCTACAGCTTCGGAGAACATCTTCCCCAGCGAGGCGATGGTGATCAGCACCAGCGCCAGCACGCCAGCGAACGGGCTGCCAAAGCCGACGATCAAGGCGAAGATGGTTGCCATGACCAGCGGCTCATAAGAGCGGATGACATTGAACACCGAGCGGGTCAAGTAGTAGACAATTTTACCGACCCGACCGTGGCGGGTTATGTTTTGCGCGGCCAGGAAACTGAGCGGAGCGGCGATCAGCGTGGCAAAGGCTGTAGCGAGCAGCGCCATGAAGATGGTCACCATCATGGCGTTGGCGACATCCTTCAAGGCTTGAGAGGGGCGGATGATCCCGCTGGGAAGAGTCGATTCAGCTTCCAATTGGGCAGGGGTACCGTCCTTCGTGGCGACGATCGGGCGCGCCTGGATTTCACGCTGAAAGAACCCCTTGGCGTCCGTCTTCAAGCGTTCGACGCTCAATGTTTTCCCGTCTTGCAGTCGCCAGCCGATCTTAACGTCTGTATTGGGCTGCAAGTCGAAGCCGCGCAGGATGAAGAACTCCCGATCAGCGACGCAGGCAGGTTCGGCGACCAGCCGGGGACCTGTGGTCGGGAACTCGGCCGCGGGCGCGCTGCCGCAAGGGATGGGGAAGGGGATGGCGAGGGTGGTGGTGGTCGCCTCGCGGGCAACCAGATCTGGCGTCAAAAGTTGTGGCAGTATCTGCCGGGCTTTGGGGGCAGACACGATTAACTTGACAATGTCGGGCTTGGTCACACGCAAGCTGAGACTATAGGCGAGCCCCAACAAGAAGAGGATGGCAACCCAGGTAAGTATGCGTAGGGGACGCGGCCAGTTAGCCATGCTTAATTTAACCGTTCTCTCAGCCGCGCGCTGAAGAAGTCCAGTAGGATCACGACCAAGGCAATGGCGATGAAAGCGGAACTGACCGCCCGGTAATCTCCAAGGATGATCCATTGGTAGAGGAAGAAGCCGATCCCACCCCCTCCGACAAAACCAATGATAGTCGAGGAGCGCACATTGATGTCCCAGCGATAGATGGTCAGGGCGGTGAAGGGCGGGACGATCTGGGGGATAACCGCGTAACGCACCACCTGAGCCCAGGTAGCGCCCGTCGCCCGGATGGCTTCGATCGGACCGGGGTCGATCCCCTCGATCACCTCGGAAAACAGCTTTCCCAGGGCAGCTGTGGTGTGCAAGGTGAGCGCGATCATGCCGGGGAAGGGTCCCAGGCCAACGATTATGACGAAGATGATTGCCAGGATGAGGGCTTCGATGGAACGCAAAATGTTCAGGCTGGTGCGCACAATCACGTAGATGGCAAGGGTGACTGGGTTGGTAGTCATTAAGTTGCGTGCTGCCAGGAAGCTCAGCGGTAAAGCCAGGATTGCCCCAAGGGTGGTTGCCAGCAAGGCCAGCGCCAGGGTCTCGTAGATACCTTGCAGGATATAGCCACCGTTCTCAGATAGAGTGTATCCTTCTTCGGCTCGCTTTTGCGTGATGTATATCCGGTGAGGGAGTGAGACGGTCGGATCGGGAGCTGCGTCCAACGCAGATTGGGGGACTTGCACAATGGTGGACAGACTGCCATCCGGGTTGGTCTGCACGCTGAGCATACGGTTGTTGTTCTCCCCCAGCAGCTTGATATCGCCGATCGGCGTGGCCCAGGTGATGTCGGCTGGGTAGTCTGGCCAGAGGCCTTCAGCGGTCACCAATAAAGTTTCCAGCAGGCTGGCGCAGTCCGGACTGACGGAAATATGAATACCAGCCACTGTGTTTTCTGCACGGGGAGTTTGTATGGAGCAGGGAACCTGTACATCCACCCACCCTTGAAACTCCTCCTGGTGGATGGCGAGGAAATCCGGCCGGAGCATCGGGCGGATGATCGACTGTGCCCGCTCACGGTTCTCGACGAGCGTCCTGGGATTGATCTCGGTGACCTGCCAACCAATGCCGAAAGCCACCGCCAACCAGAGGAGCGTCATCAGGGTTATGGAAGCGCCCAGGGGCAGGCGCGCCGCGTCCCACACATTCCAGGCCCACATCGCGAAGATCAGGGCATACCAACCTGGTTGTCCAAACCAGGCGACGGTGGCCAAGGCGGTAGCGACGGCCAGGAAAACGGCCAGTCCTCGCCGGTAATCCCCATACCAGACCTGTCCCAATCCGGGGATGATCAGGGAAAGGAATGCTTTAATAAAAGGGGATCGTTTATAGGTAGGGATAGAATCGGCGGCGGTCATGCCGCCTCCACGCTTGCAGCCCGCACCTCCTCCGCCTCCTCGCCATAGATCTCCTTGAAGCGGATACGGTCGATCTCTTGCGGAGCGCCTTCAAACACTTTTTCGCCATCCTTGAGACCGACTACCCAGGTCGCATAGCGCTGCACCAGGTCCAGGAAATGCAGGCTGCAGAGCACTGTCACGCCATCCGAACGGTTGAGCATCTCTAGATATTGCATGATGCTGTGCGCCAGGACGGGGTCCAGGCTGGCGACGGGTTCGTCGGCGAGCAGTAAGCGCGGTTCCTGCATTAAAGCTCGGGCAATCCCGACGCGCTGCTGCTGGCCTCCAGACAGGGCATCCGCCCGGTTGTCTGCCTTATCGGTGATCCCCACCCGCTCCATAGCGTGCATGGCGCGCGCCCGTTCCGCCCGCGGCCAGAAGCCAACCAGCGAAAGCCAGGGATTGACATACCCCAGGCGCCCGCTGAGCACGTTGGTCATCACGGAGGAGCGCTTGACCAGGTTGAATTGTTGGAACACCATTCCGATCTGGCTGCGGATTTGGAGCAGTTTCCGCGGGCTGGCAGCGGTGATGTCGATGTCGTTCCACAAAATACGGCCAGCGGTCGGATCGATCAAGCGGTTAATACAGCGTAGTAAGGTGGATTTTCCAGATCCAGAGAGACCGATCACGACCAGGAATTGCCCTTCCGGCACCTCGAAACTGATATCTTTCAAGGCAACTGTGCCATCAGGATAGATTTTTGTCAGGTTTTCTATACGCAGCATGAGACAGAGGAAAGTGTGAAACGTGAAACGTAAAACAAGATGAGTAATACGTAATTGCGTAAGGAAAAGTTTTACGGATTACGCATTACGGGTTAGATCAAGAATGGGGGAGGGCAAAGTTAACCCTCCCCCTTCGGTTGTAAAGAATCAAGTTTTATTTAACTAAACCCGTCACGTCCACGCCGGAGGCTTCAAGGAGCACACGGAACTCATCGTAGAAGGTATCGTCCACTTCTTTCAGGCCCTCGATCTGGTAAACGGCCTGCAGGGAGGCTTTGCCTTCTTCGGTCCCAGCCATCTGCAGCAGGGCGGCGGTCAGCTTTTGGCGTACATCGTCCGGCAGGCTGGCGGCGTAGGAGACATTGTCGTTGGGGATGACTGGGTCGGTGCGCCAGATCACGACGATTTTATCCATCACATCGGGCAGGTCTTCTGCCAGGGAGGAAGAAGTGCGGGCGTCGATGAAGGTGGCGCCGAAGTCGCAGATCCCTCCGGCATACAGGGCACGCACGACGGTGGGGTGGCCCTGGACAAAGGCCGCGGATAGGATCTTCACACCCGCGTCGGCCACATAGCCGCTCGGGATGACATAGCCGGACGATGACAGTGGGTCAGTCCAGCAGGGTTTCTTACCGTCGAACTGGGCCAGGGCGGTGGCGGCGTCACCTGTGTTCTCGTTCGTGGCCGGGTCGAAGTAAGGCGTGAAGCCGGAGGCGACGTTGGCGATGAACTGGGCGCCGTAGTGGTCCGCGCCAAAGCGCAGGGTCGACAAGGCAACGTCCGCATACTCCTTCTCATGGGCGACGACGTAGGCGAAAGGCGGCAGCCAGCCGATATGGGCGTTGCCGGAGCCCATCGCCTCGACCAGCGCACCATACGAGGTGGAGTATG
>Ga0209642_10001328_pt1 | contig 16394 bp, 18 predicted proteins | sample RifCSP19_2_FD_184025 | JGI IMG/M metagenome (GOLD analysis project Ga0209642, IMG submission 184025) | Soil microbial communities from Rifle, Colorado - Rifle CSP2_sed 19_2 (SPAdes) (version 2) | ecosystem: Environmental > Terrestrial > Deep subsurface > Rock core/Sediment | place: Rifle... | reverse complement strand
GTGAGCGCTTCCGTCTATGGCAACGAGGATGTTATTGAGTTCGGATCCCTGCTTTAGGTCCACAGGAACAAGGTTGAAAAAGGGCTGCTTAACTATGAGGATGTCTTTGCTTGTCTTTCTTGCTACCCTTTCGCATACGCTTCCTATCTGGCTGTTTTCTACCACACCCATGCCAAGACCGCCCATAATGGTTAAGTCATAGCCGCCTTGATCTATCTCCTTCACTATCTCTGCAAAGTTTTTTCCTTCCCTGTTTTTGCGAACACATAAAACCTTAGCCTCCTGACATCTTTTCTCAAACCTATCCAAATAGGAGTCTGAAATAATGCCAAGACCTTTTGATATAAGGCTTTCGTGGACATCTCTCTGCCTTTTCAGTATCGTCTCTGATTGATATCTCTCGGGCAAACCAGATTCCATATCCATAAATCTGGTTTCATGAAGTCTGGCAGCATAAACATGGCAGCCGGTAACCGTTGCATGGAATGTTCTGCCGATGGCTATGGCTGCTTCCATACCGCAATCGGAATAGGTAGAGTTGTCTAATGCAGTGAGAATTTTGTGAAACATATATCGCCTCGCTCTATTGTAAAATAAAAACTTACCGTGGTGGCAGGAGTTGCCTCCTGCCATTCTCTTTGCTGTCAGGAGAAAAATCCTGACGGCACCGGAATTTCCAATCCTCGATTTTCAATTTTATTTTTTACTTTTTAAGATATTTTTCATTTTTTATTGCTTGTTGTATCTTTTTCATCTCCTCAAGCCTCTTCTTCAAACCCTCATCCGATGGTTTCAGTTTTACCGCCTTTTTTTCAGCATTCACTGCCTTTTCAAAATCACCGCTCATTGCATAGGCCTGGGCAATGGCGTCATACACCTCAGGACTGTCTTCTTTAACCTTTACAACCTCTTCAAGCTGCACCTTGGCCTCTTCTACCCTTTTCATACCAATATAGAGCGCTGCAAGCTCAAATCTCTTCTGCCACGCCACTTGGCTACTCTTTATCTCTTGCTCAAGCGTTGAAATCCTTTTTTTAAACTCTATCTTCTGCTTTGCCCTGCCTATCATATCCTCAAGATGGACTGCCTGAGGGCTTATCTTAACCGCCTTTTCCCATGTTGATGCGGCCTTTTCCAAATCATCCATTTTATAATATGCCATGCCGAGCGATTCGTATGTCTTATAAAAATCAGGATGACGTTTCACAATACCCTCAAGCGTCATGGCCGCATCGGCGGTTCTCCCTCTCTGCAGATACGCGATGCCAAGGCGATAGCTTTTCTGCCATGACAACTTACCTGCATTTTGCAGAGGCTCAAGCTTTGCTATATCTTTGTCAACCTCTTCAATATCCTTGTATTCTACAGTCTGAGGCGGTTCATTTTGCTTCTTATACCAGTAGTAACCACCGCCGACAATAACACCGATACCTATAATAACCAAACAAATTATAATTGCAACCTTTTTCATAATTCTCCTTTGTTTTATAATTGGAGGGGAGGGGCTTGTCCCCTCCCGATGTGAGACCACAAGGGTCTCCCCTACATATCATCTCCTTTAAAAATATATAGCGGCCTAACAAGGCCGCTATAAAAGGTTCACTATCCCAACTTCCTTACTGATTATGGCACTGCTGGCAGACATTACGGAAATAGCCTGTAGACTGAGAATATGCCGATTCTACGTTGAGGTTTCCGGTACCGTCTATTATAGCAAGGTTGCTATGATTGAGCGCTTGGTTTGTACCATAGTTTCCACCACCGTGAGCATAGTGACAGGTAAGGCAGAAGGGTTGTTCATCATTATCAAAGACTGATGGCCAATCAGGTTCCGCATAGCGTAGCCTCGTGGTACTAAGCCAGGTTGTAGTATCTGCATGTAGATGAGTAGCACTGGCACCTATGCTTATATTTACATCCCCAACAGGATGTCTATACCACGGGTTGTTAGTATTATCGTCACCCGTACCAACACCCGCAACAGGCCCGCTACCGCCGAGATAATAAGGGCCATTATCTCCAGAACTCCACGGAGCGCTTTCACTATAAAACTTTGTATGACACTTACTGCACCATTCCGAGATACGGTTGTAATCTTTACCAGAAGTTTTGTAAAATGCTATATTCGTCCTATAGTATTTCGTCAGGTTGCTTGCACTCGTTGTCTCATTCACATCACAAGGAAGTGCAGCCCCGTCAGAACAAGTTCCTGCTGCATTATTACTGTAAGTGACTTTAACACCCGATGTTATATTATCAGTTGAAGGGTTACCCGGGTCATACCTTAGATTTCTATAATTCCTATTTCCATGTTGGTCATGACAATAGAGGCACGTAAAGGTAGCGCCCCATTTTGCCGTTACGGCAGCCCATTCTCCTCCTGGACTATTGTTTCCAGGAGGTGCAGTGGCAACTGATGAACCTATGCTGTGACGGTTAGCCTCGTTAATGGTATTATTGTTCTGGAAGTCTCCTCCGGATGCAATGTTAGGAGAATAGAAGGCGGCATTATCTGCAATCTTTGGGGGAGTTCTGCCGGCCCAGTCTATAGGTCCTGGATTGCTCGTACCGTGACAGTAAAGGCATAACTCCAAAACAGAAGCAGCCCTGAGGAGTTTTGTGTAAACCGCAGCCGCTCCACCATATATCATAGATGAGCTTCCCTGAGTTCCGTGCATAGTATGACACTGGGAGCAGGCAAGAGACTCTGTACTTCCTCCTATGGTTCTTTCCTTTGGAGCATGATATTCACCGGCATAGGCAAAAGACAAGATTAAGGTTAAGAACAGGCAAGAGGCAAAGGGCAACAGACAAGAGGCGCTTCGGGATATGCGATCCATGATATGTGATATAAGATAGGGAAACATATTTCAAATAGACCCGCTCTCCGAGTAAAATTTCATTCGAGGTTAAACTTTTGTAAGATTGCAATACACAAAGTTATTGGCTCTCTAATCTAACCACCCCATATCATGCGCTTCCCCTAAACTTTAAATACATTAATTTTTTTAAATGATACCATATCTTCTTTATCAAAGTCAATATTGAAAAATGTTTAAATCATCTCTCCCTCTTAAATACACTAATCCTCTTTGCCCCTTTATCGGCTATATACACCATATCCCCTTTATCAAAGCTAATATCTACAGGGAAAAATACTTGCCCTTTTGTTTTACCATACTCGCTGAATCTGGCAACTTCCTTGCCACCCGGATCGTAGACGACTATTCCCCTGAGTGAATCAACAAGCCACAACAGGCCATTCTTATCTATCGTTATGGAGGTTGGAAGGCCAAGCGTACCTCCTTGATCCTGAAGCCCTTCAAATGCCATGATAAAATTCCCCTCTTTATCATATACATGAATAGCACGACCGCCAAAAGGTGTTATAAGATAAACCCTGTCCTTTGAAACCGCAACCCCTGCAAGGGATGTGATTCCTGTTCCTATAGTTCCAACAAACCTATCCTGACTGTCAAAAACCATGCATGTTGTTCTAGCCTTATTGACCACATACAGGCTGCCATTTTCATCCATAGCCATTCTCCCCGGAGTGAAGGTTATTCCTTCGGGCGGCGCAACTCGTTTTACAGCTTCCCCCCTGTAATTAAAAACTTCTATATAGGATTTACCCTCCTGAACCAGATAGATAAGGCCGTTCTTAACTACAAGGTCAAACGGGTTTGCAACACCCTGGAGCGCACCAAACTTGAAAACCGGCGACCCTTTCAGATCAAAGATGAGAACTTCGCTTCTACCGCTATCAGCTACATATAATTCTTTCCGCTCATTATCTACGAACAAACCTATAGGGGTATTAAAGTGGTCCTGATAGAACTTTTCGATAGTAAATGCAAATTTAATGCTAAGGTCCTGACTAAAAACAGAGGAGGGAATAGAGATACAGAACAGAGAAAATAGAACACAGAACATGGAGCAAAAAAGTTTCAAGTTGCACGTTTCGGGTTGTGAGTAAAATCTTACATCTTGCACCTTGCATCTTGCCACTTTCTTCTGACTCCTGACTCTTGATTTTTGATTTCTTAATCTGCTCATTCTTATCTCTGCAATTCTTGCAAATTCCTCCTTGCCCCTTCATCCTCAGGATTTAGCCTTAATACCTCCTCAAACTCAGCTTTGGCCTTGCTCATATTACCCGACCTTTTGTAGGTCAGTGCGAGGTTAAAGCGGGTAGAGGTATCTTTTGGCGCTATTCTTAATGCCTCAGTATAATGGGATATTGCCCTATCAAGCATGCCTTTTATGTTGTAAATATTCCCCAGGTCTGCATATGCCTGCATTTCATACCGAGTCTGAACCGCAGCGCCATAATGCCCCTTTTTTAAAATAGCACTTATGCGAAGCACTTCTTCAAGCTCGGGAATAGCCTCGTCATATAGCCCTTTTTTAATATGACAAAGCGCTATGTTGTAATGCGGCTCTATATACCACTGGTCAGCCCTTATGGCAAGCCGCAGGGAAAATATTGCCTCATCACAACGTCCCGCATCTATAAAAGCATTTCCCAGATTATTCTGAGCCCTAGTCTTGTTAGGTGATTTTCTGGCAACATCTGACCAGAAGGTTATCTCATTGCCCCAGACATGATTTCTCTCCCGGACAACCATTGAAAGGATTAGGAGAATAATGACCGATACTACTGTTTCAAGTTTAGAGATGCTCGCTGTCATATACTTCCAACCACACTATGCCTATTAGCGGTTACCACCGTAAAATAGCGATTAAAAACCTCGCTATTTTACAAACTGGCGATTTGCCTGCCATACTTCGTTGTCGGCGCATTTTTGTTCCTCACCGTATCGGTGAACATACGGCTCGTCGCAAAAATGGCCTCCGCCTCGTCTGGCAGGCAACTTACCAGTTTCCCCAAAAATCAATGTCTATTTTTGGGGGTTAGCTTTCTTTTTTCACATATATCTCTTTTGTAATATCATTATCTATTGCCAATGTGGTTTCACCAATCTCTATGACAAAAGACGGCCTTTTCTGATGCAACCTTATAATGCTGCCGGGAACAATACCCAGAGAGCCAAGCCTGTCCAGCCTGGAATGAGAGCTGGGGATGATAAAAACTATTCTTCCGCTCTGTCCGATCTCCAGGTCTTTTAGCGGCTGAACAAGCGGTTTTACATCCACCTTAAATTTCTTGCAGCATTCTCCTCTGGGTATGGGAAGTCCATGCGGGCATGTTGGGGGATGACCCAAGAGCGTACAGATACTGTCAGTAACAAGCGGGGAAAGGGAGTGCTCAAAGCTACAGGCATTTTCCTCTATAGCCTTCTCTTCAATCTCCAGAACCTCGGTTAAAAGCCTCTCTGCAAGCCTATGCCTTCTGACCGTTATCTCTGCCAGTTTTTCACCTTTCGGTGCAAGTTTAATCTGATCGCCTTTAATATGCACCAATCCGTCATTTTCTAATACCTGCAAAACGGTCATATCTGCATTTGCATCTTTAACTTCATTTATGTTCAACAGGTCAGCAATGCTGTCTTTGCCTGCCTCTCGCTGTGTCCACACAAATTCTAAAATTTCCTCTACTGCCTTTTGATCTGTCATAGGTTCTCCTGTCAATTTTTTGTAGTCTGCCGATTTATCGGCGTTTTTAAAAAGCGCCCATAAATGGGCAAACTACTCTCCCATTGCACACAGCCTCTGTTTACAACCTTACCTCAAACGTCCTCAAAATAAAATTTAACACTCCACCTATCAAAATTGCAAAAGGAAATATGAATGTGCTCATCCAAACCGCGGTCATAACTCCTCGTTCCTTGACTATCATAAAAAAATTGGCTATGCACGGAACAAAGAGGGTCATGGTGACAAGGCTGACCACCACCTGCACCGGACTTAACAGGCCATCCTTCTGCAATACAAGAAGCCCCGCTGCACCATAATCTCTTCTTAAGAAACCTATAATAAATGCCTCTGTGGCCTTGGCAGGTAAATCAAGAAAGCTAACAACAATCGGGGATGCAATCTTTTCCAATATATTTAGTATCGCTACCTTATCCAGAAGAAACAAAAACAGCGTTCCGAGGATAAAGAGAGGCACCGCCTCTCTCAGATACCATTCTATTCTTACAAGAGTTTTTATAAGTATGTTGGAGAATTTAGGAACCCTTATAGGCGGTATTTCCAGCAGAAAATCCGATGCCTCTCCCGGAATAACCTTTGACGCAAAAAAACCAACCAACAGCATAATAAAAACCACAACCCCGCTCCACCAGAGCGTCGCTTTAAAGGATAATCCCCCTAACATCCCCAGAATTACTCCAAGTTGGGCAGAGCATGGCACACCAAGGGCAAGAAGAAGAGTTACAATAATCCTCTCTTTTTTTGTCTCCAATATTCTTGTGGTCATTGTAGCCATGGTATCACAACCCAGACCAAGAACCATGGGCAGCACAGCCTTGCCATTAAGACCGATGAGCTTGAATATTTTGTCCACCATTACCGCAAGTCTTGGCAGATAACCCGAATCTTCAAGCAGGCCGAAGAATATAAAAAAATATCCTACGATAGGAAGAATGATTGCAATAGCATACGTAAGCGCCATGGTTATAAGGCCATACTGCCCGATAATCAACTCTTGTATAATCTCTACAGGTATGACGGCCTTGACAACCCGTGATGCCCACGGATTAAGATATTCACCGAATACAGTCTCTTCTAAAAAATCAACACTGGTTCCAGCCCCAAACTGCCCGACAAACACATACATTAAATATAAGATGGCAAGCAAGATAGGGATACCAGCTATAGGGTGCATTGACCATCTGCCTATAAATCCAGCCAATCTCCCGCCGTTTGCAGGTTCAATAACCACAACATCTGCCACAATTCTATCTACTATTTTGAGCCTTTCGATATTCAGCATGTAGCTCAAGGGCTCTGTATACCTGGATTGAATATTGTAACGAGTCTCCTCTATCTTTTTAATGGCTTCATCAGAAAGATTTTTATGCAGCCAGCTATTAAGCGTTTCATCGCCAGAAAGCAACATCAGGGCAATAGCTCTTTTTGATATAAATGCCTCCGGCAGCAAACTTTCAATGACTTGAACTGCATCCTCTATGTCTTGGGTATAACTTATTTTAAAATGAGAGGACCTTTGAGAGGAGACAGTCTTCACTAAGTTATCCATTCCCCACCTCTGTGTCGCAATCGTGGGAACTACATCAATGCCTAAGAGCATGGCCAGCTTGTCTATATCCACACTCCATCCCCTGCTCCTTGCCTCATCTATCATATTAAGGGCAAGAGAAAAAGGAAGCCCCATTTCAGCCAGTTGAATGGATATGAGAAGTGACCTCCTCAAATTCTTTGTATCTGCCACTTGGATTACGCTATCAGCCTTTTCACTTAACAGGATATCCCTTGTAACTCTCTCATCTTCTGACATGGGCACAAGGCTGTTCACGCCGGGAGTATCTACTATGGTATATCTTTCCCCTCCGATAGCAGCACCCCCTTTGCTTACCTCAACGGTGGTACCGGGATAGTTGGATACCGTTACATACCTTCTCGTCAATACACCAAATATGACGCTCTTGCCAACATTTGGATTGCCGACAAGGATAAGTCGTTTGGCGCCTTCCTCAATCTTTACCTTATTATGATTATGCATAGAGAGTTTGTAGAGTTAATAACCCCGCCCACAGGGCTGGGCTTATTGACTGCGAAGGAAGATAAATCTCAATTCCCATTCGCCCGCCTTCATCCCCGTCCACAGGACGGGGCATACGGCGGGCTGTGGCAGTTAACAAGTTGAATAGTCGGGGCTTTCCAACCCTACAACAACCGCAACACAGAGTATCTTGCCTGCCCGATTATTTAAATGATAATAAAAATTATTTTCAAAATAAGTATAAAAAAATTTAACTACGACACTTTGAACAAAAACCGTACAATTCCAACTTATGATTAGAAACAGTAAAACTCAGTTTTTCAGCTATTTCCTTTTGCAGATGCTCTATCTTCTGATTCTCAAATTCTATAATCTTTCCACATTTAACACAGATACAGTGGTCGTGGTGGCTGTCATCAGGTATGTGCTCATACCTTGTCTGACCGTCACCAAACTGCCTTTCAATGGCAATACCGCACTCTGTCAAAAGCTTCATGGTTCTATAAACCGTTGCATAGCCAACCTTAGGATTCCTGCGCCTGACTCTCTTGAGAAGCTCTTCCAGATTTATGTGAGTGTTTGTTTTAAAAAATACATCAATGATGTCGTCTCTTTGGGTAGTGGATTTGAGACCTTTTTCGTGCAGATATTTTTGGAGGAGTTCTCTCTTTTCAGCCAACTTCATGAAAAGCTCACTTGGGTTTTAAGAAAGTTGATAAGCTCTAAATCTTAATAATCCGTGCTTAAGGCCAAAGATTTGCTAACGACAGGATAAACAAAAGGGGCGTACACCTTAAGCATTCATGCACATTATGGAGCGGGCGACGGGATTCGAACCCGCGACCCCGACCTTGGCAAGGTCGTGCTCTACCAGCTGAGCTACACCCGCGTAAATACAGTTTGGAGTGATTAGTTTGGAGTCTGGAGTATAAACATTTTATTCTGATTGTTATTTATTCTTTTAACTCCGAACTCATTGTTCTCTCTATGCTGCCTTTTCGCTCTGTTTAGCGGAGCTTGCTGCTTTTTTCCGTGACGCAGGCCTTCTGGTTTTAGTTTTTTTTCCTTCTTTTTTACCACCCTGGCCAACTGCTTGAGCTGGTTCACCGGTAAGTTCAATCAGTGCCATGGGACTTGAATCACCAGGCCTGACATCTGCATGAAGTATCCTTGTATAACCGCCATTTCTATCTTTATATCTAGGTGATATTTCCTCGAAAAGTTTTGTTACAACGGCCTTGTCTCTCATAAAAGCGATAGCCCGCCTCCTTGCAGACATATCTCCTTTCTTGCCGAGCGTAATCATATTCTCAGCAAGACTCCTTAATTCCTTGGCCTTAGGCAATGTTGTTCTTATTTTCCCATGCAAAAAAAGCGAATTAGTCATATTGGCCAGCATACATCTCAAATGACCAACCCGCCTGTCAAATCTTTTTTCGTCCCTATTGTGTCTCATAAGTCGCTCCGCTCCATTGTAAAATGCAAAGTGTAAAATTTAAATTGCAAATTGTTTTTCTTTCATTTTAAAATTTCCAATTTCCAATCTTCAATTTACAATTGCCATAAGGCTTATACCGTTTCCTTTTTTCCTAATACCATCTCATCGAGTTCTTCTCTGGACGGAAATTTGCCCAGCTTCATACCGAAATTAAGACCCATACTCACAATCATTTCTTTTATCTCGTTTAAAGATTTTCTTCCGAAATTCTTTGTCCTCAACATTTCCTGCTCCGTCTTCTGAACCAATTCACCTATATACTTTATATCCGCATTCTTAAGACAGTTAGCTGAACGGACAGAAAGCTCCAACTCATCTACCAATCTAAAAAGGTTTTCATTCAAGGCAGCCTGCTTTCCCCCTATATCTTCTTTAGCCTCTGCCTCCTCTTCTGCCTCAGCAAATGGTATGAAAATACTCACTTGGTCTTTAAGGATTTTAGCTGCAAAGCCGACGGCATCCTGCGGACTTACAGCCCCTGTAGTCCAAACTTCCATAGTAAGCTTATCGTAATCAGTCCTCTGGCCTACCCTTGCATAACCTACATTGTAATTTACTCGAATAACCGGGGTAAAGATAGCATCAACAGGAATGGTACCTATGGGCTGATTCTCTTCTTTATTTCTTACAGCCTGGATATAGCCTTTCCCTGTCTTCACAAGCAACTCTGCTTCCAGCTTTGCACCTTTGGCAAGTGTAGCAATATGCAAATCCGGATTCAAAATCTCAACTGTTGAGTCGCAGATTATATCTCCTGCTTTTACATCTCCTTCACCATTTGCCTTTATCCTGATAGTCTTAGGGCCCTGGCCATGGAGCCTGATTCTTACCTGTTTTAGATTTAATATAATATCTGACACATCCTCTTTTACCCCAGAAATAGAGGAAAACTCATGGAGAGCACCGGCAAATTTTGCAGAAGCAATAGCAGCACCTTGTAAAGAAGAAAGCAGTATTCTTCTCATCGAATTGCCTACAGTGATACCAAATCCTCTCTCCAAAGGTTCGGCTACAAATTTGCCATACGTGTTGGTCAAGGTATCCTTATCAACCTCTAGTTTTTTAGGTTTGATCAGATCCCGCCAATTTTTTTGCATATGTCCCCCTTCCAAATTTCAGATTTGAAATTTGAAACTTTAAATAATTTTTTTATCGAGAATATAGCTCTACGATGAATTGTTCCTGAATGGGTATGGTTATATCTTCACGCTTAGGCAGTGACTTAACAACCCCTTTGTAGTGTGCCTTATCAAGTTCTAACCATTGTGGAACACCGCGCCTTTCTACCGTCTCTAATGCCTCATTAAATCTTGCCTTGCTCCTGCTCTTTTCTTTAACTTCTATAACTTCCCCTGCTTTAACAAGGTAAGCAGGAATATTTACCTTTTTACCATTTACCAAAAGATGGCTGTGCATGATAAGTTGCCTGGCATCACTTCTTGAGTCAGCAAATCCAAGACGGTAAGCCACGTTGTCAAGTCGTCTTTCTAAAAGAATAAGAAGATTTTCACCTGTAACACCACGCAGCCTTTCCGCTTTCTTAAAGTAACCATGGAATTGCCCTTCCATTAAGCCATACACCCTTTTCAGTCGTTGCTTTTCTCTCAGCTGCTGGGCATAAGGGGTTGTTTTGCTTCGCCCCTGGCCATGTTGGCCTGGACCATAGCTCCTTCTCTCAAAGGCACATTTATCGGTATAACATCTATCGCCCTTGAAAAAAAGCTTCATCCCTTCTCTTCTACATATCTTACATACAGACTCAATATACCTTCCCAAAGTTTCCTCCCAGAAGCAAGATTTGAAATTTGAAATTTGAAATTTGAAATTTTATCACACCCTTCTCCTCTTCGGCGGAGTGCACCCATTATGTGGAATCGGGGTTACATCCCTTATAAGACTTATGCTAAGCCCAGCGGCCTGAACCGATCTAAGTGCCGCCTCTCTTCCAGCTCCCGGTCCGTTTATATAGACATCAACACTTCTAACGCCATACTCCATAGCCTTCTTTACAGCAGCCTCAGCTGCAACTTGAGCGGCAAATGGAGTCCCTTTCCTGGAGCCTTTAAAGCCATGACTTCCGGCGCTGCTCCATGCAATCACATTACCATTATTATCTGTTATCGTAACTATGGTATTATTGAAAGTAGACTGTATGCTTGCAATGCCCTTTGATGCCACCTTCTTTTCTTTCTTCACCTTTGCCATTATGCCCCCTTGAATTACGAATTATGAATTAAAAATTACAAAAGTACAGATTGCCATTTTCAATTCTTAATTTTTCATTCGTAATTGCTTTACTCCGCTTTTCTTATTGCTATGCTGGCCTTGCGCGGCCCCTTACGTGTCCTCGCGTTAGTATGCGTCCTCTGCCCCCTCACCGGCAACCCTCTCCTGTGCCTTAGCCCTCTATAAGAACCAACATCCATAAGCCTCTTTATGTTCATGGCAACCTCTTTTCTAAGGTCACCTTCCACCTTATGATCCTTGTCCAATATCTTTCTTATATTGGCAATCTGCCCTTCTGTAAGATTCTGTGTCCTTGTATTGGGATCTATCTCCGCCTCTTTAAGAATCTTCTTTGAAGCTGTCGTACCTATTCCGTATAAATAGGTAAGCGCTATTTCTATCCTTTTATTCTTTGGTAGATCTACCCCTGCTATCCTGGCCACTTTGCCTCCCTTGTTATTATTTTCGATTTACGATTTCCGATTGTCGAAATTTACAAATCGGAAACCGGAAATCGAAAATCGCCATTCGTTTCTTATCCTTGCCTTTGCTTATGCTTGGGATTGTCACATACAACCCGAATAACTCTTTTGCGTATTACCACCTTGCACTTATCGCATATCTTTTTAACAGAGCTTCTTACCTTCATTTTTATATTCCTCTATAACTTCTGATTTTTTACTGCTTACTGTTGTTTACTTTACCCTGTATATTATCCTGCCTCTGGTAAGGTCGTATGGCGAGAGTTCAACCGTAACCTTATCTCCCGGCAGAATCTTTATAAAATGCATCCTCATCTTGCCTGAAACATGTGCCAACACCACATGCTTATTTTCAAGTTCTACCCTGAACATAGCATTCGGCAGAGTTTCAATTATAGTGCCTTCTACTTGTATCGCCTCTTCTTTAGCCATATCTTCCTTACAATTTGCTCAAAATACACGGACCATTTTCAGTTATTGCTATTGTATGTTCAAAATGTGCCGAAAGGCTGCCATCCTTTGTAACTGCGGTCCAACCATCATCTAGAATAACTATATCACTTCCACCAGCATTTATCATAGGCTCTATCGCAAAAACCATTCCAGCCTTCAGCCTTACCCCTCTTCCAGGGGTTCCAAAGTTTGGAACCTGGGGAGCTTCATGCAGGTCCCTGCCTATGCCATGCCCGACAAATGCCCGTACCACTGAAAAACCTTTCTCTTCCACATAACTCTGAACAGCGTAAGAGATGTCAAAAAGCCTGTTACCAACCTGAGCTTTTTCTATCGCCCTTCTCAGCGCAACCTCAGTAACATCTATTAATCTACTGGCTTGTTCCGAGATCCTGCCTATTGGCATTGTGATAGCAGCATCACCATAATAACCATCGCAGTCAACACCTACATCTACACTTATTATATCGCCTTCTCTTAAAACCCTGTTTGAAGGCATCCCATGAACAACTTCTTCATTCACTGATGTACAGAGACAATATGGATAACCTCTGTAGCCTTTGAAGGCTGGTCTGACTTTTCTTTTCTTTAATTCTTCTTCACATAACCTTTCAAGTTCTATGGTTGCAATTCCTGGTCTCGCAACATCTTTTATAGAAGCAAGAACTTCAGCAACTATACGGTTGCTCTTCCTCATTTTTTCTATTTCAGCAGGCGATTTGAGGACTATTATCTCACTTTCCTTCATCCCGTTAGAAAACCCCCGTTAGAAAACTATTATCAAGCACATTTCAAACAAACTTAGATTAAAGCAGTTTCTAACGGGATTCAATGGCATTGACTATCTTTTCTGTTATCTCCTTAAATCCTCCTGTGCCATTTATTGCCCTGAGAGACCCCTTCTTCTTATAAAAATCTATAAGTAGCGCTGCCTGTTCTTCATAAACCTTTAGCCTCGCCTCAATGGTATCCTCTTTATCGTCATCTCTTTGGTAGAGCTCACTTTTGCATTTATCACATACTTTATCTTCCAACGGAGGATTAAAAATAATATGATAACCCTCTCCGCACTTCCTACATACGCGCCTACCACTAAGCCGTTTTATAATTTCTTTGCGTGAAACTTCAATATTTATAACACAATCTAATTTTTTCCCCAATTCACCCAGCATCTTTTCAACAGCCTCTGCCTGGGGAATATTCCTTGGGAAACCATCAAGGATAAAACCAGTTTTACAGTCATCATTCTTAAGCCGTTCTGCAACTATATCAACTACAAGCTCATCCGGTACTAACGCCCCTTTATCCATGTATGACTTAGCCTTCACGCCAAGGTTTGTTTTATCTCTTACAGCAACCCTTAATATATCACCTGTAGATATCTGGGGTATGGCATACTTTTCTGCCAGACTTTTAGCCTGGCTGCCCTTTCCGGCCCCGGGTGACCCGAGAAGGATAAGATTCAACACCTAACCCCTCCTGCCCTTAAGCCTGCCTGTTTTAAGAAGGCCATCGTAAGACCTGGCCAGGACATGCGATTCTATCTGCTGTGCCGTATCCAATGCAACTCCAATAACTATTAAAAGTGAGGTGCCGCCAAAATAAAATGGAACGTTCCACCAGCCTATTAAAAATGATGGAAGGACACATACAACTGCAAGATAAATTGCTCCCCAAAGTGTCAGTCTTGTAAGGATTCTGTCTATATACTCCGTTGTATTAGGCCCTGGCCGTATACCGGGAACAAAACCGCCATATTTTTTCAGATTATCCGCCACATCACTCGGATTAAACTGTATTGCAGTATAAAAATAGGTAAAAAATATTATCGCTCCAGCATAAATGGCATTATAAAAGACGCCGGTAGGGTTAAGGCTGTTTGCAATACCTTTAAGCCAGGGAAGATCTATAAAATTAACAGCCGTCGCCGGAAAAATAATTAACGAAGAAGCAAATATGGGCGGTATTACGCCTGCTGAATTCACCTTCAATGGAATATGACTGCTTTGCCCCCCATACATCTTCCTTCCTACCATCCTTTTTGGGTATTGTATCGGAATCCTTCTCTGCCCAAGCTCTACAAAAATAATAAAGGCAATAACAGCAATCATCAAAGCAACCAATAAAAGTACAAACAGGAAATTCATTTCACCTGTCTTTACAAGGCTGAAGGTATGACCAACGGCCGAAGGAAATTGCGCAACAATGCCAGCGAATATGATTAGCGATATGCCGTTGCCTATACCCCTCTCGGTTATCTGCTCGCCAAGCCACATGATAAAGGCAGTGCCGGCTGTCAGGGTTATCACTGTCATAATCCTGAATTCCCAGCCTGGCATCTGAACAACCAACTCTCCTGCAGGACCTTTCATACTTTCAAGACCTATGCTTATACCCAACCCCTGTATAATACTAAGGACTACGGTGCTATATCGTGTATACTGAACTATCTGTTTTCTGCCCGACTCGCCCTCTTTGGAAAGTTTTTCAAGATGTGGTATAACTACCGTAAGCAGCTGTATAATAATGGAAGCACTGATATAAGGCATTATGCCTAGGGCAAAGACTGAAAACCGCTCCAGCGCCCCACCGGTAAACATCACAACAAAATCCAGAAGGGTACCCTTTGCCTGGGTAAAAAAGCTAGAAAGGGCCTGAGTATCTATCCCTGGCGTAGGTATAAAGACACCAATCCTATATACAATTAATAAGAGGATGGTAAACAGTATACGGCGGTTAAGTTCTGGAATCTTACCTATGCTTTGGACCCCGCCTGCCAATTATATTACCTCTACCTTTCCGCCGGCAGCCTCTATTTTTTTCCTGGCAGCATCGGTAAACTTGTCAGCCTTAACTGTCAAGGAAGCTTTTATTTCACCGTCCCCCAATATCTTGATGCCATTTTTTATATTCTTTACAATACCTTTTTTAAGAAGGGCATCCCTATCAACCACATCACCCTTATTAAAAGCAGACAATCTTTCTATATTGACAATATTGTATATTTTCTTAAATTTATTGGTGAAACCTCTTTTGGGGAGCCTTCTGTGAAGCGGAGTCTGACCACCCTCGTAGCCGAGCTTGGTACTACCGCCTGTCCTCGCCTTTTGGCCCTTGTGCCCCTTACCGGATGTCTTGCCTAGGCCAGAACCCTCTCCTCTGCCAACCCTTGTCCTTTTCTTTACTGCTCCTCTTGGAGCCTTAAGTCTATTTAGCATTGTTCTTCCCTTTTTGATGAATCATATTCATTGTTAAGACCTTGAACTACAATCATTATTATTCGCACTTTATGGTTAAGACGCCCTGTTCTGTGGCGCCAACCCTATACCTCGCGCCTTAGATACAGATTCAGGGCTCTTAAGCTGCATAAGGGCATCCATTGTAGCCTTTACCATATTGTGCGGGTTGGTTGAGCCAAGAGATTTTGTCAATACATCATGGATACCGGATACCTCTAAAACCATCCTTACTGCCCCGCCTGCTATGATCCCTGTCCCCGGAGATGCTGGTTTTAATATTACCTTGCCGGAGCTGAAATGACCAATAACCTCGTGGGGGATAGTACTTGCCGCAAGAGGAAACTTTAAGAGATTTTTCTTGGCCTGCTCTATTGCCTTTCTTATTGCGTCAGGAACCTCGTTGGACTTTCCTAGTCCTATACCAACATGGCCATTATTATCTCCAACCACCACTATGGCATTAAAGCTAAACCTTTTGCCACCCTTAACAACCTTAGCTACCCTATTGAGATAAATAACCTTATCCTTTAATTCCAATCCTTTTGGGTCTATCCTTTCCAAACAACCTCCTTTACTCGCTTTGCGAGAATTGTAACGTGGAAATTGTAAATTTTAAATTGCAAATTGATCTTTCCATTTTACAATTTTTAATTTGCAATCTTCAATTTGCAATTAAAACTTCAGTCCTGCCTCTCGTGCACCATCAGCTACAGCTTTAATTCTTCCATGATAGAGAAATCCTCCTCTATCAAAAACTACCTTATCTATCCCTTTAGCAATTGCCTTTTTTGCTATAAATTCCCCTATCTTTTTAGCAGCCTCTGCCTTCTTATTTTTTTTAATTTTAT
>Ga0209642_10001325_pt1 | contig 16416 bp, 17 predicted proteins | sample RifCSP19_2_FD_184025 | JGI IMG/M metagenome (GOLD analysis project Ga0209642, IMG submission 184025) | Soil microbial communities from Rifle, Colorado - Rifle CSP2_sed 19_2 (SPAdes) (version 2) | ecosystem: Environmental > Terrestrial > Deep subsurface > Rock core/Sediment | place: Rifle... | reverse complement strand
AAACTCTTGGTCATTTGAAAGATTTGTAACCGTCTTTTTCCAACTTCTCCGCCAGTTCTTCTCCGCCGGTGGCGGCGATCCGGCCATCAATCAAAACGTGGACATAATTGGGGTTAAGGTACCTGAGAATTCGCTGATAGTGCGTGATAATTAGAACCCCCGTCCCCGCCTCCGCCAAAAACCGAATGCTCGCCGCGATCATTTTCAGCGCGTCCACGTCCAAGCCGGAATCGATTTCGTCAAAGATGGCGAATTTCGGCCGTAGCGCCAACGCCTGCAGGACCTCACTGCGCTTCTTCTCGCCTCCGGAGAGATCGAGATTGACGGTTCGCCTCAGAAAACTCTCTTCTAATCCCACTCGGGGCATCGCCTCGTTCAAGCCCGCCAGAACATCCATCGCCGCCGTTCCCTTCTTCGCCGTTTTGATGAGGTTGAAGAGGGAAACTCCCTCAATTCCCACGGGGTATTGAAAGGCCAGAAAGAGACCGGCCCGGAAGCGTTTTTCGGGAGAAAGAGAGGAGAGATTCCGTTGACCCAAGAGGATCCGTCCCGATACCGAATAACCGGGATGCCCGGCCAGCGCCAGCGCCAGGGTTGATTTGCCGGAACCGTTGGGACCCATCAGAGCGTGGATCTCGCCGGGGCGGATTACCAGATCCACTCCCTGCAGAACCCTTTTGCTGCCCACGGAAACTTTTAGGTTACGGACTTCTAATTTCATATAAAACCGAGCTGGGCCCGAGCCTCCCTCGACATCATCTGCATATTCCAGGGCGGAACCCAGACCACCGAGACCAAAGCCTTGGCCACGCCGGGAACGCCCCGCGCCGCTTTTTCAATGTCCTTAATCATTTTCGGAAGGTAGGGGCAGAAGGGGGTGGTCGGCGACATGGTAATCCGGGCCTCTCCTCCATTAACGGTTACTCTATAGATCAGGCCCAGGTCCACGACATTTATCCCCAGCTCGGCATCATCCACTTTTTTTAAGGCCTGCAAGATCTTATTTTTCATGGAACTATACCGGAATCAGCTTGTGCGGATTACCGGAAATCAGATCGGCCAGGGTCACTCGCTGGAGCGTCTTGTGCAGGTGGCGCTGAAGAACCTCCCAAAACCCCCGGGTAGCGCAATCGGAAAGAGAGCACTGGGAATCCTGGCAGGGAACGGTCTGCAGAGGCCCCTCCAGAACTTCCAAAATCTCCACCAAACTTATCATTTCCGGGCGCCGCGTCAGCAGGTAGCCGCCGTGACGACCGCGCTGGGCGGTCAACAGCTGTGATTTTTTCAAGTCAAAGGCGATCTGTTCCAAGAAGGTTAGCGGGAGACGGCAGGAAGCAGCAATTTCCGAAAGAGAATGGGGTTTTTTGTCCAGATCTTTGGCGAGAGATGCCATTAAGAGAATCCCATAGTCTCCGCGAGAAGTGAGCAATCTTGGCATTTCAAATAAATTATTACTAAAACAGTAATGATTAGTCAATTAACCAATAACTAGAGGAGGTAGTTGACTGGTGGAATTTCCGATAATTGGTGCTGTCTTCGCTCCGCTCGGTTGCAATTTTTCTTTGCAAAAGTAGTGATAAAATTAGTGCGTCCATTGCGGGATGGTGCAACGGTAGCACGGTGGACTCTGAATCCATTAATCTTGGTTCGAATCCAAGTCCCGCAGCCAACCTGCACACCATAATGTGACCGTTTCCCTATTTTCCCTCTGTTGGGCCCAAATATCTAAATTCTCTGCAAAAGTATCGGACCGTAATCTGTTATAATTAAGGTAATGAGAGATTTAAGCCACTCCTGTGAAAAGTCATTTAAAATAATAGCCGCCGGGGTGGCAGTATGTTTGGTGTGCGGGAACGTCCTTCTGAGCACGCTTCCCGACTATGACGATACTTTTGCGCTGGAAAAAGTCGCACCGCACGGCTACGAAAGAGTTCAGCCGATCGAGCTATTTACTATCCTCCGAACAATGGAATCTGGAGTATCTGGAACTGTTACACCGATGAGGCAACCCCAACAAGGTACGTCGGGCTCTCTGCCGGTCTAACGTAACTTCCCAACTACCACGACATATGTCGGTACGGGCCATTTGCCAAATAACCTGATGTATGCGATGACATCCTTATTTTTCTCTTCCAACGTTACAGTTAGATCTTCTTTCCCGCGCGTTGGCCCCAAACTACCAACCCACTTACCAATATCATCAAAATTCCGCATGAGCGCTGGCAAAACATACACTTTCTCGAAGCTATCAATCCCGTAATGTATCAATGCCATACCATACCCAACCTTCGCGAGAAAACGTTCGAAGTTTTGTTCTTTGTACGTGACGGAGTATGAGATGCTTTTGGTTCCCAGCTGCTTAGCTAACTCCTCCAGTGGAATCCCGTTTCCTCTAACCAAATAGCTTCCTGTCACATCAATACCGTGTTTATACGGCCTGTCATCCAAGTAAGCGGGTAACTTGTACCCCAAGAGCACCATCGCCCCACCGAGTTTCTCTATAGGAACATCCACGCTTACCTTCTTACCATCCTTTTCGATGACCAACGGAAAATTATCCGGATGTTTTCTTCTGTAAGTTCTGGTGTTAAATGAAGCGCGAACAGGTTTCAAAATATGTCTGAGAACGTCCTCTTCAATCCGTGAAGTAATATTTGAACAATTTGCGCAGCTTGCTTTGGAAAGTACCCATTTCCCATTAAGACCGAATGGGATTATATGTTCCCTAGAGAGCGGTTCTTGCGTTGAACCGCAGTATATGCACCTACCAACACGAACGGTTTTTGGTTCAGTTATTTTGAGACTCATTTAATCCCAGGGGATTTCCACGTATTTGGAAAGAATTTTACGTACTAATTTAAAGGTGTCCTCAAACCATTTGTGCGTATATTTAGGTCCAGACAAAAGTTTTAGCTGCTTATCCCTATCCGCATGGATTACTGCGTTGCGATATTCAATAAGATCGTCGATTAATTCGACTTCTTTATCTCCAAAACCCATGATTTTCATGCCATTCAGCACGAACGGTTTCTTGGATTTTTCTACTTGAGGAACGAAAATGCTTTCTAGGACAGTACAGCTGTCAATCGCTCTGTCATTGTTAGCGAATCTGTCGCGACTTCTTCTGTAAACGTCGAAGGCCAGGGGACGCATATCGTAGGCTTTTATGAAATTCTTGTAGTAAGAGATGAAATCATCATCAATTTCTTTGTCTAATCCCTCCCCAAGTCGTGTCTTTGCGGAATAAAGAACGATACCTCCTAAACCATATGACTTTGAGGCAGGAAATATACCAGCAACCCCCACCACCCCATCGCCGTAGACTAGTAAAGCGGAATCAAACCTATTAATGACATTTAACGAGATGCCCGGGTACGGCTCATTAGGATCCGACGAATCGTATTTGTAGTCAATTTCTAAAACAGCGTTGTAATTTGCTCCTAAACCTTGATCTTCAAAAAACTTGTATTCTTTTTTCAAAAGATCTACGTTTCGTAGTAACAGATCGCTATCAAGTTTAAGATTTTTCTTTAAGCTCCTCTCTAAACCGTATATAGGAGCTAAAAACTTCTGTTTTTTCTTCATTTAGATTTCTTGAGTGTACCTCTTTGGACAGGGGATGATTGATTCTATAACGGGGGTGGCGGATTGACAATGTTTCACCCTTTTTATACTGTCTCGTCTTCTTAGGATATAATGCTATCGCTATGATGGAGATAAAAGACGTAATGGGAACCCTATATAGCTCTAGCGGATTGCGCTTTGGTGGCATTCAAACAGAAGAGTTTCTAGATTTAACAGAACCCCTCCTAAAGAAAGATCCGGAGGTGAGAGAGAAAATATTAGAGGAGGCCCATCACTATATCAATTTTATCCTCTCCGCTGGTCCAGAGATACTTTTTACATTCACAATTTGGGTGTGGGAACCCGTTTGGACCTCTCTTTTAGCGTTTTTACTGCAGTTTATGGTCGGTTTTTTTATACTTTATCCTTACCGAAGCTCCTCTTTACTCTCCAAAGTAAGCAGGGCATGGACTTACCTCAAAGTCCCAACCCTCCTTATCACTACTCTGGTATTTTGGCCCACATACCGGACCACCGCCATCGTTGTGCTAATCTTTCTCTTTCTGCAAGGTTTTCTAATGTTGGGAAGCGCTGTCTTATCTATTCCAGCAAGGTTGTTTCTGGGCTACTATGCTAAGTTGTCTGGTAAGGGAGTGGCGTGGGCCAACCTTGAGTTTTTAGCATTACTATTTACCGTTAAGTCTTATTACGGAAAGCTTTCGGTTAAACTGCCTAAATCTAAAATCTTGTAAGTTAGAAACAGAACACGATGTTTCGCTCTTTTTATACTGTCTCGTTTGTCTCGTTTTCTCGAGTTATAATGTTATCGTTACAGGGACTGAGTGGTCACTGACCGACACGCTCAGCCATTCGACTCTGGTTCGACAAGCTCACCATCACTCATGGCCTATTTTGTCTACATTCTTCGCACTTCCTCAAATACCCTCTATACGGGTCAAACTGACAATCTGGAACGCAGACTCAAAGACCATAGGGAGAAATCTTCTAGATCTGCAAAGTATATACGGTATTTCCCTTCTTTTGATCTGGTCTACACAGAAACATTTCCTTCAAGAATTGAAGCGATGCGAAGAGAACTTCAACTCAAACGATGGTCAAAAGCTGAAAAGGAAGCCCTGATCTATAATCGGAGGAGTATTTGATATGTTAATTGATGAGGTAACGATTAAAGTAAATGCCGGTAATGGTGGAAGGGGGGCAGTTGCGTTCAATAAGACTTTAATGAGCCTAGGGCCGACAGGCGGAAGCGGCGGCAGGGGCGGCAGCGTTTATTTTGAAGGTGTTTCTGACTTAAACTCACTAAGTAGATTTAGATATAAGAAAAATATAAATGCTGATAATGGCGCGGTTGGAGGGGGGCAATTTCGGGACGGTCCAGACGGAGAGGATCTAACGATAAAAATTCCTGTCGGAACTGTAATCTCTAAAATAGAGACAAACGAAACTGAAGAAATATTAAAAGTTGGCGATAAGATATTAATTACAAAAGGCGGTATTGGTGGAAAAGGGAATTTTCTCTTCCGGTCTTCTACAAATACTTCTCCAAAGCAGTTTCAAGAAGGTCTGCCCGGCGAGCACACCACCGTAAAACTGGAACTTAAACTTATCGCCGATGTAGGTTTTATCGGTTTACCGAACGCCGGGAAATCCAGTTTGTTAAATGAACTCACCAAAGCACAAAGTAAGGTCGCGAATTACCCTTTCACAACCTTAGAACCAAATTTAGGAGCATATTATGAAATTATACTTGCGGATATTCCGGGACTTATCGAAGGCGCGTCTTCCGGCAAAGGATTGGGAATAAAATTTCTTCGCCACATTGAGCGCACAAAGATACTTTTCCATTTAATTTCCGCGGAATCGGAAAGGCCAGTCAAAGATTACAAAACAATCAAGAAGGAGCTCGAAACTTACAGTAAGGAACTCATAAAGAAAACCGAGTACGTATTTCTAAGTAAGAGCGATATGGTAGAACCGGAAGATCTGAAGAAGAAAATTACTAAGATAAAGAAAATTAATAAAAATGTTTTCCCAGTTTCGATTCATGACTGGGAAAGCTTAAATAAAGTAAAAAAGATTTTAAACGAGATTAAGGCGAAAAAATAAGAAGGTCCTAGACCGACACGCACAGTCCACTCGACATACTACAGGATATGTGGTACAGTTTAATCTCCTCTTGTGATAGATGAATACCGAGCTCTTCTAACGTATCTCGATGGTTCATCCGCACTGAGATATTAGAAAAAGCTATTAAGGTATTCATGCGTCATTACTCCCGTAGACCGAGAAAACAAAATATCGGCGGCCCGAAGGCGTTTTATAACGGCCGACCCATTCGCTTCCCAAGGGATCAAGGCGCTTATATCAATCCCGAAAGATTCATTAATAAAGCCCTAGTTCAGGCGGACCAAGCTGATTTCGTGCCGCAACACCAATTTAAGGACTTCCCTTTGGAAGAGAGATTGCAACTCAATATCAAAGCCCGAGGTTACACGGATCCGACTCCGATTCAAGATGCGGCTATTCAACCGATCTTAGAGGGCAAGGACCTGATTGGGTTGGCTAACACCGGCAGCGGCAAGACCGCCGCCTTTCTATTACCAATACTGCACCATTTAAGACAGTTCCCTTATCAAGAAGCGGCGGTTTTGGTTTTGGTCCCAACCAGAGAACTGGCAGCTCAGATCGACGAAGAATTTAAAGTTTTCGCCTGGGGTCTTAAACTCTATTCTGCGCTATGTGTTGGGGGAGCAAGTATAAATCGGCAGATCGCAGCTCTTAATCGCCGCCCCCAAGTCATCATCGGTACTCCAGGACGTCTTACGGACCTGTTCGACCGAGGAGTGCTGCGGTTGGACGGGATTCGGATTCTAGTTTTGGACGAGGTCGACCGAATGCTCGATATGGGATTTATTAGAGAAATTAGATTCTTGATAGCTCAACTACCAAGGGAGCGCCAGTCGCTCTGTTTTAGCGCCACAATGCCAACAGAGATCGAACAGTTAATGAGGGAAATGATGGTTAATCCCGTTACGGTATCAGTCAAAACGGGATTGACCAGCGAATTTATCGAGCAAGACGTCATCCAAGCTTCATCTAAAGAGCAGAAGATCGAAATCCTAAATGGGCTTCTGCACCAGCCCGATTTTGAAAAAGTCCTCGTTTTCGGAAGAACAAAATGGGGAGTCCAGGAGCTAGCCGATAGCTTATCGGCGCTGGGCCACTCGACCGAATCAATTCACGGCAATAAGTCGCAACCACAGCGTCAGCGCGCCCTAAGATCCTTTAAAGAAAACCGCGTCAAAGTGCTTATCGCGACCGATGTCGCCGCCCGCGGGCTGGATATCCCCGACGTCAGCCACGTCATTAACTTTGATCAGCCCAATACTTACAACGATTATATCCACCGGATTGGTCGAACTGCCCGAGCCGGTAAGCAGGGTAAAGCCCTGACTTTTGTTTCTAGCTAATGCATAGAGATATAATTGGTCCCGACCAACACGCTGAGTCATTCGACTCTGGTTCGGTGGTATAATTATTATAGGTATGATTAAGAAAATTTTGATCTGGGCAGTTTTAATTTTAGGTCTAGCCGGGGCAACCTGGGGAATGGCGAAACTCGCCAGTGCCCCTAGTGGCAAAGCCGCCACTCTGGCAAACGCCGTTTCCGATTCCGACTGGATCAAGGGGAAAAGGGACGCCAAGGTTGTGCTAGTGGAGTACAGCGACTTCCAATGCCCGGCCTGCGCCGCTTATGCGCCGATCGTGAACAGTATCATGGAGGAGTTCGGGGACAAAATCGCTTTTGTATATCGCCACTTCCCGCTCCCCCAACACAAGCAAGCTGAGTTGGCGGCCCGGGCGGCGGAAGCGGCCGGAAAACAAGGCAAGTTCTGGGAAATGGCCGATCTGATTTTTGTGAATCAAAAAGACTGGGCCGAAAAAAGCAATGCGCGGGAAACTCTCGTTTCCTACGCTCAACTCCTAAATCTGGATATGAATCGATTTGGAACGGAACTGGATTCCGCCGCGGTTAAAAAGGAGATCGAGAGCGATTACCTGAGCGGGGCCGCTATCATCGACTACACTCCCACCTTCTTCCTGAACGGAGAGAGAATTCAAAATCCCCAGAGCTACGACGCTTTCCGCGAACTCATTATCCAGAAACTCAACCAAAATCCTTAAGCTCGTCCGCTGAGCGATATAGATTATCTCTCCCAATAAAAGGTAAAGTTATAGGAGATGTTACTCAAATCAAGAGGGGGTGATTTTTGATGACGAATTGGCAGAAGACAACGCTTCTCCTCCTGAGGTTAGCCCTGGGTTGGGTTTTCCTCTACGCCGGCCTCACCAAGGTTCTCAGTCCTGATTGGACCGCCGCGGGGTATCTCAAAGGGGCGAAAACCTTCACCGATCTCTACCAGTGGTTCGCCGCCGACGCCAACATTGGCTGGGTCAGCTTCCTTAACCAGTGGGGACAGGTGCTGATCGGGGCCGCGATGATCCTGGGAATAGGAGTCCGAATTGCCTCCTGGGGCGGAGCCCTGATGATGCTTTTGTACTACTTCCCGGTCCTAGTTTTCCCCAAAATCGGAGCGAACAGCTACCTGGTGGACGAGCACATCATCTATGCGCTGGTTTTCTTGGTCTTCGGAGCGCTAGGAGCACAGAGCACTTGGGGAGTTTCCGCTTGGCTGAAGAGCAAGGGTTTGCTCCAAAAACCGGCTTGGTTGGCTAGGATACTGGGTTAGGAAAAATGGACGGCCGCCTATGGCGACCTAGCATTTTGAAGAAACAAAATGAAAACAGAAAACATTGTTATCCTGGGCGGGGGCTTTGGTGGTTTTAGGACGGCCCTGAACCTAGAGAGGTCTCTCCGAAGAGATCGCCGGTATCGGATCATCCTAATCGATCAGAATACGTTCCACCTGTACACCGCCAGCTTGTACGAGGTGGCGACCGGAGAGCTTTCTCCCCGGTGTGTCCTCCTTCCTTTTCATCGCTGTCTCGACCACAAAAAAATTGATTTCATTAATGCGACCGCTACCGAGCTCGATCCGGTTAAAAAGATCATCAAAACCAGTTCCGGCGATCAAATCCCCTACTGGAAGCTGGTTTTCGCTTTGGGAGGTGACACCGAAGATTTCGGCATTCCGGGCGTGACTCAATTCGGCTTGGGGATAAAATCGGTTACCGACGCGGAGCGGATCCGCCAAAACCTGGCCCGTTGCGCCGTCACCAAGGGACAAGCGGTTAAGGTCGTCGTGGGCGGGGGCGGATTCGCCGGAGTTGAAGTGGCCGGGGAACTCACCGGATACCGCGGTTGTCCGGTCGAGGTGACGGTGATTGAAGCCGCTCCTCGAATCCTGAGCGGGCTTCCGGAAATAATTTCCAAAACCGTGTCCCAGAGACTCAATCTTCTCGGAGTAAAAATCACCACCTCCTCGCCCATCAAAGAAGTCGGGTCGGATCGAATCCTTCTCGCCACCGGACGGGAAATCTCCTACGACGTCTTGATTTGGACGGCCGGGGTGCGGGGATCGCGTTTCCTAAACCCGAATGTTTTTCCGCTCGATAAAAAGAAGGCTCTGGTCGTGGATCGGTATCTCCGCGTCAAGGGGTTCGAGGATATCTTCGTGGTGGGTGACAACGCCGCCACGGGAGTAGCTTGGACCGCCACCAAAGCTGAGGCGGATGGCAGGATCGCGGCCCGCAACATCGTCGCCCAGGTTCGCAAAAAGCCCCTGAGGGCTTACCGAGTCTTCGAACCGCCGTTCATTATCCCGGTCGGGAGAAATTGGGCAATCGCCAAGGTCGGTTCGATGATCTTCTGGGGAAGACCCGCTTCAATCCTCAAAGATTTAGTGCTTTTCAACTACCTGATCAAAATTGTGCCAATTTGGAAGGCCTGGAAAATCTGGTGGCGGGGGGAATCCGAGGCACTGGAAATCAAGCGGCCCGTTTCCTAATCCAACTCGAGGATTTTTAACGCTCCCGCGATCCGGCTGACCGTCTTTTCCTTACCCAAAACATCCATGCACTCGAAGAGAGGAGGAGAAACGGCCTGTCCCGTCACGGCAACTCTCAAGAGCATGAATAGTTCCGGGGCTTTCCACCCTTTTTCTTGGGACAGTCCTCGCGCCTCCTCTTCCAACCGCCCTGTCCTCCAGTCGTCCTCCTTCTCGAATCGGGCCAGAGCCTCCCTCAGTTTTTCCGCCGCCGATCCGGCCGATCCTCCCTGCTCGGCCAACTCTTCTTTGGTCCAAGCCACATCATTGAAGAAAAATCCCGCCAGGCCTTCAAACTCCCCCAACTTCTTGATTCTTTCCTTAACCAAAGGCGAAATCTTCTGCAGGATCTCGGGGTCGACGTCTAAACCGCGGTATGTTTTTAGGTATTCTCCTAACTTTTCCGCAAGCGTTTGATCCCCCAAAGCCCGGATGTATTCCCCATTCATCCAATCAAGTTTCTCTCGATCAAAAACCGGGGCGGTCGGGGAAATGCGACGCAAGTCGAGCTTCTCCACCAATTCCTCAATCGAGAAGATCTCCTTCCCTTGCGGATGGGACCAACCCAAAAGCGCCAGGAAATTCAACAGGGCTTCAGGCAGATATCCTTCTTCCTTAAATTCGAGGATTCCCACCGATCCATGTCGTTTGGAAAGTTTGGCCCGACTCGCTTCCCTCAAGACCGGGAAGTGGGCAAATTTCGGCGGCTCCCATCCAAAGGCTTGATAAAGCAGAATGTGCTTGGGAGTGGAAGAAATCCATTCCTCGCCACGCAGCACATGAGTTATCCCCATTAGATGGTCGTCCACCACCACCGCCAGGTGATAAGTCGGATAGCCGTCCGATTTGATGAGAACCTGATCGTCCAGAACACTGTTCTCAAAGCCGATTTCGCCACGAATCAAATCGGCAAAAGATGTCCTCCCCTCTTCCGGAACTTTGAGCCTGATGACGAACTTCTCTTTTTTGGCCCGGGCGGCCGCAGCTTTGGGATCAATTTTCCGGCAGAATCGGTCATAGCGGGGCGAGAGACCTTTCTTCTGGGCCTGCTGGCGGACCTCCTCCAAACGGGCCTCGCTGCAGAAGCAGTAATAGGCGTGGTCGTTTTTGACCAAATCCGCGGCGTGCTCCAGATAGATGGGCAAGCGCTCGGACTGGCGAAGAGGGCCTTCATCCCAACCAAAACCCAACCAAGTCAACGCCTCCAAGATCTGGCCCTCGGCCTGGGGCAGGAAGCGAGCCCGGTCCGTGTCTTCAATCCTCAAGATAAATTTCCCATGGTTTTGCTTTGCCCAAGCCCAATTAAAGAGCGCGACATAGGCGGTGCCGACGTGGGGGGCGCCGGTGGGCGAAGGGGCGAGGCGCGTTTTGATCGCCGAAGATTCTTTTTTCGCCTTCATCTGAAGAAATCTTAACATTTTCCCGGAAGAAGAGGGGGGAATTTTGATAGACTTGAGAGGATGAATCTCTACGAATTTGCCGCTTTCGTCCGGCGGGCCATAATCTACCTCGCGCTGGGAATCGCCGCGGCAGTCATCCTGTACTTTCTCTATAAACTGGCGGTAAACATCTATCTCACCATCTATCCCCCACCCGAAACTCCCCCCACGGTGGGGTTCGGAAAACTGCCAAAGCTAAGGCTCCCATCTCTGGAGATTAAAGGAAAACCGGCCTACATTTTGGAAACGGCCACCGGCCAGCTGCCGCAGTTCGACGACCGGGCCAATGTGGTGGCGATGAAACCAAGCCAGCCGACGCTTCTAGGAGAACAGAAGGCCCGAGAACTGGCGCGGGCGCTGGATTTTGGCGGGGAAGGAGACCTGAGCTCCGATAAGAAATTTCTCACTTTCCGAGATGCCACCGACGCCCGCACTCTCACCGTAAATGTCACCAACCAAAACTTCACTCTCACCACGACTTTCGCCCGGATCAGCACTCTTCCCAAAGGGTCGGCCCCTTCCGGGCCGGAAGCGATCCAGGAAGCGCGGGATATCTTGTCCCGCCTCGGGCTGCAGAAGTTCGGTTTTGAAGCCGGTAACCAAACCACCTCCTTCCGAGTGGCCAACTCGCAGGGAATTGCCGCGGCCGGATCGCTCTCGGAGGCGCATTTCACCGAAGTGGACTTCTTCCGCTCCTTAACTGAAGTCGGTGACCAAAATTACCCGATCGTGCCGACCGATCCCAAGAAAGGCCTCATCCAAGTTTGGGTGACCACCGGACTTAAGCCGGAAATCAACAACATCCTGGGGGTTACCTACAACGCCCAGGAAACCGAGATCGATAAAACCCAGGTGGAAACTTATCCCATCGGCGATGTGATGGCGAACTGGGAGGAAATCAAGTCCGGCCAGGGAACGGCTTACGTGGGGTCGGCGGAAGACTTGAGCACCGTCCAGATCAATTCGATCACCCTAGCGTACTTCGACGATGCCGTCCACCAGAACTATCTGCAGCCGATCTACGTTTTCTCCGGCGTTGCCAAAACCGTTAGCAACAAGGAAGTGGAATTCGTGGCTTATTCGCAGGCGGTTTCCGGAGATTGGCTAGAAGAATAACGTTAGAGGTGGTGATCCACTCGTTTCATATCGCGGGGGAAGAGGCTGGCTTCCCGAATATTTGCTAGTCCCAAAGTCTGCATCGTCACCCGCTCCGCGCCGATCGCAAATCCCCCGTGAGGTGGCATCCCGTATTTGAAAGCCTGCAAGTAGAGCTCAAAATCTTTCGGATCATTTCCCCACTTCTTGATATTGGAAACCAGTTTGTCGTACTCGTGAATCCGCTGTCCCCCCGTCACCCACTCCAACCCCCGGCCCAGCAGGTCAAAGCTCAGAGTAAGTTCGGAATCATCCGGGTCGGGATGAACATAAAAAGGTCTTTTGGAGGTGGGAAAATGGGTGATAAAAACCATCTCCGAACCGTGTTTCTTTTTTGCCCATTCGCAAATGTCTTTTTCATCCTCGGGTGAGAGGTCCGGATCGCCACGGACGTCCCGGCCGGTCTCTTTGAAAATGACTTCCTGCGCCTCTTGCAATTTCAAACGAGGAAAGTGGGTCTTGTAAACCGGCAGCGTGGCCGAATAAAGAGCCATCTCTTCCTGACAGTTCTCCTTTATCCCCTTGAATATTCCCAAAGTCACTTTTTCGGCCAGGTCCAACAGGTCCGTCCAGTCCTCCAGGAATCCCATTTCGCAATCCAGACTCACATACTCGGAGAGGTGGCGGGTTGTTTCGGAAGGTTCGGCCCGAAAGGCTTTGGTAACCGTGAAATCCCTCTCGAAAACTCCCACCATGATCTGCTTGTAGAGTTGGGGGCTCTGTCCCAAAAAGGCCTTTTTGTCATAGTACTCGACCGGGAAAACCTGCGCTCCCCCCTCGGTAACTGAAGGAACAATCGTCGGAGCCTGGAACTCGGTAAAATCCAAACCCTTCAGGGTCTGGCGAAAGGAACTCACGATCACCTCTTGAACCTTGAAGATCGCTTTTACTTTGGGATGCCTAAGGGTGAGCGGACGGTAATCCAAGAGAGTCGGGAGTTCCACGTCGAGTTTCTCTTTGGTGATATCAAACGGAAGCTCTTGGGAGTGCGCCAAAACATCAATCTTGGAAACTTTCACCTCAACTTTTCCGGTCGGAAGGTGGGGGTTGATATTCTTTTCTCCTCTTTCTGTAACCTCGCCGTTAACCCGAATCACATCCTGAACGTTGAGAACGGCGGCATCTTCACCGCAAACGAGCTGGATAATTCCCGTCCGGTCAATCAAATCGATAAAAATCAGCTTTCCGTGATCGCGGCGGTTGTAAACCCAACCGGATAGGCAAACTTTTTTTCCAATTTTCTCGGGAGTTTCTTCGGAGAGTGTTCTTTCCACGCTCTAATGATAACTTATCCGCGCACCATCTTCTCAATTTCCGAACGGGCCTGTTCGGTTTTGACAAACCGGAGCCAATCCGGCGAGGGTTTCCGGCCTTTGGCCGTAATAATCTCTATCATCTCACCGGTTTTGAGCGGGTAATCAAGGGAGACCACCTTGCCGTTTGCCTTGGCGCCGGCGCACTGCCGGCCGATCTGAGTGTGCACCGCAAAGGCAAAATCAACCGGGGTCGCGCCCTTCGGCAGAACCTTGACGTCTCCCTTGGGGGTGAATACAAAAACGCGGTCAGGAAAGAGATCCAGCTCTCGGCCCTTCCCCCAGACCAAGAGAGACTTGATGATCCTGATCCTCTCCTCAGCGGTAACGTGCCGGTCTCCTTTTTCTTTGTAGATGGAATGCGTCGCCAGGCCATACTCGGCGACCTCGTGCATCGGCCCCGTCCGGATCTGGATCTCCACCGGATGCTGATTCACTTCAAAGACCGCGTGGAGAGATTGATAGCCATTGACCTTCGGATTAGCGATGTAGTCATCGAAGAGTTCGGGAACCTCCTTCCAAAGCCGGCGGACAATATCCAAAACTCGGTAGCAATTTTCGACTGTATCGGTAACAACCCGCAGTCCCAACACATCAAAAAGACGGCCGCCGGGATGGCTCTTGTAGCGGGTCATCTTCCGGTAAACTCCAAAGAGGTGCTTGGTGCGGCTGGTGATTTCAACCGGAATGCTTTGATGATGGAGCTCCGTGGAAATCTTATCGGAAACCAGATCGACAACCCGGGACATTTTTTCGCTCTCCGACCGAACGGCGCTCTTGATACTTTCAAACTCGCGAGGGTGAAGAATCTCGAATGCCTGGTCCTCCATTTCGGACTTGAATCGGTAGAGCCCCAATATCTCCGCTAGCGGCGCCCAAATGTCAAAAACTTTCTGGGCGGATATTCTCCGCTCCTCCTCCGTCAGGACCGAGGAAGTGCGCAGGTTGTGGATCTTATCCGCCAGGCGAATTATCATCACCCGCGGATCATGAATCGAAGCCAGGATCAGGTGGCGGAGGTTTTCCCAGTCTTTCCCCTTGCCGATTTCCACCCGCCCGCTCGCCGCCCGGACCACTGTCAATCCGTCAACCAGCGCTGCGATCTCTTCATTGAACTCTTTTGCCAGCATCTGCCGGTCGATGTCGCTCTCTTCGAGAACATCGTGAAGGAGCGCCGCCGCCAACGTCACCGAATCGACCCGATAATCCGCCAGATAATCGGCGGTTTTGAGAAGATGGGCGATCTCATCCTCGCCGTTCCGGCGCTTCTGCCCCAGGTGAGCCGCTTCCGCAAAAGCGTAGGCGTGGCGGACCAGATCCAGATCCACACCCTGGTCATACTCTTGATGTTTTTTCAAAAGAGTGTCCAAGTTCACCATTGCAGAATAAGCTTAACCTAAAAGATTAGAACGATTTCAATGGACGGCTCGGCTATGCCGAACCTAGCATTCCGGAGGAATGTGAAAGTTTTACATCCCGCGCTTTCAAGGTGATGCTTTCCTTACCTTGCCAGGATTCAATCTGAGGAGTGTAGGCAAAATCAATGGTCTGGCCGCGAGCCAACGGTTGGGTGGCGTTAAACCACAAAACCTCAAATCCCGGGGCGACCCCCAGCTTGAGGTGGTTCTTCCCGCGCCCCACTTTTTTGACCTGTAAAACAGTTGCGCCCTCGGCCAGAAAAACCGGTTCGGGATTATCAACTCCGTGAGGAGAGAAATCCTGCAGTTCTTTAACCAACCCGGAATCAATCATCTCCAACGGAAGGGGGAAGTCAATCTTGAGAACGGGACGCGGGTCTAGTTTTGACAATTCCGGGTCGGCGTTTTTACGGACGGTTTTTATAAACTCTTCCAGTTTCTCGGTTCTGATCGTAAAACCGGCGGCGGCGGCGTGACCGCCAACATCCTCCAATAATTTGCCCGCTCCGCGCAAAACATCCACAATATTTAAACCGTTAACCGAACGGGCGGAGCCTTTGGAGAAATCCTTGCCTTGGGAGATCACGATCGCCGGCCGACCGTACTCCTCGACAATTTTGCCGGCTACCAAACCGATGATTCCCTCATGCCAGGAATCGTGATGGATGACAATCAGTCCTTCCTCGCCCTCTACCAATCCCTTGGCGTGGTCGAAGGTATGCACCGTCAGTTCCTGCCTCTCGGTGTTGACTCGATTGAGAACCTGAGCCAGCTGGTGAGCCCGGGTAGGATCGGTAGTGCACAGGAGGCGCAGCGCCTCAATCCCGTGTTTGAGCCGGCCGACCGCATTGATCCGCGGGCCAAACACCCATCCCGCCGCGTAGCTTCCCAGTGTTCCCGGCTTAAGGCCGGCAATCTCCGCCAGAGCCAGCAGGCCGGGACGCTCCAACCGGTTAAGCACCTCAAATCCGGATCTCACCAGCGAGCGGTTCGCTCCCAGAAGCGGCTGCAGATCCGCCACCGTGGCGATCGCCACGAGATCAAGACTAGGGTCTAGGGAATAGGGTTTAGGGGGTAGCTGAGATGCCAGCAACCAGGCGATGCCGGTGCCGCAGAGGGCAGTGGTGTGGACAATGGCGTAGGCCTTCGGTAATTTTCGGGGTTTGAGGTGGTGGTCGGTGATGATCAGATCAGCTCCCAATTCTTTGATCAGGTCCGCCTCCGCCCCGGCCGTTATTCCGGAGTCGACTGTGATAATCAAACGGCAACCCTCCCCCACCAGTTTTTTGATTGCGGCGGCGCCCAGGCCGTACCCCTCCTCAAAACGGTCGGGAATGTGGGGAAGGGCTTTTGCCCCCAGTCCGTATAACGCTTGCCACAGAACCGCGGTGGCGCAGATACCATCCACATCGTAGTCCCCCCAGACAATAATCTTCTCCCCTTTTTGAATGGCGGTTTTGATTCGAGAAACAGCGCGGTTGAGCTGGTCTTGATCAAG
>Ga0209642_10001319_pt1 | contig 16444 bp, 14 predicted proteins | sample RifCSP19_2_FD_184025 | JGI IMG/M metagenome (GOLD analysis project Ga0209642, IMG submission 184025) | Soil microbial communities from Rifle, Colorado - Rifle CSP2_sed 19_2 (SPAdes) (version 2) | ecosystem: Environmental > Terrestrial > Deep subsurface > Rock core/Sediment | place: Rifle... | reverse complement strand
GCGAGTGAACTACGCCAGGACGCAGAAGAACACAGCTTCTCTCTGTCAGTTCCGGCCTTCTTTGCCTACTGGGCCGTCACCTCCATCGCTGCCTACTCCTTCGCCGGCGAACGTATGCCCTGGCTGACGGTGCACATGACTCTGCCGATGATCCTGCTGGCTGCATGGGCTTTCGGCAGACTGCTGGATTCCACCGGTTTGACTTCTGAACACAGGCCCCAGGCCCTGGGCGTCGCCGTGCTCATCTTTCTCGCTCTTCTTGGCTCCGCAGCCGCGATCGCTCGTCTCCTTGGGGCGACGCCTCCCTTCAACGGCAAGGACCTAGACTCCTTGCACGCCACGACAGGCTTTATCACGTCGCTGGGCGTGGCCGTCGGGTCTGTGTTCTTGCTGCGCAGGATTCCGAAGGAGTGGCAAAGGCAAGACCTTGTCAGAGCCGGGGCAGTGGTCGGCTTGACCGTGCTGGGCCTGCTCACGGCGCGGACGGCCTTGTTTGCTTCCTACGTCAATTATGATGAAGCGCGGGAATTCCTCGTTTACGCTCACTCGGCGACTGGCGTGAAACAAGTTCTGGCCCAAGTCCAGGAGTTCTCAAGGAGGATGGCCGATGGAACGCCGATCGATGTGGGCTATGACGACGACGTCTCTTGGCCGTTCACATGGTACCTGCGCAACATGAGCCAGAGCCACTACATTGGCGCCAATCCGACACGCGACATACTCAACTACCCGCTCATCATTGCCGGGGACAACAACTGGCACAAGGTCGAACCCCTCTTGGCTCGCAGGTATCATGCCTTCGAATACATCCGCATGTGGTGGCCCATGCAGGACTATTCAGAGTTGAGCTGGGAGAGGATCTGGAACGCGGTGAGCTCAGCGGCCTATCGTCAGGCCCTTTGGGACATCTGGTTCGGCCGTGACTATACCGCGTACGGCAAATTGACCGGGATCGACTTCAGCCTCGACCGCTGGAGCCCGTCGGACAGGATGAGGTTGTACGTGCGCAAGGATTTCGCAGGCCTGGTCTGGGGGGAGTTGGGGCTTGGGCAAGGGACGGCGGTCGAAGAGGAGCTGCAGGATCCGTACGCGGAGGTAGTCAAAGCCCCGCAGGCATTGCGCGTCGTGGGCGGCGGTGGAACCGAGCCTGGTCAATACGCCGCGCCGCGTGCGATTGCTGTGGCCGCCGACGGCAGCATCTATGTGGCGGACTCCCGCAATCACCGGGTTCAGCATCTCAGCCGCGACGGCGAGCTGCTCTCGACCTGGGGTCGGTTTGCCGACGTGCGGGCGGGCGATGCTCCAGGCGGGACGTTTAACGAGCCTTGGGGTGTTGCGGTCGCAGCGGATGGAAGCGTGTACGTAGCGGACACCTGGAACTACCGCGTCCAGCGTTTCTCCGCCGAGGGCGAGTTCATCGAGATGTTCGGGCGTGAGGGTCAAGGAGAATCGCTGGATGCGTTATGGGGCCCTCGCGCAGTGGCTGTCGACCAAGAGGGGAGGGTCTTTGTCACGGACACCGGCAACAAACGCATCGTGGTGTTCGACGAGCACGGAAAAACGCTGGCCCAGATTGGCTTGGGTGGATTTGCCCTCGGTGAGCTGGATGAGCCGGTAGGGCTCGCGGTCGACCAGAGCGGGCGGCTGTACGTCGCCGATACGTGGAACCAAAGAATCCAGGTCTTCGAGGAATTGGGAGACAACGTTTTTCAAGCTGTGGCCGAATGGCCGCTCGTGGCCTGGTTCGGCCAATCCGTCGAGAACAAGCCGTTTCTGGCGGTCTCGCCGACGGGGACGGTGTGCGCCTCGGATCCCGAGGGGCTGCGCATCTTGTGCTTCGGATCGGATGGGCAGTTCCTATTCGGATGGGAAGGATTCGGTCTGCAGGGCGCTGCCTCAGGGCTGCCGCTGGGCCTCGCGTTCACGTCGGATGGAGACTTGTGGGTGACCGACAGCTTGAACAACCGGCTTCTGCTCCTGTCGGTCGAGGAGTAGCCGCCCCGAGATGAACTTGTATCGCCACAAAGCGGACTTTGGAATGCAGTCAGGAAGAGGGTCATGAAGCTTCACGAATATCAGTCCAAACAGTTCCTGTCAGGTTTCGGCGTTCCCATCCCGGCTGGCCGAGTAGCAACCACATCGGAGGAGAGTCGATCCGTTGCTGAGGAGCTCGGACGGCGGGTGGTCGTGAAGGCCCAGGTACTTGTCGGAGGGCGGGGAAAGGCAGGGGGAGTGAGACTTGCCAACTCGCCGGAGGAGGCCGCTGAGGTTGCCGCGCAAATTCTGGGAATGCACATCAAGGGTCTGCCTGTGCGCAAGGTCCTTGTGGACGAGGCGGTCGAATCCCAGGCTGAGATCTACCTGGGCGTCACGAATGACCGAGTCAAGCGTTGCCCGGTCCTGATTGCTTCGGCAGAGGGGGGGGTTGAAATCGAGCAAGTGGCCCGATCCGACCCGCAGAAGATTGTGCGCGTGTGGATCGATCCGCTGCTTGGGTTGAGGGAGTTCCAGGCGCGCTATGTTGCCACTGTGATCGACTTACCGAGAGAGCATTGGAAGCAGTTCACGGTTGTCGCCGATGGGCTTTACCGGGCCTACCGCGCGTCCGACGCGACCCTGGCAGAGGTGAACCCTCTGGTCATCACCAAGGATGGCCGCCTGCTAGCGCTCGACGGTAAGATCGTCCTCGATGATAACGCTCTCTTTCGCCATCCGGACCTTGCGGAGATGCGTGACCTCGATGAAGAGGCGCCCGCAGAACGTGAGGCGCGCATGTTCGGGCTGTCCTATGTCAAGTTGGAAGGGAGTATTGGCTGCATGGTAAACGGCGCCGGTCTTGCGATGGCGACGATGGACGTGATCCAACTCTTCGGCGGGGCGCCGGCCAACTTCCTGGATATCGGTGGCGGGGCAGGCGCGGACAAGGTAGCCGCCGCCTTGAGGATCATCCACTCCGACGAACAAGTGAGGGCGGTGCTGCTCAATGTCTTCGGCGGGATCACGCGCTGCGACGAGGTTGCGCGGGGCATCCTTTCGGCTCTCGGGGAAGTGAGGACGAAGATGCCGATGGTGGTTCGCCTGGTGGGGACGAACGAGGAAGAAGGTCGCAGATTGCTGGCTAAGGCAGACCTCATCACGGCTCAGTCCTTGGCCGAAGCCGCCCAGCGCGCCGTTGAGCTTGTTGGTCAGGAGCTAGCGGCATGAGCATCCTCATCGACCGCAACACACGCGTCATTGTGCAAGGCATCACCGGGAGGGAGGGATTGTTCCACTCCCAGCAGATGCTGGAGTATGGCACCCAGGTCGTGGCGGGGACCAGGCCCGGAAAAGGCGGTGAGTGGGTCCTCGACGGGAAGGTGCCGATCTTTGACACCGTCAAGCGAGCGGTCGAAGTGACCGGAGCCAACTGCAGCGTCATCTTCGTCCCGGGGAAGGCCGCGGCGGATGCGATGCTGGAGGCCTCTGACGCCGGCCTGCCGCTCATCGTCTGTATCACCGAAGGCGTTCCGGTCCAAGACATGATGCAAGTGCGAAAGTTCGTTCATGCGCAGGGCGGGCGCCTGGTGGGACCGAACTGCCCTGGCATCCTGAGCCCTGGCGCCTCGAAAGTGGGGATCATCCCCGGTCATATTGCCATCCCCGGAAACGTGGGCGTCGTCTCCCGTTCTGGGACGCTTACCTACGAAGTGCTCTACGCGCTCAAGGGACGTGGTCTTGGCGTCTCCACGTGTGTGGGGATCGGTGGCGATCCAATTCAGGGGACAACTTTCCTCGAGGTGCTGGAGATGTTCGAGGACGACCCGCACACGGAGCGTGTGGTCCTCATCGGCGAAATCGGAGGCAACGACGAAGAACGAGCGGCGGAGCTCATTGCCGATCGGATGTCGAAGCCGATCGTTGGATTCGTCGCCGGCCAGACCGCGCCTCCTGGGAAGCGTATGGGTCATGCCGGAGCTATTGTCGAGGGAAGCTCCGGATTGGCGGTTGACAAGATACGTGCGCTTCAGGAGGCTGGCGTGAGCGTTGCCCAGCATCCGGAGCAGATTCCAGAGCTTATCGCGTGAAAGACAAATCCGGAGAAGGTAATAGCGGGCTGGGTCTCCGTAGAAGGCCTGGGCCCAAGGAGTGCAAGGAATGACGACCCGCGATGCAAGTGAGAACGATGCGCCCGATGGGGGAACCACGGAGCTTGCTCGAAGCCTGGAACTCGCCTGGCGCCACTATGGAGAATCCCGCTACGACGAGGCATGCGCCACCCTCGAAGCCGCATTGCAGCGCGACCCGCGCGATTTTGAGGTGCAGTACGCCTTGGCCCTCGCGCTCAAGAAGCGGGGCGATGCGCCGCGCGCCGCAGCCACGTTCCGCGGGGCGATTGACTCCCTCGATGGCCAGGACCTCGACACGACTCGCAGAAGAATGCTGCGCCGGCTCGCCGTGGGGCATCTCAACATGCTCGACCACGGGCGATGGGACCTTGAACCGGAGACGTGGAAGAGAACGTGACGACGCGTGAGGATCGCTTGCGGGCGGCGATCCAAGGACAAGTCGCGGATCGGCCTCCGGTTGCCCTTTGGCGGCACTTCCCGGTAGACGATCAATCGGCGGAAACACTCGCCGACGCGACGATCTCCTTCCAAAGGGAGTTCGATTTCGACTTCGTCAAGGTCACACCGGCTTCATCGTTTTGCCTGCGAGACTGGGGAGTGCAGGACGCTTGGCGGGGCTCGCCCGAGGGTACGCGAGAGTACGTGCAACGCGCGGTGCATGAGCCTTGGGAGTGGCGCGAGCTGGAAGCACTCGACCCGTCGCGCGGCAGCCTCGGCGAACAGCTGCACGCCATTGACCTCATCGCGTCGGGCGTCGGGCCGGATGTGCCCATTGTGCAGACCGTCTTCAGCCCGTTGGCGCAGGCCAAGAACCTCGCCGGCGAGGCGATCATGCTCGAGCACGCACGTAAGAACCTCGAGGATTTGGCGCATGGGCTAGAAACCATCGCCCGTTCGACGCGGGCCTTTGTGGAAGCCGCCTCCCGGCGAGGTATATCGGGCATTTTCTACGCCATCCAACATGCCAGCCAGCGCTTCTTCGACCTCGAGACGTATCGACGAGTTGCGGAGCGGTTTGACTTGGCAATCCTGGAGGCAGCGAGCGGCCTTTGGCTGAACGTGCTTCACCTGCATGGCGAGGGCATCCTGTTTGAGCTCGCAGAGAGTTACCCGGTGCAGGTCGTGAACTGGCATGATCGCGAGGTCCCGCCAAGTCTGAAGGCGGGCAAGGATCGTACGCGGGCTGCGGTCTGTGGGGGTCTGCGGCGACAGGAGACCCTGGTGCTTGGCAGCCCGGATCAGGTACGGCTTGAGGCCCAGGAAGCGTTGCGCTCCTTAGGGAGGCGGGGGGTGATTCTTGGAGCAGGCTGTGTGGTGCCGATCCATGCACCGCGGGCGAATCTCATGGCGGCCCGGCGCGCCGTCGACTTCGCATAGCCACATACGAAGACGAGACGGTGCCTGAAAGTGTCTCATTTGCGCGTCATCGCCGGGAAGGCAAAGGGCCGCCGGTTAGAGATGGTGCCTGGAGAGGGGACCCGACCGATCATGGATCGGGTGAAGCAGGCGCTCTTCAATATTCTCGGCGCGCAAATCCAAGGGACTGCGTTCCTGGACCTGTTCGCTGGCACGGGGAGCGTGGGCATCGAAGCGCTCAGCCGTGGGGCGGCGAAGGCAACATTTGTGGATCGGAGCGCCCGTGCCATTCGAACGATCCAGGCCAACTTGGCGCATACTCGGCTTGCGGAATGGGCGGAAGTGACCCGAGCCGACGTCGCCGCATTTCTCTCGGCGCCGGGTCGCGAGCGATACGACTTCGTGTACGTGGCGCCTCCCCAGTATAAAGGACTCTGGAAGGAGACGCTGCTGAAGCTGGATGCAACGACAGGGCTGCTGAATCCGGACGCGCTGGTGGTGGCGCAGATCGACCCCAAGGAGATCGAGGAGCTTCCCCTGCGCTCATTAGCGGAGATCGACCGTCGGCGCTATGGCCAAACCATGCTCGTTTTCTACGAGAACTCCGGCGGTTGATGCGGGTTGCGATGCGGACGCCAGATACGATCGCCGCCCAGAAACTCTCGCAGGATCACATAGAATGCCTCCAGCTCGAGCGCGAACGGGGGGAAACCCAACAGCCCGAACAGCGGCATTTGGCCGAAATGCCAGCCGAAGACCCGCAGCGCGGCCGGGATCGTGTAGATCCAGTGCCCTCCCTGGGCAACAAAGGCCTGGTAGTTCCAGGTCTCCCAGAGCAAGCCGCATAAAAGACCCCCCAAGAGCAACGCAACCACGCGCTGTATCCTACCGTCCTGCAAGTCTTGTCGGAAGCCAGAGTAACCCAGCCTGCGTTGAATCGGATCGAGTAGAAAGGCGAAGCCGAGCCACACGGCTCCGAAGAGAGAGGATGCGATCCCTTCTGGCAGCGCCAAGGGAATCGAGACCAAGGCAGCGCCAGTGAGGAACCAGGCCCATTCCGGGCCCGCGGATCCTGGCCTTGATCGAGCGGCCTGACTGCGCGTCTTGCGCTCCAGTATTGCCTCGACCAGATCGGCAGTTTCGAACACACCGGGCATGATCGTTGCGAACGCCCAGAAATACCCGAAGTCTCGCAACCAAGGGCTGGTGGGAAGCCCCTGGTAGACCCAATTCCTCAAGTGAAGGTTGTAGGCCTCGAAGATCAGCCAAACCCCCACGGAGAGGATCGCCAGGAGAGGGAACTCGCGCCGCCGGGCGGTCAACCAGGAGCGACCGCGGATGATGTAGACCAAGCCGTCGCAGGCCAAGATGTATCCGGTCCACATGATGGGAGTGAGCCAGATCTCAATGAATCGACTATGAAGGAAGTACAGCAACTGGGCGATTAGCAGGACAGCGATTCCAAGCCAGGCATGCGAGGGAAGAGATCGACGGGAGTGGGAATGGTCCATTGGGGCTATGAAGCGAATGCGATGATCGGGCGCCCCGAGGGATCGAATGTCGTGATGCCGAAGAACACCGTTCGGTTGCCATGCGCGTCGAGAGCCTTCGGTATGAGGGCCGGCAGGTCTTCGACCAGAGGTCGATGGCGGAGGTCATCCAGAGCCACCCAGGTGGGAGAGCCTTCGTGCCCTTCTTGGACCTCACGCGAGGCGCTTGTCCCGACAAAGATGTAGAGGCCAATCCCCGGGCTCGCCCCCAGGTCGACGAGTTGGATGCCGCTCAGCCATAGGTCGTCCACCGGCAGCCCTGCCTCTTCGAGGATCTCTCTCCGCGCAGCGCCCAGCGCGTCCTCCCCTTGTTCGATGTGCCCACCGATCCCGTTGAGCATGCCAGACCACGCCCCTTTGCCCTCAGGAATGCGCATGAGCAGGATATCGTCCTCTCGGAGAATGAAAGAAAGCGTGCGCGGGATGATCGTGTAGCGATCTCGGCGGGGATTCTGGCCAGGCAGTGACATGCCGCGACTAGTCCGCCAGATCGGCCCCCGCCTCGGAGAGAGCCTTCTCGCCCAGGTAATCCCTCAGCGGCACTTCGATGCGTAGGGGAACGACATGCCGGTCGACGAATTCTCGGGTGCCGGCGATACTCAGATTCTGGAAGAGCCTGTTGAACTGCTGCTCCCATGCAATCTGGATTCCCTCCCGCGCCTCTCCCGGCATGTCCCACATCTGGCGCTTGAACGGACCGATGGCGCGCTTTCGGGCGCCATAGAAAAACTGGTCGTCGGTCAGGGTTCGCTTTCGCTCGTCTCCGTGATGCTGGGCAAGATAGGCGTAGATTTCATGCAGCAACCCATTGTCGAGATGATCATAGAGAATGTTCTGGAAGTTGGTTGCCAAGTGCACCTCGAGAGCGCCGGCCTCGACGAACTGCCCAAAGGCTTCCTCCGGAAGCGTCGACGCCCCGTGTTGAACCGCCCCGCCCATCCCATATTCCTTCGCCACACGAGAGAGTCTCGCCAGAGTGTCGAAGTCGACCTTGACCTTCGCCATGCTGCCGTCGGGCAGTACAATCCCTCCATGCGACGTCCCGGTCTGGATGCTGATCTTTGACAACCCGGCGGCTTGGGGAGCTAATTCTCTCAGGCGGTCATTCAATCCTTCCATGAAGGCCCTCAGCTCGGGTTCGGTGCTGTTGTGGCCACCCACCTCGCCGATCTCGCCGCCCAGAGAGATCGTCACGCCTTCCGGCTCGAGCTGTCTTGCGTACGACGCCAACTCCGCACACAGTTTGTAGTTGACTTCCTGCTGTTCGGGGATGTTTGGCCGACTCAGATCCACCAGCGTGGAAGTATCGATGTCGATATTGAAGAACCCTGCGCGCACGGCCTCACGCGCCAGGACTCGGATCGCCTCGACCTCCGCTTCCGGCTGCTTGGCGTATTGCTTCGCGCTGACCTGGAAGTGGTCGCCCTGGATGAATACCGGTCCGTGATATCCTTCGGCGATGGCAGCGGCCAGGATACTGGCGGCGTACTCCGCCGCCGACTGAGCCGTGTAGCCCATCTCGGAGCGAGCGATCTCGAAGATCAGGGCGTTGGCGTCGATGCGCCCCGCGGCGCGGAATACCGAACGGGCGGCGAAGAACGGCAAGGCCCTGAGGTTCATGGCCGGCACGGTGAAGCGATCCGAAACCTCGCCCCTCCCGCGAGCCATGTACAAGTCATGGATTGACGCCGGAAGGATGCCGAGTTCCAGCGCAGTGCTCCGAATGAGCCACTGCGCCGCGCTGCGTTCCGGCTCGGAAGACAAGACAGCTTTGCGGACGAGCAGCTCGATCCGTTCTCGCAGGGCTTCTGGCCTGCGTACCCTTACGGTCGGGCCTTCCTGGATCTCCAAGTCGGGTCCGAGCGGCTCGGCTAGGCGCTGGATCAGCTCTAGGTAGTCCATCTCCCTCTCCAGACAGTTTCCATCGATGCGCAGATTATACCCACTGTGCCAGAGGCTTTCCATGAACCGTCAGCGAAGTGTCAGTCTCTTGGTTGCCCTTACCCGACGATCTCGCTATAATGGCGCTCGATCAGACACGATTCGATTCGACCACAGGAGAGGGTCATGATGGATCCCTTGGGGAGAATCACCGAAGGCAAGGACCTCATTGGGAAGATCCGCAATACGCTTGCAGGATTCGTCGGCTACGTCGATCGGGAAAACCGGCGTGAGGCAGACAAGACGCTGCGTGAGGCGGTTTCCCGCCGCTACGAAGATCAGTGGGGTCGCATCTCGGCCATCCAGCGCCAGCTGATCGCGGGAAGCCAGTTGGAGTACGTGGACGATCTGGAGGCGGCCGCGATCAAGATGCGGACCTTCGCCGACCGGATCAAGACCGCTGCCTACGGCTACGCCGGGTTCTTCGACGCCGTGCGCATCAACTCCGACGAGCTCGCCCGAATCTATCAACATGATCTTGGGTTGTTGGAGAACGTCGAGAAAGTCGCTCATGCGGTGGACAATGTCGAGTCGTCGGTGGGTGGCGACGGCCTGCCCGCCGCGATTCGTAACCTGGTGAACCTAGGACAAGAGGCTATCGACCTGTTCAATCGCCGAGACGAAGTCATTCTGTCGAGCAGCGGATAAGGCTCTGAAAGGGAGAGACAGCCATGGCAAGGATCTTCGATGTCGTAGAGTATCCGAACGAAATGCGCGATGAAATCGTGCACCGCTTTCCCGAGAGCGGCGCGGGCGACTTCCGCATCGGCAGCCAGGTCATTGTGCGCGAGGCCCAGACGGCGGTCTTCTTCCGCGACGGGAAGGCGTTGGACGCGTTTGGCCCTGGCCGCCACACTGTCACGACGGCCAACATCCCGCTCCTGATTGACTTAGTCGGCAAGCTATTCAATGAGCGGTCGCCTTTCACGGCAGAGGTGTACTTCGTCTCTGTGCGGGAGTTCCCCAATGAGAAGTGGGGGACCCCGCAACCGATCATTGTGCGCAATCCGGGCATGGGCCTTGGCGTCGCGCTGATGCAGGGCTTCGGCACATTCAGCATGCAGGTCTCGGACGCGCAGCAGTTCGTGACCCAGATTGTGGGCGCCACGGGTGTCTACCGTACCTCGGACATCCAAGCCCGCCTGCGCTCGATGCTTCTCTCCAAACTGCAGGACCTACTGGGGGAGACGACGGCCGCCAAATCCGTCCCGGAGTTGATTGCCCTGGTCGAGGAGATCGGCGCCGGGGTTCGCGCCAAGGCTCAAGACGACTTCCGTGCCCTGGGGCTAACCCTGAAGGCCTTCTACATCGAGAGTCTGAAGCCATCCGATCGGTCGGCCGAGGAGCTGCGAGCCATGGGCATGCTGGACATGGCGACCTACACGCAGTTGCAGGCTGCGGATGCGATGCGTGACGCAGCCCAGAATCCCTCCGGCGGCGCAGGCCTGACCGCAGGCATCGGCGCCGGCTTGGGTATCGGCAATGTCTTGAGCGATGCGCTGCAGCGAGGCGCGCGTGGCTCGGAGGCGGGCGCGGCTGCCCCGAGCTCGGCGCCTCCACCCGTGATGACCCCCTCCGAGGCCGCATCCTACATGAAGGTGGCGGAAGAGGATGTCGTTGCCGCCATCGAGGCCGGGCAGTTGAAGGCGAAGAAGATCGGAAACGCCTATAGGATCAGCAAGGAGGCGCTCGACGATTTTCTGAAGGCCTGATTCCGCGGCTGCGCAGCTCCCGCGGCGTCCAAGCGTCGCGTGCGATGAGCGGCGGGGTGAGCCGGGCGCCAGGGAGACGGTGTCCTCTTCTAGTGGCGCAGCATTCGCCCTTCGTTGTGCGGCACGGGCCCGCGCAACCGACGGCGAATGCTGCGCGTTAGCCGTTCCCGCTCAAATTCCGAAGTCAGGCTTAATCGGAGGGCTGAAGTCGCAGAGCGGCGCCCAGGGATTGGACCTCGTCCTGATTCAACGTTACTCCCTTGGCGGATCGTCGCAGGTAGTCTTTCAACTTCTTGCCGTGCACGGCCGGCAGGGGCAAACGGTCGCTAGCGAGGCGCGCGTTCGGGTGGAGGAAGACGAGTAGGGGTCGGACCTCGAGTTGGTCTCGCTCGGGCAGGCGACGGTGCAGGACGCGCCTCGTGGCCCGGACCGCCGACGCTGCCTGATCCTCCAGTCCATCCAGTCGGCGCGCTCGAGGACGGCCACGTTTGCTCGTCTTCAGCCTCCACCAATGCTTGTTCTCGAAGAGAATCTCCCCCTCGTCAAGCAGGGGAACTACAGCAAAGATGCCTCCTGGCGAAACGAGGGCATGCGGCGAGCCGAGCGAGTAGTGGAAGATGGCAAAACGGTCATCAAGGCCCTTGAGCGAGCGATCAAGGATCTCGTCCAGTCGTGGGCTCTTGCCCCAACGATTATGAAAGCCTATCCCGATCTGGAAGATGAACATCCCGCCGACGGCCGAACCAAGCTGCAGGCTGATTTCGGAGGGGCGGGTGAGAGACAGGATCAACCCGAGGACCATGAGTCCGATGCCCGAAATCGTCAGGACCTTTCCCGTGGCACGATTGCGGCGGATGAGGCGCTCAGCGGCGAAACGGATCATTCTCGCTCAACCTTGCTCAGAACCAGGCAAGCGTTCTGGCCGCCCAGCCCGAAGGAATTCGAGAGCGCGACTTGCACCGTGGCCTTTCTCGCGCAGTTGGGCACATAATCCAGGTCGCATTCCGGGTCCGGAACCTCGTAGTTGATGGTGGGGTGGATGATCCCGTGCTGAATCGTCATGGTGCAGACAGCCGCCTCCACTGCGCCCGTCGCTCCCATCATATGACCAATCATGGACTTGGTGGAATTGATGGGGATCTGGTAGCTGCGCTCGCCGAACACGCTCTTGATGGCGCGCGTTTCGGCGAGGTCGCCCAGCGGCGTGCTTGCCGCATGAGCGTTGATGTAGTCCACGGAATCGGCGCTGATTCCGGACGAAGCCAGGGCGCGCTCCATCGCCAAAGTGGCCCCTGAACCCAGCGGATCCGGCGCGATCATGTGGAAGGCATCATTCGACACCCCATAGCCTAAGATCTCGGCGCAGGGTGTCCTGCCGCGTTGGCGCGCATGGTCAAGGCTCTCCAGGATCAGGATCGCCGCGCCCTGGGCCGGGATGAATCCCTCACGAGCTGCATCGAACGGCCTCATGGCGCGCTGCGGATCCTGGTTGTAGCTTGTAGCGAGCGCGCGCATGGCGAGAAAACCCGCCAGAACAGTCTCCGAGACAATGCTCTCGGTGCCGCCTGTGATCATCACCTCAGCCGCGCCGCGGCGGATGACCTCGGCTGCCTCGCCGATCGCCTGGGTGGAGGCCGCGCAGGCGGTGCAGATTGTCGCGTTATGGCCGCGCAGGCGGTGACGCTCGGCGACGAAGTAGGATGGCATGTTCGGCCAAAGGCGCAGCACTTGATTCGGCGTGAGACGTCTGCCGCTCTCGGCCATTAGCTGTCTCACCGCGCGTTCGGTCTCCTCCAGGCTGCTTCCGCCGGCGGATCCCAGGAGCACTCCCACGCGGTCGCGGTCTTCGCGGTCCAAATCCAAGTGAGAGTCTTCAATGGCTTGGTCCGCAGCGATGACGGCTAGCTGGCTGGAAACGGACATTCGGCGGAGCTCTTTCACGTGCAGGAATCGGCCCGGTTCGAAGCCTTTCAACTCAGCGGCGATCTGACAATCCCATGGGGAGGGATCCAGTAGAGTGATGCGGCCCGCTCCGGAGCGGCCCGACTGTAGCGCCTCCCAGGTTTCGGCAAGGGTGTTGCCGACGGGCGTGATCGCGCCCATGCCGGTGATGACGACGCGCTGGTCGTCTGGCCGGGTTGTTCCGGTCATCCCAGGCCTGCCTCTACTCGACCGTCTCCATGGTCCCCCCTCTTGGTCTCGAAGCGATTCGCGGCGCGCATGACGAGGCAGGCATTCTGACCGCCTAACCCAAATGAGTTCGAAATCGCCACTCGAACATTGGCCTTCCTTGGCTGATTCGGCACGTAGTCCAGATCGCAAACAGGGTCGGGGTAGTCATAGTTGATGGTGGGGTGGATCATGCCTCGATCAATGGTCAGAGCGCACACAACGGCTTCAATGGCGCCTGAGGCCCCCATGGCGTGCCCTAGCATGGACTTCGTAGACGACACGGGGATGTTGTAAGCGCGCTCACCGAATAGGCGCTTGATCGCCAAGGTTTCGACGGCGTCGTTCGCCGGGGTGGATGTGCCATGGGCATTGATATAGTCGACGTCGTCGGGCGCTAGTTGCGCATCCTGCAAGGCCCAGGCCATGGTTCTTATCGCCCCTGCGGCAGAAGGGTCTGGGGCGGCGATATGGAACGCGTCGCTGGACGTCCCGATCCCGGCCACTTCCGCGTAGATGTGGGCCCCTCTTGCGAGGGCGGAATCAAGGCGTTCCAGGACCAGGCAGGCGGCGCCTTCCGAGAAGACAAAGCCTTCACGCTTGGCGTCGAATGGCCGCGAGGCTTGGTCCGGCTGGTCGTTGAAGCTGACAGGTAGCGCCCTCATGGATGCGAATCCGCCGATCGTGAAATCGCGGATCAGCGCCTCCGTGCCACCCGCGATCACGATGTCCGCGCGCCCATGACGGATGGCGAGCGACGCCTCGCCGACCGTTTGGGTGCCTGTTGCGCAGGCCGTGGTAATGGTGCAATTCGCCCCAAGGGCCCCGAAGTGCTGGGTGACGTGAAACGCGGGCATGTTGGGGATGGCAGAAGGCAGATAGAACGGGTTGACATGGGCGTATCCCTTCGCGCGCAGGATTTCGACGCCTTCCACGGCGCGATCGAAGCCGCCAATGGCCGTCCCAAAGTAGACGGCGACTCTCTCGGGGTTGGCCAGGGGAAGCCCGAGCTTGGCGTCCGAGACCGCGGCCTGGGCCGCGGCGAGGGCCATCTGGGAGGCGCGCGCCATGCGGCGCGCTTCGGGCACCTCGCCCGCGATCTGACAGGGGAGGTCTTCTGCATCGAATTGAGTGATCCTGCGGACACCCGATCTCCCGGCCAACAGCGCCTGCCAGAACGCCTCGAGGTCAGAGCCGATGGGCGTGATGACGCCCATTCCGGATACCACCACGCGGGTGCGTTCACCAGATTCGGGGCTCACGGCTTGGCCTCAGGTGGCTCATTGTCCAGGTCGGCGGGGATCGCCTCGCGCAAGGCTTCCAGGAGATGCAACTCAACAGCCTGGCGGGCAACGCGAATTCCGCTGACAAGCGCCTTTGTGTCTGATCGCCCATGGCCGATGAATACCAGGCCGTCCACACCGAGCAAGGGCACGGCGCCGTACTCCGAAGGATCCATGATACGGGCCACTCGACGGAAAGCGGGTCTTGCCAGCAGGCCGCCCAGCGCGGTGACCGGGCCTGCCTTGATCTGCGCGCGGATGATCTCGAATAGGTATCTCGCGACCGCCTCACTCGTCTTCAAGAAGATGTTCCCATAGAACCCGTCTGTGACGACGACGTCGGCGCGGCCTGCGTAGACTTCCTTCGGCTCAACATTGCCGATGAAGTCCAAACCTAAGCTTTGAAGGAGGGGAAAGGTCTCTTTGACGAGCTGATTGCCTTTGCCTGGCTCTTCGCCGTTCGACAAGAGTGCAACTCGGGGGCGAGCGATTCCGTACATGATCTGCGCATAGGTCGAGCCCATCGTGGCGAACTGGACAAGGAACTCCGGCCTGCAATCGGCGTTGGCGCCGATATCCACAACAACCGCGCCTCCGCCTCGGACGGGGAAGGTGGGCGCGAGGGCGGGCCTCTTGACTCCTCTCAGGCGACCGAGGCGGAAGAGAGCAGTCGCCATGGCTCCACCGGTGTTGCCGGCGGTCACGAAGGCGCTCGCCGCGCCGCTCTTCAGCAGATCCATGCCGACCGCCATCGAGCTCTCCGCCTTGCCCCGCGCGGAGCGCACCGGATCATCGGACATGCTGAGCACCTGGGGCGCGTGGACCACTTGGAGATTCGTCAGGTGGCTCCCCTTGCCCTCAAGCTTCCGACGCAACTGGTCTTCGGGACCCACGAGGAGCAGTGGATCGTCCCATGCCTGGGCGGCTTCGATCGCTGCGCGGATCTCCGGATCGGGGTGCGTGTCGCTTCCCATTGCGTCCAATGCGATCCGCATCGAGGGGCTCCTGGTCATCGCGTATCTCGGCTCAGCGAACCCGCTCGACAAGCGGCCCACTGGCGCTGCCTTCCGTCCGACTCGTGTCCCGTGCCAGAGTGGTTGCCTGTCCCACGCTCATTGGCAGTTGACATTGCGCTTGCCCGGGCTATAATACCGCAGAACTTCTCGCCCACACGCGCTGGTGCTGGAACTGGCAGACAGGCATGGTTGAGGGCCATGTGCCGAGAGGCGTGCGGGTTCAACTCCCGCCCAGCGCACTGATGTCTGCCGCCCAAGGGCGGCTTTTGTTTTGACGACTGACCATGGACCACGGACCGCGCGTCGCGAATTACAACTTCCGGTCCGTGGTCCGTCGTCGATGGTCTGCCGTCCGTCGCCCGCCGTCCGCGGTCCATCGTCTGTGGTCCGTACTACTCCTCGATCCTCAATCTTCGTTCCAGCGCGCGCACGACTGCGGAGAGCATGAGTGTCATAGAGAGGTACAGAAAGGTCAGCACGTTGAACGTCTCGAACACACGAAAGGTACTCGCCCGCCGCAGTCGTCCGAGTTGCGTGAGTTCCCGAACCGCGAGAACCGTTGCCAAGGAAGAGTCCTTCAGCAATGAGATGAAATCGTTGCCGAGAGGCGGAAGAACGCGTCGGATTGCCTGAGGCAAGATGATGAAGCGCATGGCTTGGAAGTAGGTCATGCCGAGCGAGCGCGCCGCCTCGACTTGGCCTTTGCCGATGGACTGGATCCCGGCCCTGAAGACCTCCGCTTCGTATGCGCCGTAGCCGATGGCGAGGGAGATGATTGCGCGCGCCTCGAGGTTGACCTGTCGGATGCTAAACTCGGCTAGGCTTTGAAAGATCGAGAATGGTCCCGCCGTTCCGAGGCCCAGACCCCAGTTTCCGATGCCCTTGATCAGCCCTACGGCCCCTGGGATGGCGACAAACGCGATATAGAGCATGAGCACGATGAAGGGGATGCCACGGCCTGTCTCAACATAGAGCGTCGAGACGGTGTAGAGGAGCACGTTCTTCGAGGTTCTGGCTAGCCCGGTGACCAGGCCAAGGAAGGTCGCAATGGCGTAGGCGATCAACGTTATGCGCAGCGTGACCAGGATGCCCTCGGAAAGGAAGACGAAGGTTTCGCGATAGGGGGCGGATGCCAGGATCAAGTACGTCAGGAAGGCTCCCGTCGCGATCAGGATCATCGCCCACCAGGGGAGGGACGAAAGGTCAAGTCCTCCTTTGAGGATGCCGGGCGTGGCGCGGGGCGGGGCGGGAGTGGTGGATGCGGTCAACTGTGGGTCTCTTTGCCATGCAGGCAGGCCGGCGTTCACGCCG
>Ga0209642_10001318_pt1 | contig 16453 bp, 17 predicted proteins | sample RifCSP19_2_FD_184025 | JGI IMG/M metagenome (GOLD analysis project Ga0209642, IMG submission 184025) | Soil microbial communities from Rifle, Colorado - Rifle CSP2_sed 19_2 (SPAdes) (version 2) | ecosystem: Environmental > Terrestrial > Deep subsurface > Rock core/Sediment | place: Rifle... | reverse complement strand
CGACGACGGGAAGCGTCAGGTCCTCGCGGAACCGGTGCCCTCGGGATGCAACAAGGATCGGATCCCGGATTGCGGCGAGGGCTGCATTCCGGGCGAGGTGTCGCTCGTGGACGTTCACCTTCTTCGTCCAGACCGTGTCGACCCGCGGCGGATGTCCCCGACGGCCTCCCACGGTCCCCGGTGCCTGCGCGCCGATCATCGTGCCTCGGATTCGCGGGACCCGCGAGACGCCGTGGCCCTTGCCGGACCACCGAACGGAATGCCGCATGCCCGCCCCCGGCGCGGGGCCGTAGGGCTGTCGACGATTCGCCTGGTACGCCGTCACGGCGCGTCGGATGAGGTCGGGTCGGATTTCGGATCGGAAGACGGGCGGCAGGTCGACGCTCTTCACGACATCGCCCTCGATCGAATACACATGCACCTGGCCGGGCTTCACGCTCGGGACGACCTTCTCCTTCTTCGCCTTCGTTTCCTTCTCCGGTGCGGCCGCCTTCTTGCGGGGGGCCCGAGGAGCCTTCGATGCCTTCTTCGAGGCGGCCTCTTTCCGAGCCGTCTTCTTCTCTTCCTCGGGGTCCGCCACGATCCTCACGCTCCCTGTTTCGATTCCCGCGAGACATACGTGAGCTCGGGAGACTTCTCTAGCTTCACGAAGCCGCCGCGGGCTGCGTCGCGGAAGCGGATCAACCGCTTCGTCGGCCCGGGGATCGAGCCATGCAGGAGGACATACGGATTCCGGATCATCCCGTAGTGGAGGAACCCGCCGTTCGGCGTGATGTCGTCCCCCTTCTCGCCGATCCGCAGGATCCGCTTGTTGTACTCCGTCCGCTGGTGGTATCCGAGCTGCCCGGACTGCGGGACCGTCGGCCGGACGTATCCGGGCTGGAAGTTCCCGAGGGTCCCGATGTTCCGTCGATGCTTCGAGTTCTTGTGGCTCAGGAGGCGCGTGCCCCATCGCGTGTGGTGACCCTGCCAGCCCTTGCCCTTCGTGATCGCCGCAACGTCCACCATGGACCCTTCGCGGCAGAATTCCGTGATCGGGATCTCCTTCCCCAGGAGGCCCCGTGCGTACTTGATCCGCTCCTCGACGTTGCCGCCGCCCACGCGGTTCTCCATGAGGTCCGGCTTCTTCTTCGGCACGCCGGTCACAAGGATCGGCTGCGTGTACGTGATGAGGCGGATGTCGTCCACCTGCGCGGGGTCCACCTTCTTCCATGCGGCCTCCGCGTCGTACTCTTTGGGGATCGGGAAGACGCGCCCGAGTTCCTTATCGAGTCTCGGCGCCCAGATCTCAGCGACGGTCTTCAGGCCCTCCGGGAACCGTCGGTACAGCCGAACCCCGCCGACCTTCATCGGCGGCACCTCGACGACCGTCACGGGGACCTGGACCTCCTGGCCGGAGGTCGTGGACGTCGGCCGGTAGTCGACGACCACCGCGTGGGTCATGCCTGCCTTGTAGCCCGCGAATCCCTGGATCTTCGGGGCGTTGCCGTCCATGTCGGGCCAGCTCGAGAAGTGCGGGATCGGGCTCTCGCTCCTCTTGCGGGGCGAAAAGCCCATCGAGCCGTGTCGTGGACGGTGTTCCTTCGGCATCGCGCCACTCCTCCGGAGAGAGCGGTCTCGTCACGCGTTCGATGACGCGCGTCGATCTCTGCGCAACCGTGACGCTTCCTGCGGTCCCAGAAGATTCGGGCCCGCACGGCCGGGGTCCGCGAGGGATTGCCCGGGAGGAACGTCTGGTTCGCGCGCTGAGGCGTCCCTATGGAGGGGGATTATATAACTCTTTGGAGCAACGACGCTCCACACTCCCAGAAATCGCGAACGGAGCGGTGTGCGCTGCGCGCGTCGCGATCAGCGCAGGAGCGCCCGGGCCTTCCGTTTCTCCGGGCCGTCGGACTCGGCTCGAAGCGGTACGATGACAGGTGCGTCGAGTTCGTCCTCGAGCTCCTCGTTCTCCGTTTGGTCCGCAAGGGCGCGCCAAAACGCCCGCATCCGTTCGTCGTGGTATTCGTCGCACATGGCGTGGCCGGACCGCCGTATTATCTACACTAGATAAAGAGGATTCGCCGGAAATGAGGATTCGCCGGAAATCGCCGACATCCGTTCGGGGTCTACGAAGGCCGGACCTGTCCACAGATGTATCGGGCCTGAGAACGGTCCCATAACGTTTAAGCGGGCCAGCCCGGGTATCGACGGGCAAGTGGGCGGGAACGCATGGAAGTGAAGCGGATGAAAGTGAAAGTCTGCCTCGTAGGTGAGGCGGCCGTCGGGAAAACCTCCCTCATCCGGCGATTCGTCCTCGACAACTTCGATGACAAGTACATCCAGACGCTCGGCACGAAGGTCTCGAAGAAGGAGATCACCTCCCGCACCCCGGACGGGTCGGGCGAACTGAAAATCGACATGACGATCTGGGACATCATGGGCCAGAAGGGCTTCCGCGAACTGCTCAAAGAGGCCTACTTCTACGGCGCGCGTGGCATCCTTGCCGTGTGCGACGTCACCCGGAAGAAGACCCTGGACGACCTGGACGACTGGATCGAGGGCGTGTACAGCGTGACGGGGAAGATCCCGATTGAGTTCCTCGGGAACAAGGTCGACCTCAAGGACGAGGGCCAGATCTCGGAGGACGACATGGTCCAGGCCGCTCGTGCCTACGACAGCCCGTTCCGCTTCACGTCCGCGAAAACGGGTGTGAACGTCGAGACGGCGTTCCAATCCCTCGCCGAGCGCGTCGCGAAGGAACGGTATGCGCGGAAGATCGTCCCCGACGAGTGAGAATTATCAGGGACGATACTCGCACCCGCACGATACATAAATCCCGGGTCCTTTGAGCCGGCTCACATGGCGCTGCCCGCCACGACCGGCCTCAAGCACGTGAAGGCGAAAGTGTGTCTGGTCGGCGACGTCGCCGTGGGGAAGACTTCCTTGATCAAGAGGTTCGTCCAGGACCAGTTCGACGACCGCTACATCGCGACCGTCGGCACGAAGGTCACGAAGAGGACGGTCGACGCGCTCTGGAAGGGCACCCCCGCGACGCTCGACATGATGGTCTGGGACATCATGGGCGAGAAGGGTTTCCGGGCGCTCCTGCGGGACGCGTACTTCGAGGGCTCCCATGGCGTGATCGCCGTGTGCGACCTCACCCGCAAGGACACGTTCTACGACCTCAACAATTGGGTCCAGATGATCCGGAAGCAGGTAGGAAACGTGCCCATCGTGTTCCTGGGGAACAAGTCCGACCTGAAGGAACGTCTCGTCGTCGCGGAAGAGGAGCTGGCCCGGATGGGCGCGATCCACAGCGCTGCGCACTTCCTCGCGTCCGCGAAGACCGGGCAGGGTGTGAACGAGGCGTTCGCGGCCCTGGCCAACTCGATCGGGCAGCGCGGCGAGGCCTAGTTGGTCCTCGGCCTGCGGGTCTCTTTCTGGCCGTGTTATCTCGAGGGATAACCGCGGAGCAACTCCTTTATAATGTGAGTCGGCTCCGCGCGTGGCAATCGGTTCGGGGAGCATCATGGACCACCAGAAGATGAAGGTCAAAATCTGTCTCGTCGGGGAGGGAGCCGTCGGCAAGACGTGCCTGATCCGACGATTCATCCAGGACCAATTCGACGATCGCTACATCTCGACGCTCGGGGCGAAGGTCTCGAAGAAGGAGATTAAGGTCGACGGGCCGAACGGCGGCATGGACATCGACATGACGATCTGGGATATCATGGGCGAGAAGGGGTTCCGTGAGCTCCTCAAGGAAGCGTATTTCCACGGGGCCCAGGGCGTCCTCGCGGTCTGCGACGTGACGCGCAAGGAGACCCTCGAGGACCTCGACGACTGGGTCGCCGCCGTCGTGAAGGTCACGGGCAACATCCCGATGGAATACCTCGCGAACAAATACGACCTGCGGGACCAGATGGCGGTCTCCGAATCCGACATCCGAGCGGCGGCGGAATCCCATCGCGCTCCGTTCCTCTTCACTTCCGCGAAGACGGGCGAGAACGTCGAGAAGGCGTTCGCGAACCTCGCTCGGATCATCGCGCAACGCGCCGCGTGACCTCAGCGCTCCGGGTTTTGTCCATACGCGGTCCGTGCGCTCTTGGTGTCTCAATCATGCCTCCAAGGTCAAAGTGTTTAAGTAGAAGCCTCGTGTATTCGAACGCGACCCACGCGGTGGGGCCGGCTTCACGATGGAACCTCCGGGAGAATCGGAAGAGTTACCTCCGGTGGACGCCTGGATTCACAAGGTCGATTTCCGGAGCACGGCGGAGGTCAAGATTCCGGAACGACTCGTAGACCAAGTCATCGGCCAAGAACGTGCGGTCGAGGTGATCCGAAAAGCCTCCGAGCAGAAACGGCACGTGATGCTGATCGGCGATCCGGGCACCGGCAAGTCGATGCTCGCCCGCGCGATGACGGAGCTCCTGCCGCGCGACGAACTCCAGGACATCATCGTCTATCACAACCCGGAAGACCCGAACGAGCCGAAAATTCGGGTTGTTCCTTCTGGCAAGGGCCGCGAGATCGTCAACGCGCAGAAGGCGGAGGCGATGCAGCGACGCGAGCAGAAGGCCTCCATGGTCATGACTATCGTCTTCTTCATCATCGGGCTGAGCGTCATCCTCTCGTACAACTGGGGCGTCGATCCGCCCGGCTTCCGACCCGACGCACCGAACATCATCCTGTTCGGCATCCTCGTGGCCGCTATCATCTACATCGCGACGCGCTACACGGGCCATCGCCAGGAGAACATGATGGTCCCGAAGCTCCTCGTGAGCCACACGCCTGAAGAGATGCCGCCGTTCATCGACGCGACGGGCAGCCACGCCGGCGCGCTCCTGGGGGACGTGAAGCACGATCCGTTCCAGAGCGGCGGACTCGAGACGCCCGCCCACGAACGCGTCGAGGCGGGTTCGATCCACAAGGCCCACAAGGGCGTCCTGTTCGTTGACGAGATCAACGTGCTCCGGATGGAGAGCCAGCAGTCCCTCCTGACCGCCATGCAGGAGAAGCGGTTCTCGATCGTCGGGCAGAGCGAGCGGTCCAGCGGGGCCATGGTGAAGACGGAAGCCGTGCCGTGCGATTTCGTCCTGGTCGCCGCAGGGAACCTCGACGCGGTCCAGGGGATGCATCCCGCCCTGCGCTCCCGAATCCGCGGCTACGGGTACGAGATTTACATGAAGAGCACGATGCTCGACACGGAGGACAACCGCCTGAAGCTCGTGCGATTCGTGGCCCAGGAGGTCGCGAAGGATCGCAAGATCCCGCACTTCGATCGCACGGCCGTCCTGGAGATCCTCCGGGAGGCCCAGCGCCGCGCGGGCCGCCGCGGACAACTCACCCTCCGCCTGCGCGAACTCGGAGGCCTCATCCGTGTCGCGGGGGACATCGGCCAGGAGGAGGGCGCGCCCCTCGTCCTCGCGAAGCACGTTCTCGCCGGGAAGCGGATCGCGCGCTCCCTCGAGCAGCAGGTGGCCGACCGCATGATCGAGCGCGGCAAGGAGTACCAGACGTTCATCACGGAAGGCTCGATCGTCGGGATGGTGAACGGCCTCGCGGTCCTGGTGGGCGACAACTCGATCTCCGAGATGAGCGGGATCGTCCTCCCGATTGCGGCGGAGGTGACCCCGGCCCAGGCGAAACAGGGCGGTCGGATCATCGCGACGGGACGCCTGGGCGAGATCGCGAAGGAGGCCGTCGAGAACGTCGCCGCGCTCATCAAGAAGTACACGGGCGAGGACATCTCGAACCACGACATTCACGTGCAGTTCGTCGGCTCCCGGGAAGGCACGGAGGGGGACAGCGCCTCGATTTCCGTCGCAACGGCGGTCATCAGCGCCCTCGAGGAGGTCCCCGTGAACCAAGCAGTCTCGATGACGGGATCCCTCAGCGTCCGCGGTCAGGTCCTCCCGGTCGGCGGCGTGACGGCGAAGATCGAGGCGGCGGCCGAACTCGGGCTCACGAAGGTCATCATCCCCCGATCGAACCTGAAGGACGTCCTCCTGGAGGACAAGTACCAGGGGAAGATCGAAATCGTGCCCGTCGACACGCTGAGCGAAGTCCTCGACGTCGCGCTCGTGGGACCGAAGAAGTCGGGCCTGATCAGCAAGCTCGTCGCCCTCGTCCCGAAGATCACCCCGGACAAACCGGGCCCCGCCGCGGTGCCTCAGTAGCCGCCCCGGAGGCCCATGGACGAAGCCCTGGACCTGTTCGAACTGGACGAGCCGATGCCCTGCTACGAGTTCAACGACCGCCTCGGGTCCACGCGGGACGACGGACGGTGCATGAGTTGCCGCAAGTTCCTCACGATTGAGTGTCCGTACATCGACCGGTTCCTCGGGGAGGACGGCGAGTGACGCGCGCGCTCTTCGTCGGGCGGTTCCAGCCGTTCCACCGGGGGCATCTCGCGATGGTGAAGCGGATCCTCGAGTCGAGCGACGAGATCATCGTGGGGATCGGCTCCGCGCAGTACAGCCACACGGGGGAGAATCCCTTCACGGCGGGGGAGAGGTACGAGATGATCAAGCGCTCCCTCGACGCGGAAGGCATCCCGAACTACCACATCGTCCCGATCCCCGACACCCACGTGCACAGCGTATGGGTGAGCCACATCCGATCCCTGGTCCCCCACTTCGACGTCGTGTACACGAACTCGGACCTCGTCGTGCGCCTGTTCCGCGAGCACGGGGTCAAGGTGCACTCCCCCCGCCTCGTGGACCGGGACCGTCTCTCCGGTACGCAGGTCCGGCAGCGCATCCTGAAGGGCGGCGACTGGGAGTCCCTCGTCCCCGCTGCCGTGGCGGAGTACATCCGGGAGATCGACGGGGTCGAGCGGATCCGGGAGACGTACAAATACTCGACCCCGTACGGGACCCGCGAGAATCACACGGGAGAGGAATAGAAAAGGGACGACCCGCCCGCCGTTGATGACGGGACGGGTGGGCAGGCATCCCTCCAAAACGGGACCGCTTTTCGGATTCCTACCCGTGATACGCGTAGGCATACGGGCAAATAACCACCACTTACCAGATGGTTACCATATGAAGTTCCGTTTCGACGGACCTGGACATCACCATTCGATGAGGTAGCCGCAGTAGGAATCTCCCCGGAGCATGCAGGCGACCTTCGAGACGGTCCCCTTCCTCCCGAGCATGGCGAGACCCCCTTCGTACGAGCCCAGCCACGCCGCGCATCGAGCTGGGCTGCTAATCCAGTCGTAGTTCTTCATGATCGCCCGGCGGTCCTGGATCTCGACCTCTAGGCGCCCGTGGTTGAACTCCCGGTTGTACGCGTTCGGGGTCAGTTCAAGGATCACGGGAAAGGGGACCAAGCGCGTGATGAGACGCCTCACGGAGGGGAAGTTCGGGATGACCTCGCGGAGCATCCGGCGAATCGTCTCGTAGGTGCCGTCGCCAAGGCGGGACTCGATCAGTTCGAGGGCCTGCAGGGCGTTCCGGAGCGGGTACCAGCCGTCGGTATCGACGCGCGCGGGATCGAGGCCGACCTCCCGCAGGATGTCGTCGGCCGCCTTGCGGCCGAACGTCGCCGCGACCCAATGGTGGTAGTTCCGGAAATGGCTCCCCCGGATCATCGGGGCGATGAGGCGATCTCCGCGCGTCTCCGCGAGCTCCGTGAAGACCGCTCGCCCGACGTCCGAGGCGGAGTAGAGCTTCCCGCGCCGCTCCCCGCCGACGCTCCGCACGAGGTCCGCACGGACGAGCTGCCCGAGGGCCCGGCTCACATGCGGGAGCCGGAGCATGGTCTGTTGGGAGATCTGCACGGGCGTCTTCGGACCGGGGATGACCGCCGCGAGGACCTTCTCCCGTTGCCCGCTCGCGAGCACGTAGGAGAGCTTGTCCATCACGGAGGGAGGGCGTGCGCGCGCGGGCTGCATCGGGCACCCGGAGCGTTGCATGAAACGGCGGGCTCATTACCCTTTCCTCCCTACCATGGCGATCCGAGGTGCGTGAGCAGGACGGGGACGAGGAGGGATGCCATGAGGTGGACCCTCCGGACGCGCAGGGTGATCGGCACAGACCCGACCAGGGCCGCGAGGGCGGCGATTCCGACGCCGACGGGACCCGACGCCACGCCGATCAGGACGACGAGCGCGACGAGACAAACCCCCGACAGGACCCGAGGGTCGCGGGAGGCCCAGCGGACGGCGAAGGCCCGCCCGATCCTTGCGGCTGCGGGAGCCGCGAGGGCACACGCGACGAGGGCGGAGGCGACGAGCGTGAGGAGCAGTGACGGCACCGCCGCGATCTGGGTCCACCCGTCGGGGTCGCCGACGAGGTCCCGGACGGCCGCCGCGGCGCCGCTCCGCGCCCGATGGATGATGAACAGGACGCCGACGCTCAGGAGGGTCGTCGAACTCGAGACCGCACCGAGGACGACGAGGAAACCCGCCGGGGTCGTGGAGCGCCGGCCGATCGACGCCAGGGTGGCGGCCGATCCGCCGCTGAGCCCCGGCAGCCACGACACGCTCGCCCCGGCCAGGGTCCCTCGGATCGACCAGCGGAGATCCGCTTTGGTGAGACGTGGCAGAGGCGAAATCCGCTGCTGCGGGATCGTTCCCGGCCTCGAGCGGACGCCCACGACGAGGTTCGGGATGCCGAAGAGGCCGGAGAACAGGGGGAAGAGGACGACGTCCGAGGGGAGCGGCCCGGAATCCCGAAGCACAGCAACCCCGAGCGCAGCGGCCAGGAGCTGGACCCACGCCGCTCGGGCCGCGCGACGGGCGCGTCGAGGCGGATGGACCTCGGACGCGAGGAGGGCCAGCAGGAGGAAGGCGAGGAACGGACCCGTCCAGGGGCGAAAGGCGTCCGCCAAGCCGATCGGCTCTCCAAGGATCCACCGCATCGGGAGGAGGAGGAACGCCGCGAAAGCGGTCCCGAGGAGGGCACCCCGGGCTGCGAGGGCGACAGCCCGCGCGCCTTCGCCATCGAGGAGGAGACGGTGGCCCGGCAGCGTCGCGAGGGCCGTGTCTTCGGAAGGCGCGCCGAAGAACACGCTCGGGACGAAGTCGAATGCCGCGTGGCTCGCGGCCGTCGCAAGGAGGAAGCACGCCAGCAGGACGTCCGTCGCGGGATCCCCCTGCGCATGAGGCAGGACGGCGGCAAGGGCCCCCACCCAGGCGGGTCGCGTCGCGAGGACGAGGGCCGCGACGTTGTTCACGTGGAGGCCGGGCGAGAGCCCCGTCACGAGGCCCGTCCCGACGCCGAGGATCGTGACGAGGGCGAACCCCGCTGCGAAGACGAGGACATCCACCGGCGGGGCAACGGTCCGACGGCCGTCAAGGTCCGTCGTGCGTGTAGGCTACACTCACGAACCGGATGGAGGCGGCCCCCAGCCGCCTCCGCCGGGCGTCTCGATGACGACCACGTCGTCCCGCCGGATCTCGCGCGTCACCTTCGATGGGAGGACGTACCTGCGTCCCGACCGGATCAGCGCGTTCCGTCCCGGGAGGCCGTCGTGGCCTCCCTGCAGGCCTCTCGGCGCGACGCGCCTACGTTCCGAGAGGATCGAGAGGACGCCTCTCTCCGCAAGGAACCGGACCGCGCGGCGGACCCCGTCGCCGCCGCGATGGCGGCCCGCGCCGCCGCTCCCGGGGAGGAGCCGGTACGCCTCGACCCGAAGGGGATACGCGAGCTCGAGCGCCTCCACGGGGGTGTTCCGCGTGTTCGTCATGTGGGTGTGGACGCCGGACATCCCGTCGCGGTACGGGAGGGCTCCCTCCCCGCCCGCGATCGTCTCGTAGTACGAGAACGCCGGATCGAGGCCTCCGATCGTCAGGTTGTTCATCGTCCCCTGGCTCTGCGCGGGGATGCGGTCCGCAAGGGGATCCGCGAGCGCGAGGAACAGGACATCCGTGATTCGCTGGGATGTCTCCACGTTCCCCGCCGCGACGGCCGCCGGGCGGCGGGCCCGTACGAGGCTCCCTTCCGGAGCGCGCACGGTGATCGGGCGGTACGCGCCGGCGTTCCGCGGGGCATCGGGGTCCGTGAGGCAGCGGACGACATAGTACACGGCGCTGGTCGTGACGGACAACGGCGCGTTCACGTTCCCCCGGACCTGGCGCGAGGTGCCCTCGAAGTCGACCGTGATCCCGGAGCCTCCGATCGTGACCTCCGCGCGGATCCGCAGGAGGTTCGGGTCGCGCGAGGTGGCGCCCTCCAGGACGTCCTCTGCGGACCACGTGCCTCGGGGCAGATCCCGGATCGCGGCTCGGACGCGCCGTTCCCCGTAATCCAGCAGGTCCCCGATCGCCGTGTGAAATCTCGTGACGCCCTGTTTCGCGACGAGCTCCGACAGGCGGCGCGCGCCGAGCTCGTTCGCGGACACCTGGGCCCTCAGGTCCCCGAGCCTCTCCGTCGGGTTCACGGTCTCCCTCCGGAAGCGAGTCACGATCCTGGCGTCCTCGCGCCCTTCCCGCAGGAACTTCTGCGGTTCCAGGACGATCCCCTCGTCCTCGAGGTGGGTCGCGTCCGCCGGCATCGATCCGGGCACACGTCCGCCGATGTCCGCGTGGTGGGCTCGATTCACGAGGTACCCGAGGATCACGCCCCTTGCGAAGGCGGGCCGGATCATCGTCACGTCCGGGAGGTGGGTCCCGCCCCGGTACGGATCGTTCAGGATGATCTGGTCCCCCTCCCGGAGGGTCCCCGGGAAGTCCTGGAGGACCGCTTCGACGGCCATGGGCATCGCGCCGAGGTGCACGGGGATGTGCTCCGCCTGCGCGATCATCCGACCGTCCGAGTCGAACAGGGCGCAGCTCGCGTCCATCCGCTCCTTGATGTTCGGCGAGTACGCGGTCCTTCGCAGGGCGACGCCCATCTCGTCCGGGATGAAGACGACGGTGGAGTGGAAGACCTCGAGGTCGATCGGGGTCATCGTGCCACCTCGATCTCGAGGAGGCCCAGGTCGTCGATCGCGAACGAGGCGCCCGGGGGGACCGCGGTCGTCGCGTGTTCCTCCTCGACGATCGCAGGCCCGTCCGCTCGGAATCCGGTCGGAAGGGACGAGCGGTGGAGGACCTTCGTGTCGGTCCACGTTCCCTCGAAGAGACATCGACGGATCGACGCGCGCGGGGTCACGTCCCCGGGCGGAGGCGGGAACCAGGTCCGCCTCGGGACTCGGACCGCGAGGCGGATCGTGACGACCTCGATCGGCTCCCCCGGTCGGGCGTAGCCGTACCGGCGCCGATGCGCCCGCCGGAACGCGGACGCCAGGTCGCCTCGGGCGGGCACGTTGATCTCATAGCTCTGGCCGCGGAATCGGACGTCCACGCTCGCCTCAAGGATCGCCTTGCCGGAAGGGAGTCCCTGCGCCGCGAGGTCGTGCTTCGTACGCGCTTCGAAGGACGCCAGGATCCGTCGGATGTCCGACGCGGATCCTTCGAGCGGCCGGACGAGGCTTCGGCTGTACTCGAGCCGCCCGTCGGAGATGAGAATCCCGTACGCGGAGAAGGCGCCCGGAAGGAACGGAATGAGGACGCGCGGAGCGCCGATCTCCCTTGCGAGGGCGTGCGCGTGCATCGGACCCGCCCCGCCGAAGGCCAGGATGGTAAAATCTCGGGGATCGAGGCCGCGCCTCGCGAGGACGAGCCGCATCGACTTCGCCATCGTGGCGCGCACGATGCGCTGGACTCCCATCACGGTCTCGTCGAGGGAGTGCCCGAGGCGCGCTGCGAGCGACGCGAGTCCCTCACGGGCGCGGTCCGCGTCAAGGGGGAGGCGGCCTCCGAGCAGGCTCGGTCCGAGGATCCCGGCCACGAGGTCCGCGTCCGTGACGGTAGGCTGCAAGCCGCCTCGGCCGTAGGCCATGGGACCCGGGTCCGCCCCCGCGCTCTGCGGGCCGACACGGAGCGCTCCGCCGGAATCGACCCACGCGAGGCTGCCCCCGCCCGCGCCGACGGACTCGATGTCGACGACGGGGATCGCGATCGGGAACGTGTCGATCATCGCGTTTCTCGTCCACGAGGGCCGGCCGCGGACGATGGCGGAGAGGTCCGCGCTCGTACCGCCCATGTCGAAGGTCACGAGGTCCCTGCGGCCCGTGCGCCGGGAGAGGGCCACGGCCGCTGCGACGCCCCCCGCGGGGCCGCTTAGGACGATGTCGACCGGTCGGCGCACCGCCTGGCGGTGCAGGACTGTGCCGCCGGACGACTTCATCACCTGGAAGTCGCGCCCGAACCCGTCCGCAAGGTCCTCGAGATATCGAGCGACGAGCGGCTTGATGTACGCGTCGAGGACCGTCGTGGACGAGCGCTCGTACTCTCGGAATTCCGCGAGGACCTCGTGGCTCACGGAGACGGGAAGCCCCCGAAGGGCTTTCGCAAGCCGGCGTTCGTGGTCCCGGCGGAGGAACGAAAAGAGCAGCGCGATCGCGACGGAGTCCGCGCCGCTCCTTCGGATCGCGCGCGCGACCCGGTCGACCTCCCGGGCGGACGGGGCCTTCCGGACCCGGCCCGAGGCATCGACCCGCTCCGCGAGGCCGAAACAGAGGTCCCGCTCCACGGGCGGCGGAGGCCGTGCGATCCTCAAGTCGTACAAGGAGGGCCGGTTCTGTCGGCCGATGGTCAGGAGATCCTCGAACCCTTTCGTCGTGACGAAGGCAGTCCGTGCGCCCCTTCGCTCGAGGATCGCGTTCGTAGCGACCGTCGTCCCGTGGGCCATCGCGGTCGCGCCGAGTTCGCGAAGGCCTTTCAGGACCGCGGAGGACGCGACGGGGGTCGAGGGAATCTTCGTCGAGACGACCCGGCCGGCTTGGAACGCGACGAAGTCCGTGAACGTGCCGCCCACATCGACCCCGACGTCCACGCGTGCGGAATGGAGGATCGCTTCAAGTCCTTTGTCCGCGAGGTTCCCGGCATTCCCGCGACGACGGAAGCCGCCTCACGGACGGTGTCACGAGTTCCCGTTGTCCTTTAGAGAGCCTTCCATGAACTGCCGATACCCTTCGAGGTCCAGCAGTCCGTGCCCGCTGTAGTTGAAGGCGATGACGGTCTCCTCGTTCCGTCGCTTCGCCTCGAGGGCGAGGTCGATCGCCCCGCGGATCGCGTGGCATGTCTCCGGCGCGGGCACGAGCCCTTCCGTCTTCGCGAAGATCTCCCCCGCCTGGAACGTGCTTCCCTGTCCGACCGCCCGCGGCTCGACGAGGCCCGCGTCCAGGAGGACGCTGAGGGTCGGGGCGGTCCCGTGGTATCGGAGCCCGCCCGCGTGGATCCGCGGTGGCACGAACGTGTGTCCGAGCGTGTGCATCTTCACGAGGGGCGTCATCTCCCCCGTGTCTCCGAAGTCGTACTCGTACCGTCCGGCCGTCATCGACGGCACGGTCTCCGGCTCGACCGCGACGAACCGCGTGTCGACGCGTCCCTGGAGCCGCTCCCCCATCATCGGGTACGCAAAGCCCGCGAAGTTCGAGCCGCCGCCGACGCTTCCGACCATGACGTCCGGGGTCACGCCCGCGAGGTCGAACTGCTTCCTCGCCTCCTGGCCGATAATCGTCTGGTGCATGAGGACGTGGTTCAGGACGCTCCCGAGGGAGTATCGCGTGTTCGTGCTCGTCACGGCAGCCTCGATCGCCTCCGAGATCGCGACCCCGAGGGATCCGGGATGGTCCGGATCCTGGGAGAGGATCTTCTTCCCGACGTTCGTCTGATCGCTCGGGCTCGAGACGACGTCCGCGCCGAAGAGCTTCATGAGGTATTTTCGGTAGGGCTTCTGGTCGTACGAGACGCGGACCATGAAGATCTTCGACCGCATGCCGAAGTAGTTCGTCGCGAGCGCGAGGGCGGATCCCCACTGCCCCGCCCCGGTCTCCGTCGTGTAGGCTTCGATCCCCTCCTTCGCGGCGAAGTACGCCTGCGCGAACGCCGTGTTCGGTTTGTGGGAGCCAACGGACGAGAGGTCCTCCCTCTTGTAGAAGATCTTCGCGGGCGTCTTCAGGTACGCTTCAAGGCGCGTCGCGCGGCAGAGGGGCGTCGGCCGACCGAGGCGGTAGTACGCCTCGCGCAGGACCTCCGGAATCGGCTCGAACCGGTTCGGGCTCATCTCCTGGCGGATGAGTTCCTTCGGGAACAGGGGCTCGAAGGCCTGCGGCGGGACGGGTTCCTTTGTGCCCGGGTGCAGGTAGGGCGGAAAGGGGCCGGGAAGGTCCGGGAGAATGTTGTACCACGAGCGCGGGAGGTCGTCCGCTCCGAGAAGGATTCTCACATCGCCGGACTCCGCCGATTCCGCATGCGTCGTCTGCATGGCCTCCACCGTGGAGCTCGCGCGAACTCGGTGACAATATATAACGATTTTGTTCTATGGTGTTCATTTGTATTCGTTCATAAGAGAAAGGATTAACCCTCAGCGCACCGTTCCGTACATTGCGTTATCACGATGTGGGCTCGGTTTCGCACGTACTTCAAAGGCTTCCCGGCGCAGGAGAAGGTCGCGCAGATCATGGTCGTGTACGGCCTCCGCGTCGAGGGCGGGAACGTCTTCGCGGGGGACATCAAGCTGTCCGACACGGCGATGGCCCGAGCCGCGGGCGTGGACCGGAGGGTCGTGACGGCGACCGTCGACACGATCGACAAGAACGCGGAGCTGCGCTCGTTCTTCGACAAGCTCCGGCCCGTCTGCAACCTCCTCGACGTTGCGCCGCTCATGAACTGGGGCGCGATCGAGATCGTGCCGTTGAACGCGGCGAAGCCCGGCATCCTGGCGGGCGTCGCGGCGATCATCGCGCAGGCGGGCATCTCGATCCGGCAGGTGATCATGGACGACCCGGAGCTCGTGGACGACCCGCACGGATTCATCGTGACGGAGGCGCCCGTGCCGGAGCGACTCCTGCCGCAGATCAAGCAGGTCGACGGCGTGAAGAGCGTCGTCCTGCACTGAGCCGACAGACTTTTCCCGGGGAGGCCCCGTGGCGGTTCCGATGGGCTGGCGAGGGCTTCTGCGCGTCGTGGACTTCCAGGCGCTCCTGTCCGCCCAGCCTGTCGTCGCGGCGGCCCTCGACAAGGCGCAGCGGGCGAGCGGCACCCTGGCTCCCGAGGTGAAGACGCTTCGAGAGGGGTACCGCCTGCTCGCGAAGGTCCTGTGGACGCGGCGCGCGTCGATCCAACGGGTGCACGACCTCGCCTGGCTCGATCACACGGTCGTCTCCGTCGGAACGCGCCTCGGCCGGACGTGGACGGGGGAGGATGGCGTCCGCGCGATCGACGCGGCCGAGCGGACGACGACAGCTCCGGTCTTCCTCGAGCTCTTCCCGCGGGAAGGTTCGATTTGGATCGAGATTCCCGTGCAGGCGTTCGCAGGGATCAGCCCGAATGTGAAGTTCGAGCTTGGGGTCTCGGGTCCCGTCCGGGTCGGCCTCGTGCCCGACGGGAAGCTCAAGGCCCTGTACGACGCGACCGGGACCGCGAAGTTCGATGCGCCGCCCACGGCCGTCAGCGTCCTCGGGGAGCTGGAGGAGCTCGCGGCGGCCGCGCGACGCGCATCGAGCCCCAGCGTGGCCCTCGTCTTCGCCGCGTCCTCATTCGAGGAGCGTGCCGCCGAATAAGCGCGCGTGGTCCCTCATCATGCAGCGGTTCTGGATGACCCGCTTGCCGGCCGCCTCCGCCTTCTTCGCGGCCTCGTCGTGGCGGATGCCGAGCTGCATCCAGATGACCTTCGCCGGACCCTTAGTCGCCTGGTCCACGACGGGCGGTACGTCGGCGGAAGGTCGGAAGATGTCGACGGCGTCGTACGGGATCGGGACGGCATCGAGGGACGGATATGCTTTCTCGCCCAGGATCTCCGTGGCCGTCGGGTTCACGGGGATGATTCGGTAGCCGTGCATCTGGAGGTACTTCGGGACGCGATGCGCATCCTTCGCAGGATCCTTCGAGCAGCCGACGACCGCGATCGTCCGTATCTCGCCGAGGATCCGCTTGAGTTCCGAGTCGTCAACCATGGCGTCGTCGGGAAGAATCGGCCGCCGCGCTTAAGTCTTCGCCGGGAGAAGGCGGCGGATCGCCTCTTTCAGACTCGCGGCCAGGTCGAGCCCTTCGACGGAAGCGGGCGGGAACCACCGGATCTCCGAATGCTCCTCGTTCGCGATCCGTGGTTCGCCCTCCCATCCCGAGACGAGGAACAGATGGTGGCGGAACGTCTCCCGAGAGGTCGGGTCGACATCCTCGTAGACCTCGAGGAACCGGGCCTCGGTCACGCGGATCCCGAGCTCCTCCCGAAGCTCGCGGCGGAGGGCCTCCTCCGCGCCCTCCCCCGGTTCGAGATGGCCCCCGAACGCGTCCCACATCCCGGCGAAACGAATCGTGCTCGTCCGCTTCCCGAGGAGAACGCGGCCTCCCCGCACGAGGAGAGCCGTCGCGGTGATGCGGGCCATGGAGGACGGGACGGCCCGTGAGCGGATAGGCTTTTCCCGGAGGCCACCGCGGCCGGCGATCATGCGTCCTGGACGTTATAGTCAAGTA
>Ga0209642_10001317_pt1 | contig 16461 bp, 8 predicted proteins | sample RifCSP19_2_FD_184025 | JGI IMG/M metagenome (GOLD analysis project Ga0209642, IMG submission 184025) | Soil microbial communities from Rifle, Colorado - Rifle CSP2_sed 19_2 (SPAdes) (version 2) | ecosystem: Environmental > Terrestrial > Deep subsurface > Rock core/Sediment | place: Rifle... | reverse complement strand
TTCTATCGGTTATTCAACATGTCATTGGTGTCATGTGATGGAAAAAGAATCCTTTGAGGATGAAGAGGTAGCTAAATTGATGAACGAAGCATTTGTCTCGATTAAAGTTGATAGGGAGGAACGACCGGATATTGATGGAATTTATATGACAGTCTGCCAGATACTTACCGGAAGCGGCGGCTGGCCTCTAACTATTGTGATGACTCCCGAAAAAAAACCATTCTTTGCCGGAACATATTTTCCTAAACTAGGCCGTTATGGAAGAGCCGGAATGATGGAACTTATTCCTCAGCTAAGTGAACTTTGGAATTCAAAGAATGATGATATATTAAAATCGGCAGAAGAAATTTCTCATGCTTTGATTAACTCCTCCAAATTTTCTGGAGACGAAATTCTGTCTTCTGAAATTCTTGACCAAGCTTTTAATGAATTATCAAGAAGATTCGATCCTGAAAATGGCGGATTTGGTAAGTCACCAAAGTTCCCAACGCCTCATAATTTAACTTTTCTTTTAAGGTATTGGAGTAAAAATAAAAACGAGGATGCTCTTGCTATAGTTGAAAAAACTTTGAAGGAAATGCGATTGGGTGGAATTTACGATCATATAGGTTTTGGGTTTCATAGATATTCTACCGATCCTCAATGGTTGGTTCCGCACTTCGAAAAAATGCTTTATGATCAAGCACTTCTTGCAATTGCTTACATTGAAGCTTATCAAGCAACGAAAAAGGAATTGTTCGAAAATACAGTTAAGGAAATTCTTGAATACGTAAACCGTGATATGTGTTCAAAAAAAGGTGGATTTTATTCGGCTGAGGATGCAGATAGTGAAGGAGAAGAAGGTAAATATTATTTATGGACAGTTGATGAAGTGAGGGCTATACTCAAGGATGATGCAGATTTGTTCCTCGAAATTTTTAATTGTGAGCCAGCGGGAAATTGGATTGATCCGATGCATGGTGGGAAAGTTGGAACAAATATTTTGCATCTTCAAACCACTATGGATGAATATTCCTCAAAGAGTAACGTAAGTGCTGGTATACTCGAAATTAAAATTGCACTCGCTCAGAAGCAATTACTTGAAGCACGCGAAAAAAGAATTCATCCTCACAAGGACGATAAAATTTTAACCGACTGGAACGGTTTGATGATTTCTGCATTTGCAAAAGCTGCTCAAGTATTTGATGAAAAAAAATATATTGAAATTGCGGAGTCAACGGCCAAGTTCATATTAAATCATATGACTCTTCAGAACGGCAGGCTTTTGCATCGTTATCGAAATGGAAATGCTGATATTGCGGGTAATCTTGATGATCATGCTTTCCTAATCGCTGCCTTGCTTGATTTGTATGAAACAACGTTTTCAGTAGACCACTTGATTGATGCACTTAAGCTTAATGATGATTTAATAAAATATTTTTGGGATGAAAATGATGGAGCATTTTTCTTTACTGCAACTGACAGTGAAAAATTGTTGGTTCGCCAAAAAGAAATTTATGATGGAGCAATTCCTTCGGGCAATTCTGTTGCGTTACTAAATTTAGTCCGTTTGTATAGGTTCACAGGAAGAACTGAATTTGAAGTAAAAGCTTCTCAAATGATTAAAACTTTCTCGCAATTAATTAAAACATCTCCATCAGCATACACGCAATTTCTTTCCGCACTCGATTTTTATATCGGACCTTCAAAAGAAATTTTGTTGGTTGGAAATGACGATGAAAAAGTAAAAAGGTTTTTGAGAATTCTCCGTGAGATATTTATTCCTAACAAAGTTATTATCTATAAAGATGATAGAACGAAAGATAAACTTTCAAAAGCTGCTGAATTTACAAAATCATATCAATCCTTGAATGGAGCAGAAGCTTATATTTGCGAGAATTTCAGTTGTAGACTTCCTGTCACTTCTGAAAAGGATTTGATTGCTTTACTTTCGTTCAAGTAATTTTTTTGTTGATAATAAAAAGTAAAAAATATTTGTTTTATTTGTCGGTTAAACAGTAAATTTCACCCGAAAATAATTCCGGCTAATGAAATTCGATCAAAATGCAAGATAACAAACTTATAAAAGCCCTGGTTCTCAATGCTCAGCTCGGCAATAATTCTGCTTTCGAACAGCTATACCAAATTACCATCGAACCTGTTTATGCTTTGATACTTACGCTGACAGGTGATCCATCTTCTGCAGAAATACTTACAAAAAAAACTTATGTAAATTCATGGCAAAACATTTCTCAGAAAGATGAATTTGCCTCCATTCTCAACTGGCTCAAAAAAAATGCAGTCGAAACTGTATTGGCTGAAAAAAGTGGAGATCAAAAAACTGATGGAGTTATTGATGATAAATTATTTCCGGATAATTCTCTCGAAAAATACATTCAGGGCTTAGAGTTTCGAAATAGATTAATTTATGTTTTACATGATATTGAAAATTTTTCGCTAGAAGAAATTTCCAGACTATCCGGCTTTTCAGAAAAAGAAATAAAAACTTTACTTGTGAACACACGCGATAACCTAATAAATCTTACAGAAAAATGACACACGAAGAAGTTAAAATTTTGCTTAACGATTACTTCGATGAAAAGCTTTCTATTGAAGTGAATACCGAAATACAAGTTCATTTAAGCGAATGTTCTGACTGCAGTCAATATCTTTTTTCATTGCAAGATTTGATGAAGAAGGCAGATCAGCTTCCCCGCAACATTAAGCCGCCAACTAATTTTTGGCATGATATTTTTACTTTTATCAGTAGTATTAAAGCAGAAACTATTAAGCAGCAAGAGGAAATTGATTTAAAAGAGGCAGCAAAGGTTTCCGAGGAAAGCAGTGAAGAAAAGAAAACACGCGATAAAAGATTAAAAGCTGAAAAGCTTCTTGCATGGGAGAGAAAAAAAGCTGCCCTTCTCCAAAATTTGAAAAAACCCTGGTTCAAATATTCTTTAATTGGTTTAGCTTCTCTTGTTCTACTTTTTTTTATTTATGACAATTTTCTTTCGAAAGGAAATACCTGGGAGGTTAAAAAGCTTCGAGTTGGAAGCAGCAGTTACTCCGAAGCTTTTAGCAATCTTGAAGAAGATCAATTACTTGAAACTAATTCCGTCACACGCCTCGAAATTCAGATTCCTAAACTTGGAAGTATTTTTTTGGAACATGATTCTAAAATTGAAAGACTAAAGGCAGATAAAATTCGATTGCTCAAGGGTTCAATCTTGGCAGTAAAAAAAGATGCGGATGAACTTTTGAGTATTGAAGTGCCCGGGGCAGATATAAAAGATTATTTTCTCGGAGGTCAATTAAAAGTTACAGTGACCAATCCGGAAGCATCTCTTTTGGAAGTAATAGATGGCTGGGTATCTATCAACAAGGATAATGTGGAAACGTTAGTTCTGTCTAATCATTTTTGTCAAATCAGAGCCGACTCGGGTATTGGTTTACCTTACCACAAGTTTTCTGCGAAAGAATTTGTTGAGGCAATTAATAATTATTGCTTTACCAGTCCAGGTAATGAAGAAGCTTTAATTTCAATATTAACAAAAGCAGATGTAAGTAATTCTGTTACTTTGTGGAATTTGATGCAACGGGTTACACGCAAACAACGTGATATGGTTATTTACACAATGTTTGGATTGCTTGGTAATCCACCTCAAGGAGTTACAGATGAGGGATTAAGAACTTTAGACCCCGGCATGATGCAGAAGCTCATTGAGGAGATTGAACTAAGGATTTAAAAGCGCATTCTTTACTGCATAACAAACCCAGTTTCTAAACGCACGATTAATGCAGTACTGAGAAACTGGGTTTGTAATTTCATAGCTGTTTATTTATCTCTTCGGTCTATAAATATGTGTGCTCTGTCCAAAGAAAACTTCCGCTGCTTCCATTAATGTTTCTGATAATGTCGGGTGAGGGTGAATTGTAAGTTTTAAGTCGGTGAGATTGGCTACCATTTCAATTGCTAAAACACCTTCCGCAATAAGCTCTCCGGCACCTGGACCGCAAATACCGATTCCTAAAATCCTCTGTGTCTCCGGTTCTACTAATATTTTTGTTATACCATCACTTCTTCCAATTGTGGTTGCTCTACCGGAAGCTGCCCAAGGAAATTTTACAACTTCATATTTGGCTTCTTTTTCACGTGCTTGCGTTTCAGTCAAACCAGCCCATGCAATTTCGGGATCAGTGAAAACGACAGCGGGAATTGCTTTTGGTTCGAATGCAACTTTGTGTCCGGCGATTACTTCAACTGCAACTCTTCCTTCGTGTGATGCTTTGTGAGCCAACATTGGTTCTCCAACAATATCGCCTATTGCGAATATGTGAGGATCATCAGTTCTCATCTGTTCATTTACAATTATCCAGCCGCGCTGGTTTATTTTAACTTGAGTGTTTTCCAAACCTAAACCTGATGTTTCAGGTTTTCTACCGATAGACATAAGAACGTAATCATATTTTTTTTCAACAATCTCGTTGTTCTTATTCTGAATTTTTACAAGTAATCCATCCGGATCTTCTTTCATCTCAACAACTTTGGACTCAAGCATAATCGTATCAAAACTTTTTTCTAATCGTTTTGAAAGATGAATTACTAAATCTCGATCTGCACCGGGAAGTAATCCGGGCATCATTTCAACAACTGACACTTTTGTTCCTAAGGCAGAGTAAACCGAACCGAGTTCGAGTCCTATATATCCGCCGCCAATGACGAGTAAGGTTTTGGGGATAACAGGTAAATCTAATGCTGTTGATGAATTTAAAATTCTGTTGCTGTTAATTTGCAAGGAAGGAATGGTGGCGATGATTGATCCTGTGGCAATGATTGCTTTATCAAAAGATAAATTTTCTTCTACGCCATTTTCTTTTTTGATTTTGAGTGAGGAAGAATTAAGAAAATTTGCTTTGCCTTGTATGTAATTTATTTTTCTTTGCTTACTGAGTATACCCAAACCGCCTGTCATCTTTGCAACAACGCTGTTCTTCCAATTTCTCAACTTATCAAGATCAATTTTAGGTTCGGTGAATTCTATTCCCCAATCTTTTGCTTCGTGGGTTTCGTTAATCAGCTTAGCAACATGAAGGAGTGCTTTGGACGGAATGCATCCGCGATAGAGACAAACGCCGCCGGGATTTTTTTCTTTGTCAATTAAAGTCACATTCATTCCGAGATCGGCTGCGAGAAAGGCAGCGGCGTAACCTCCGGGGCCCGCGCCGATTATTACTATATTTATTTTAGTGTTCAAGTTGGTATTTTCAGTCATATTAAATTCTAAGTTTTCGTGAATAATAGATTGCTAAACTTTTAAATTATTTAATTGCTTTAGCAACATCATAACAATTTGACAATGTAGCAATTAAACAATTAAACTAGAAGCTTCATCGGCTGCTCAAGAGCTTCGCAAACCCAGCGTAAAAATCTTGCTGCATCTGCACCGTCAATAATTCTGTGGTCGTACGATAGTGAAAGTGGAACAATCAATCTTGCTTCGAACTTCCCATCTTTATAAACTGGCTTGTAACTTCCACGAGAAACTCCGAGAATTGCAACTTCGGGGGAATTAACAATCGGTGTAAAAGATGTTCCGCCAATTCCACCAAGATTCGTGATAGTAAAACATCCGCCTTGAAGATCGTCGAGGGAAATTTTTTTTGTTCGTGCTTTTTCAGATATTGTAGTGAGTTCGGCTGATAGTTCTGTTAAATTTTTTTGATCTACATTTTTGATGACCGGTACAATCAAACCAAATTCGGTATCTACTGCAACTCCGATGTTAAAATAATTTTTGTAAATGATTTCCTTTTTCTCCATGTTAATACTAGTGCTGAACTGAGGAAAACTTTTAAGAGCTGCTGCTGTAATCTTTAAAAGAAATGATGTGATAGTGAGTTTACCCCCGGCTTTTTCAACTTTAGGATTAAATGCCTTTCTTGCCATTTCAAGAACAGTAATATCTGCTTGATCAAATTGCGTTACATGAGGAATCGTTGCCCATGCGTAGCTGAGATGTTCTGCGGTTCTGGTTCTGATGTTACTCATCGGTTTGATTTCTATCGAGCCAAACTTTGAAAAGTCCGGAAGTTTTTCAGCTTTGATTCCGAATCCTAAGCTTACTCCCTTGCCTCGTTGTTCATTGAGTTTTTTGGCATATGCCTTGACATCGTCCATAGAAATTCTTCCACCAATTCCAGTGCCTGGAACTTCATTAATATCAATTCCAATTTCGCGGGCAATCCTTCTAACAGATGGAGCGGCGGGTGCTGATCCTTTTGTTATGGGCGGTTGCTGATATCCTTGACCGGGAATCTCAGCTTTTCTTTCTTCTTTTGTAATTGACTCAGTATCAATTTTGGGTGCGATTTCCTTTGGAGTTTCTGTCTCGGGTTTTGCAGATGTGTCTTTAATTGGTAGTTGAGGTGCTTGTGGACTTTCAAAAGATTTTAGCTTAAATAATACTTCACCAACTTTTGCTTTCACTCCCTGCTTGATAAAAACCTCAACCACTTCACCCGAATAGGGTGATGGAACTTCTACGGTTGCCTTGTCAGTTTCAATCTCAATTATACTTTGGTCTTTTTCAATTGTGTCTCCTGTTTTAACCAGGACACTAACTACATCAGCGGACTCAATATTTTCTCCTAAATCAGGAAGAACAACATCAACAACTTTACTGGCTGATTTATCTGATGGTTCCCGGGTTACAACTTCCTCTGTAATTTTTTCTTTAGTTGAAGTGGTTATAGCGGGAGAACTTTCTTCTATTTTAATGGAAGCTTTAGTTGCAACCACGTTAGAGTCTTCAAGCAACAAAACAGGTTGACCGACTTTTATTTTATCTCCAACTTTAATTAGAATTTTCTGGACGACTCCGCCTTGTGTCGAAGGAACTTCAATTGTTGCCTTATCCGTTTCAATTTCAAATAAGCCCTGATCTTTTTGAATTTTATCACCTTCCTTTACCAGCAGAGAAACAACATCAGCCGATTCGATGTTCTCGCCAAGTTCAGGAAGTTTTAATTCTATTGTCATGTTAAACCTTAGAAAATATTCTTTTTATTAAAGTGTGCTATCTAACTTTCAAATCTATTTCATCCCTAAAGGGATTCTGATTATTTGGTGCAATCTTATTCTAAAAATATGTAATCCCTAACAGGATTAGTATTTTTCAATCCCAGAGGGATTAAATATTTGTAGAAAATGTAAATAAGAAAAAAACAAAAATCCCTTTAGGGATGACATAAAAAAACATTATTCTATTTTTAAAACATATTGCAGTGAATTGATTCCCACAATTTTTTTTTCATAATTTAAGACTGCATCGGATTCTTTTTATTAGGATTTATTCCCAGCTTCTTCATTGCTTTATCTAATTCTGCAGGTTTTAATTTCCCATCTTTTACTAACCCATTTAATGCAGCAAAAACAATATGCTTTGCATCAACCTCAAAGAAATCTCTGAGCGCCGCTCTGCTATCGCTTCTTCCAAATCCATCTGTCCCTAATGAATGCAGTGTGCGAGGAAACCATTTCGCGACCGAATCCGGTAATGTTTTTACGTAATCCGAAGATGCAACGAAAACGCCTTCTTCCTTAGCTAACATTTTAGAAATGTAAGTAATTTTTTGAGGTCCATTTGGATGAAGCAAATTCCATCGTTCAACTTCAAGCGCATCTTTTCTCAATTCTTTGTAGCTGGTAACGCTCCAAACATCTGATGCGACTTTATATTCTTCTTCGAGAATTGCAGCAGCTTTAAGGACTTCATTCAAAATTGTGCCGCTGCCGAAAAGCTGTGCTTTCATTTTTGCGTTCTTCTTATCGGACGCTTTGAACTTATACATGCCTTTCACAATTCCTTCTTTAACATTGCCGGGCATTTCAGGCATTGGATAATTTTCATTCATTACAGTGATGTAATAAAAAATATTTTCTTTATCTTCATACATTCTTTTTATTCCATCACGAATTATAACAGCAAGCTCAAAAGCAAAAGCGGGGTCATAAGTAACAAGAGTTGGCACAGAATAAGCAAGCAAGTGGCTGTGTCCATCTTGATGTTGTAGGCCTTCGCCGTTAAGAGTTGTTCTGCCTGCAGTTCCGCCGATTAGAAATCCTTTTGTTCGCATATCACCGGCTGCCCAAACAAAATCACCAATTCGCTGCATACCAAACATTGAGTAATAAATAAAGAACGGAATCATGTTGATACCGTGAGTTGCATAAGCAGTTCCGGCTGCAATGAATGATGAAACAGATCCCGCTTCCGTAATTCCTTCTTCCAGAATTTGTCCATTCTTTGCTTCCTTGTAGTAAAGCAAACTGTCTCTATCAACAGGTTCATAAAGCTGACCGACATGCGAGTAAATTCCAACTTGTCTGAATAAAGATTCCATTCCGAAAGTTCTCGCCTCATCGGGAACAATTGGAACAATATACTTTCCAATTTCCTTATCCTTTAAAAGTTTTGCAAGAATTCTCACGAACACCATTGTTGTAGAAACTTCTCTGCCTTCAGTTCCTTTATAAAATTCCTCAAAGATTTCTTCGGGAGGAGTTTTGATTGGACGAACATCACCCTTTCGTGATGGAACGAATCCACCAAGTTCTTGTCGTCTTGCTTTTAAATATTCCATTTCTGAACTATCGTCAGAAGGTCTGAAGAATGGTGCATTTGCAATATCATCATCGGAGATTGGAATGCCAAACCTGCTGCGGAATTCCTTCATCTCATCTTCATTTAATTTTTTCTGCTGATGAGTTATGTTCTTCCCTTCACCGCTTTCACCTAAGCCGTAACCTTTAATTGTTTTGGCAAGAATAACTGTCGGTTGACCAACGTGTTCGGTTGCGGATTTGAAAGCGGCATAAACTTTTTCAGGATCATGTCCTCCGCGTTTCATTTTTTGAAGCTGCTCATCAGTCATTTTCTCAGCCATTTTTAGAACATCAGGATCTTTACCAAAGAAATGATTTCTAATGTATTCACCGGATTCAACCGAATATTTTTGATATTCACCATCAACAACTTCACTCATTCGTTTAACAAGTTTTCCATCTTTATCTTTATCAAGAAGCGGATCCCAATCAGTTCCCCAAATAACTTTGATAACATTCCATCCGGCACCTCTGAATGCAGCTTCAAGCTCTTGAATGATTTTTCCATTACCTCTAACAGGACCATCAAGCCGCTGGAGGTTACAGTTGATAACAAAAATCAAATTATCGAGCCGCTCTCTTGAAGCAAGAGTGATAGCACCGAGAGCTTCAGGTTCATCAGTTTCGCCATCACCAAGAAAAGCCCAAACATGTCCGCCCGGTTTTTTCAACCCGCGGTCTTCTAAGTAACGATTAAATCTTGCCTGATAAATTGCCATGATTGGTCCCAATCCCATTGATACAGTCGGAAACTCCCAGAAATTTGGCATCAGCCATGGATGAGGATAAGAAGAAAGTCCGCCGTTTGGTTTTAATTCTCTTCTGAAGTTTTCAAGCTGTTCGATAGTTAATCTTCCTTCAAGGAATGCACGTGCATAAATACCGGGAGAAGCATGACCTTGAAAATAAATTTGGTCGCCGTCATAATCTTCACCTTTACCGTGGAAGAAATGATTGAAACCAATCTCATACAAAGTTGCTGCAGAAGCATAAGTCGATATGTGTCCACCGATTCCGCTTTCCATTTTATTTGCTTTAACCACCATTGCCATTGCATTCCAGCGGATAATACTTTTTATGCGTCTCTCAATTTCGCGGTTGCCGGGAAATGGCGGTTGCTTTTCTCTCGGAATTGTGTTGATGTACGGAGTGTTTGCCGTAAAAGGAATTTTGACTCCCGCTTTATGTGCTCTGATTTGAAGCTGCTGAAGAAGTTCGGTCACTCTTTCCGGTCCGCCATGCTCAAGCACATAATCGAGCGAGTAAAGCCATTCTTTGGTTTCTTGTTCGAGTGTTTCTAAATCTTTATTGTTGCCGCTCATAAATTTTCTTTCTTTACAAATTCTATTTTATTTCTGTGTTACAAACCCAGTTTCTCAGCAATTCTATTCTGATGACTAAGAAACTGGGTTTGTTAAAATTTATTTGAGTATTTAGGGATATGATATATCATGTCCCGGAACAAAAACAAATGAAAAAATAAGCCAATTGGGAAAGAGAAGCAAGGAAGGGTATGTGAGCAAGAGAAAGAGAGATTATTTTGAAAGTAAGATTAGTTTTTCTTCTTCATTCTATATTTAATCATTATCCAGGAACCGTTTCCGGTTCCTTTTCCTCCTTTCACCGCTTAAATATTATCATTATTTTTAATTACAATTTTTAATGATTAGGGAAAACAATGGTCAATCTTTCAACTCATCGTTTAGGTGAGCTTAAAAATAATTTTGCCGGTAAAAAAATTGCTGTCATTGGCGATATGATGCTCGATTGCTACTTCTGGGGTGATGTTAAAAGAATTTCACCCGAAGCACCGGTTCCTGTTGTAGAAGTCGGTGATGAATTTTACAGGTTTGGCGGCGCTGCGAATGTTGCATTGAATGTACTTAAGCTTGGCGGCATTCCTTTCCCGATTGGTGTAATCGGACATGATAATGATGGAAAAATATTTACTTCACTGATTAACGAAAATAAAATACAGGCCGATGGAATTTTTATTGACGATACTCGCCCAACAACTGCAAAAACAAGAGTGATTGCTCACAACCAGCACGTAGTTAGAATTGACAAGGAAAGCAAAGATTATTTAAATGAAGAGATGCGAAAAAAAATTTTCTCTTATCTAGAATCACATCTCAAAAAATTAGATGGAATTATTCTACAGGATTATAACAAAGGATTATTAACTCCGGAACTCATCGAAAAGATAACTCATCTCGCTAATAACAATGACATTCTTATAACTGTTGATCCCAAGTTCAACAACTTTTTTGCATATAAAAACGTAACAGTTTTTAAACCAAATCGTAAAGAAGCTGAAGATGTGCTTGGAATGAAAATCAGAACTGCATCAGATGTTTCTTCTGCTGGTAAAAAAATCCTTGAAAGACTTAATGCAAAAAATGTTCTATTGACACTCGGAGAAGAAGGAATAGCCATTTTTGAAGAACACCAACCGGAAAAAAGAATGCCTACAAAAGCAATAAAAGTTGCAGATGTTTCAGGCGCAGGAGATACAGTTATATCAACTTTAACAATGGCGCTTGCTGCTAATGCAAATATTTTGGAAGCGTGTTATCTCGCTAACTATGCTGCGGGAATTGTTTGCGGTGAAGTCGGAATCGTTCCAATAGAAATAGATCGCTTGTTTAAAGTTATAAGTGAAGATCATAAATGAGTTGCGTAAAAACCTTAGCAGAAATAAAATCTTTACGCAAGCAGTTCAAGCAGCAAAACAAAAAAGTTGTTTTCACAAATGGAGTATTCGATCTCATTCACGCCGGTCACGTTGATTATCTCACCAAAGCAAAAGCGCTCGGAGATATTTTAATTGTCGGAATGAATACGGATGCTTCGGTAAGAAAAATTAAAGGTGATAAGCGTCCGATACTTAAACAAGATGAAAGAGCATTCATAATTTCGAACATAAAAGCAGTTGATTATGTTGCATTCTTTAATGAAGATACTCCTAAAGAAATAATTGATGAAATCATTCCCGATATTTTAGTTAAAGGCGCTGATTGGTCAATTGATAAAATTATTGGTCGCGAAACTGTTGAGAAAAATGGTGGTGAAGTAAAGACAATTGAATTTGTAAATGATCAATCAACATCCAAGATTATAGAATCAATCAAAAATAAATACTGCAGTTAGCTTGTTCCGATATTTTTTTAATCGAATAAAATCTATATTCTTACACACAAGTTTGCCAAAAAAATTTCATTTCGTTAGATAAAATTGTCAGATAGCGAAGCAACAAAACCCGAACAAAAACCAAAAAGAAGACGAACTCTTCTTCAGAGGATCGTCAATGTATTCTTGTACATTGGATTAGTGTTATTATTTTGTTTCGTTCTTTTTTTTGCAGTAAGCCAAACACAAATATTTAAGAATTGGCTGCGTGATTTTATTGTTGATTTAGCTAATGATAATCTCAACGGCAAAGTATCAATTGAGAAGCTTGAGGGAACCATCTTCACTTCCTTGATTTTAAGGAATACCGTTGTAACAATGGAAAAGGATACTCTTCTTAATGCCGGCGTAATTGAGGTGCGAACTAGTCCGTTAAAAATTTTTCTTAAAACAATTTATATTAGAAAATTTGAAATTAAAGACACACGGATAGCTTTTGTTGAAGATAGTCTTGGAGAACTTAACATCGCGAAATTATTCCCGCCTTCAAAAGAGGAAGACACTACCGAATCGCATTTTCCATTTAGAATTGAAGTGGCTGATTTCAAACTGACAAATGTTGATTTCTCACTTCAAAAATATAATAAGACAGGAAGCAGCGAGTTTTATCCTTCCTTAAACATGGATGATTTTAGAGCAGATGATATTTTTCTTTCGCTAAAAACATTTGCTGATATTGATAATAACTTCTTCGAAATGAAAATAGAAAACCTTTCGCTAAATCCAAACATTAAAACATTTAATCTTAAATCTTTCACAGGTGAATTGGGAGTAAATCCAAAAGGAATTATTGCGAATAACATATTTGTGAATACAGAAAATTCTGACATTACCTTAAATGCAAAAGTAAGTGGTTTGAATATTTTTGATTCAACAATGACGAAAAATCTAAAGTACGCTGTTATGGATATTTCGTTGAACAGCAAAAAATTTAACTTTGATGATATTTCTACGTTTGTTCCTCCAGTAGATATTTTGAAAGGCACAGTTGGAGTTCAGGTTATTGCATCTGGTAACTTGCTTCAGTTGAATGTAAATAAGATTGTGCTCGATTATGAAAAGACTCATCTCGAAACAGAAGCAGTTATTCGCAACATCGACAATATTGATGAGATGACAATTTCAGCGGACTTTAAAAATTCATATATCACTCAATCAGATATTGATATGCTGCTTCCCGAATTTGGTATTCCGACATTTGAAAAATTAGGCGTCGTAAAAATTGATTCACTAACGTTTGATGGGAAACCGTTAAAATTCAAATCCCAAATTCTTCTTTCAGCTAATGATGGAAAAGTTTCTTCCGATGTTAAAATGGATTTGGAAAAACCCATCGCTGAGTACGACATTAATTTCAGCTCCCAAAATTTTGATATATCGTCTATTGCTAATATTTCTTCCAGTTTAAATCTTAGAGGAAATTTTGTTGGTAGAGGATTTTCACCGAAGGAAATGAATGCAAATATTTTGTTGGTAGCAGATGGTTCAACTGTTGAAGGGATTTCGCTGGATTCACTGTCTCTTACAGCAGAAGTAAAAGAAGGATTGATCGATTTCAGTTCGCTGACAGAAGTAAATTCTGCTGCTGCAGCAATTGACGGTACTTTAGATTTGCTGCAGGAAAATTTAGGCTACAAAGCAAACGGAACAGTTCGTAACCTTGATATTGGAAAAATTATGCAAGACACATCAACTGTTACCGATTTGAATTTCGATTTTAGAACTGAGGGAGAAAATTTTGATATTGATAAGATGAACATGTTTCTGACTTTTGATCTTTCACCATCGATGATAAATGGAATTGAAATAGACAGTACACGAACCATTACAGATATTTTTACTGATGATAACGATGAGAGAGTGATCAACTTTATTTCGGATATTGCCGATGTTACTCTTAAAGGTCAGTTCTCGCTGCCAGATGCGATTTCAGTTATAAGTAGCGAAACTGGTTTACTGACGAATGCTTTCATGAAAAAAATTGCAGAAGTATTACCATCAACTAAATTGGATCAATACTTAGTTGAACAGGATAAAACGATGAAGGTTAGTTCTTTCAGAAATTCTAAAAGGGATGAAAGAGTTTCAATCATTTATTTAGTTGATCTGAAGGACTTTGGAATTATCACTCCCTTCCTTGAAGATAAAAGATTAGAAATTGATGGTGATCTTTCCGGTATCATGATTTACAATGACGACAGCATTTCTGTGACATTAAACTCCAATTTGAATTATGTTAAGTACTGGGGAAAGACGGATGCCTATTTTCTCTCGAAGATGAATTTGGAGTTAGATTTTGCAAACAGCTTTTTGGCAGGATCAACTGAAGATGTTGATCTTAACTTTAATGTTAAAATAAGCCGTATTTTTGCCGGTACAGATTTGAATAATGTTTTTCTTGATCTGAAGATGAGCGATAATATTGCCAACATAAATTTTGCATCAAAGCTGGAGGACTATGCATCTGCTAAGCTTACATGCTTAGCTGATTTAAGAAGTTCAACTATCAATCTTGATATAGATACCCTCAATCTCGTTTACAAAGGATTTGATATAAAGAACAAAGAAAAGCTCAACCTATTATTTGCTGAAAATAGGATTGACTTCAATAAGTTTCGATTATTTCATTCAAATGGTGAAATTTCAGCTAATGGATTTCTTGCTGCAAATGAAAATCAGAATTTGAATTTGAAAATCAGTAATCTCCAGGGAAAAGATATGTTCCAAAGTTTTACTGCCCGAAATGGATTAAGTTTTTTAGACATAAATCTAAATCTCGATGCGGTAATTACGGGCAACTATGCAAGTCCTGTAATGACAATATCATTAAATGGTGATAGTCTGAAGTACAAAGAAAAAAATTTCGGCAGTCTGGTGAGTAATTTTAACTATGCGAATAAAAATTTCTCATCGGATATAAAATATTTCGATTCATACAGCGGATCTTCTGTGCCGGCATTAAAATTAATTGGAGACATTCCGATAAATCTTTCCTTCAGTGATTCTGGAAAAAGAATAATAGATAATGAAGAAATAGTTATTAATCTTACATCAAACAATCTCGATCTCACCCCGTTTGGAGAATTATTTCCCGGTGTAAGTAAATTTAAAGGAAAGTTTAACTGCAATCTTCACGCTAGTGGTACAATTCAAGAACCAAATCCAGACGGTTACTTTACACTCGATAATGCATCCTTCTTGCTAAAGTATAATAATCTTGAGTATTACGGCGGGTTAAAGTTGAGAGTTACTAAAGATTATTTATCAGTTGACAGTCTTCTTCTTGCCAACTCGGCTGACACAAAATCCGGTGGAAGAATTACTGGAGGAGGAACAGCCGAACTTGAGAATCTAAACATAACGGCTTCTCAATTTGTGTTGAATGGGAAGCTTAAAGTATTGGGGGATGAAACGAAATATGTCAGCCCGAACTTGTATGGTGACTTAGTCATTTCGACTAACGGAAATGTTGAACTGAAGGTTGATAAGAACGGAGCAAAGTTAAAAGCCCCAATTAATGTTGAAGTTGCAAAACTAACCTATTCTCAGGCACAAGGTTCTTACACAAGCACATCAGAAAATTTTATTTATAAGTTTATTGATGATACGATTACAATTGAATCAAAGGAAATGGATTTTGAAAAGCTCGTTAACTTATCCAAGTTAAGCTCTTCAGAAGAACAGCAGCAGACCTCAAAACCAAGTAAATTTGATTACAGCATTGATGTTAAAGTTGAAGATGAAGCTACACTCACATTTATACTCTCAAGGGAATTTAATCAAAACTTAGTAGCAGTTTTGCGTGGAAATTTTCAGTATGAGAGTATTGGCGGTAAACCAATTGCACAAGGCGAACTTCAACTTCTCGAAGGTTCTACATTAGAGTTTATAAAAACTTTTAGCGCTGAAGGAAAAATCAGATTTGAAAGTGAATTAAGTAACCCTTATTTAGATATAACTGCGACTTACAAAAATTACTATTATCCAGAGGCGGGTTCCTTAAACGGCGAGGGAGATCAATCCGGCAGCGATGAAGTCGAAGTTGCAATAAAAATGAAGATTAAAGGTGCTCTAAAAGAATTGGATAAGAATCTTGCTCAGCAGTCTGAAAAGCTTGCAGTGTATATCGGTACAAAAAATATTGAGAATAACATACCTGATCAAACCAAAGATGCTTCCGATGCCGTGATGTTTATGATTCTTAATAAGTTTAATGATAATGTAAGTCAGCAAGAAAGAAATATAATCGATTCATATGCTGCTTCTTTTGCAGGTTCTATAGTGGGGGGATTTCTTAATCGTCAGCTTGGTGATTATGTAAAAAGCATAGACATAAGACAAACGGGTACAGATACAAAATTTATTTTAGCAGGGAGAGCAGGTAAATTCCGTTACTCAATTGGGGGTTCTACAGCAGTATTTCAAGATCTTGGACTTGCAAATGTAAAAATTGAATATCCGATTACACGGAATTTCTTTATGCGGCTTGAACGAAAAGAATCTTTGAGCGAAACTCAGTATCTAAATGAAATGATTAATGAACTTGGACTTAAATATCGGTTTGAATTCTAATGAAAAAGAAAATCATATCATTCTTTAAAAAGAATTCTAACACATCATTCAAAAGC
>Ga0209642_10001311_pt1 | contig 16502 bp, 17 predicted proteins | sample RifCSP19_2_FD_184025 | JGI IMG/M metagenome (GOLD analysis project Ga0209642, IMG submission 184025) | Soil microbial communities from Rifle, Colorado - Rifle CSP2_sed 19_2 (SPAdes) (version 2) | ecosystem: Environmental > Terrestrial > Deep subsurface > Rock core/Sediment | place: Rifle... | reverse complement strand
GAGGTGGTGGGAAACAATCATCTTAAGCTGAAAATACGGCAGGAGATGAAAGATTGGAGGGTGGAGGGTGGAGGAGGGAGGCAGTTGCCTCCACCCTCTAACCTCCACCCTCTAACCTCGTGGGATGGCATTGCCTACGGCAAAGGCGACATCCACCCGCTGCAGGGAGATAATTTTGACATTGCATTTATCCCTTATATCGATGAATGGAATGGAAATAAAAGTTTGAAACTTAAGGTGAAAGAAATAAAACAGACTACAAATTGTTAGTCTAAAAGACTAAAAGTTTAAAACTTGTAATCTAAAAACTTGTAGACTTTTAGTCTGTATTTGTTCTTGACTTGTTTTGAAAAAGAAAATATATTTCCCCCTTGTAAATTATAATGGGAGATGGCATTGATAGCCGCAAATACAATTATGAATAAAGGACCAATTTCACAATTTATACAAAAGCATTTCCTGCATTTTAACGCTGCCGCATTGGTGGATGCAGCCAAGGGATATGAAGCCCATCTTGCCCAAGGCGGTAAAATGATGGTCACGTTGGCTGGCGCGATGAGCACTGCCGAGCTTGGCATTTCACTGGCCGAGATGATTCGTCAGGGAAAAGTTGATATCATTTCCTGCACCGGAGCGAACCTGGAAGAGGACATCATGAACCTTGTGGCGCACAAGCACTATAAGCGTGTGCCCAATTACCGTGACCTCACTGCGCAGGAAGAATGGGAGCTTTTGGAAAGTCATTACAACCGGGTTACCGACACCTGCATACCGGAAGAGGAGGCCTTCCGCAGGCTGCAAAAACATATTCATAAGGTATGGAAAGACGCCGACAGCAAAGGTGAATGTTATTTCCCGCATGAGTATATGTACAAAATATTATTATCGGGTGAACTGAAACAGTATTATGAAATAGATCCGAAAAATTCATGGGTGGTGGCGGCTGCCGAGCGCAATCTTCCGATAGTTGTGCCCGGTTGGGAAGACAGCACCATGGGAAATATTTTTGCTTCCTATGTAATCAAAGGCGAGATTAAAGCACTAACCATGAAAAGCGGCATCGAATACATGGTGTGGCTTTCGGATTGGTATCGTAAAAATTCTTCGGGCAAGGGTGTGGGTTTTTTTCAGATAGGCGGTGGCATTGCGGGTGATTTCCCGATATGCGTGGTGCCCATGATGTATCAGGACCTGGGATGGCATGATGTTCCTTTTTGGAGCTATTTCTGTCAGATATCGGATTCAACAACAAGTTACGGTTCCTATTCCGGCGCGGTGCCGAATGAAAAAATTACCTGGGGCAAGCTGGATGTGAAAACCCCAAAATTTATCATTGAAAGCGACGCAAGCATTGTGGCGCCGCTTTTGTTCGGGTGGGTGCTGGGGTGGTAACTACGCAGGGCGCATAGGGCAGAGCGCTATGCGCTATGCGTTTTATTTATTAACGAAAGGAGAAAAAGAGATGTTACTTGTCCCCAAGAGGGTGTTTTTTACAAAAGGAGTCGGCACGCACAAGGAGGAATTGCATTCTTTTGAACTGGCATTACGAGATGCAGGTATAGAAAAATTTAATATCGTTACGGTATCCAGTATCTTCCCGCCTGGTTGTAAGATAGTCAGCAGGACACAAGGGTTGAAGATGCTTTCACCGGGGCAGGTGGTATTTTGCGTTATGAGCAGATGCTGCACCAATGAGCCAAGACGGCTTATGGCCGCCTCTGTCGGATGCGCAATACCTATGGATAAAAAACAATATGGATACTTAAGCGAACATCATGCATTTGGTCAAACGGACAAGGCGGCAGGTGATTATTCGGAAGATCTGGCAGCAGCCATGCTTGCCTCCACGCTGGGTATTGAATTGGATCAAAGCCTTGGATGGGATGAAAAAAAGGAGATATACAGGATAAGCGATAAAATAGTAAAGACTACCAATATTACGCAGTCTGCTATTGTGAGGGGGGACGGAAGATATACGACCGTGATTGCCGCGGCTGTGCTGATACTATAAAATGAAACGGAGAATCGGAGAATGGGAGAATCGGGGAAAACAGCTCCCCGTTTTTCCGGCTCTTACATTCTCATTTTTTGTGTGGATACTTTACCTCATATCGTTGATCTGGCATTGGCATGGGAGTGGCCATATGACCGCGATTTTATTTATGGCCTTGACAGGATATGTCAGCAGAGGAAGCTAAAAAGCTATATAATACATCCGTCTAATCTTGACGAAACGCTGGCACGCATGTCTAGCGGTGAACTTATTTTCAAGGTTCTTCTTGACAGGGCATCTGATGTTATTCCAAGATTTTATGACCTTATCCACCTAGCGCGGAAAGGTTCTTTCTGGATGATAAATGAATCATCCCTTTTGCCGAGGGCTGTTGATAAGGCAACCATGCACCTGGAATTTCTTAGCGCTGGCATTGATGTACCGTATACTATAATCTTATCCCCCTGGCAGAAGAACCCGCAGGCAGACCTTTCAAAAATTAAAAAGCTTGGGGAATCATTTATTATAAAACCTGCCTGCGGCGGCGGAGGGGTGGGTGTTGTTACAAACGCCAAAAGCATTAATCAAATTATAAGCGCACGGATGGAGATTTCCCATGACAAATATCTTCTCCAAGAAAAGATTATTCCTGTTGTCTTAGGCAAAGGAACGATGGCATGGTTCAGAGTTTTTTATGTGGCTGGAAATGTAATCCCGTGCTGGTGGAATGATACAACACATATATATCATGAGATTAAATCTAAAGAAATAAAGGCTTATAACCTTTTTAAGCTGGAAGATACTACTAAAAAAATAGCCCATATATGCAAACTTGATTTCTTCTCTACAGAGATTGCTCTGACATCGCAGGGTAAGTTTGTTGTGGTTGACTATGTAAATGATATGTGTGATATGAGAAGAAAGACACAGCACTATGATGGTGTCCCTGATAAGGTGGTAGACGAAATAACCATGAAGCTGGTGGGTTATGTGGAAGCACGTTTGATTGGACGAAAAGATAAAATATGAAAGTTGGGTTAACATATAATATTAAAAAACAAGGGTCAAGGGTCAAGGGTCAAGGGTCAAACGATCTACCACCTGATTTTTTTGCAGAGTGGGATGATGAAGATACAATAGATGCTGTGCGGAAAGCCCTGGCGAAAAGGTATGATGTTGTTATGATAGAAGCCGATGAGGAGGCATATCTCCGGCTGAAAACAGAGAAACCTGATATTGTTTTTAATATTGCAGAGGGTTTATGGGGGCAAAGCAGGGAATCCCAGATTCCGGCTATGCTGGATATGTTAAGGATACCGTATACAGGCTCAGGGCCTTTAACGCTGGCCATATGTCTGGACAAGGCCAGGGCAAAGGAGGTCCTGGCATACCATGGAATCCCCACACCGCAATTTACGATTTACGATTTACGATTTACGAATTCAAAAACCACAAACCGACAATCAAAAATCGACAATCGAAAATCTCTCCATTTTCCTCTCATGGTCAAGCCACTCTATGAAGGTTCCAGCAAGGGGATAAGAAATAATTCTCTTGTAAACACACAGGCTGAACTGGAAGAACGGACAGAATGGGTAATCTCGGAATATAAGCAGCCTGCCCTTGTAGAGGAGTTTCTTGAAGGAAGAGAGTTTACTGTTGCCATGCTTGGCAACGGCAATGATGTGAAGGCATTGCCTGTTGTAGAGATAAATTACTCAAGCCTTCCGGCGGGTGTAAACCCGATTTATTCATATGAGGCAAAATGGATATGGGATACACCGGATAATCCGCTCGAAATATTCAAGTGTCCGGCGAATATTGATAATAAACTGAAAAAGGATATAGAAACTGTCTGCAAAGCTGCCTTTCATATCCTTGATATCAAAGACTGGTGCCGGATCGATATCAGGCTTGATTCAAAAGGGGCTCCGCATATACTGGAACTGAATCCCCTGCCAGGGATTCTCCCTGATCCGAAGAGCAATTCATGTTTCCCAAAGGCGGCAAGGGCTGCGGGCATGAATTATAATGAGCTTATACATGCCGTGTTAGATGCTGCCTACAAAAGGTACGAAGGGTGAATATGAATCTTAAAAAAGTTGCAATTATTTATAATGATGACATGGGTATGGCGCCCGGAGAAGAGCCTAGTCTTGGACCGTGGGAAGGTGTTATAGATACAGCACAGGCTGTGGCAGCGGCAGTGGAGTCAGAAGGGATGCCTACAGCTCTTATTCCTTTGAAGGACAAAGTGGAAGATTTTTTAAAGGTCATCAAACGCGAGAATGCTGATATGATTTTTAATCTCTGTGAAGGGGCAATGGGGAAAAGTACCTTTGAAATGAATGTGGCAGCCCTGCTGGAGCTATTTGACTTTAGATTTACCGGTTCTGGTCCGCTTACCCTCGGTCTTGCATTGAACAAGGCCAGGGCAAAGGCTATGCTTTATGCCAACAATATACCCACAGCGCCCTATCTGGTTTTAAAAGAGATTCCATCACGATTAGCTATAGATCTTAGATTCCCCCTCATCGTAAAACCTGTTCAGGAAGATGCCAGCATTGGCATAGACCAAAATGCCGTCGTAAAAAATATGACTGCATTAAAAAAGAGGGTTGATTATGTCATAAAGAAATATAAACAGCCTGCAATTGTGGAGGAATATATAGATGGAAGAGAGTTTAATATTGCTATACTGGGAAATCATAAGCCAAAGGCCCTGCCTGTATCTGAGATAGATTTTTCACAGCTTTCGGAAAACAATTCAAAGATTTGTACCTATGAGGCCAAATGGGTAACGGACAGTCCAATGTATCTTAAAACACCGCCTGTGTGCCCTGCTGATATCCCAAAGGAATTAGAACAGGAGCTTTGCGGCATAGCATTACAAGCATATCATGTCCTCGGTTGCAGGGATTATGCAAGGGTAGACATAAGGATGGGAGAAGATGGAATACCAAAGGTTCTGGAAGTAAACCCAAACCCTGACATATCGCCAGATGCCGGTTTCGCAAGAAGTGCGGCCGCAGGCGGTCTGGGCTATTCACAGCTCATCCTTGAAATAGTAAAGATGGCATATAACAGGTATCAGGCAGTGCGCAGTGAACAGTAAGCATGGAGCAGGGATGGAAATCAGCATAAGGAAGGTGGAGGCAAAGGATAAAGATGCCATTGAAGCCATTATAAGAAATAATGAAAATTTTACAGATGAGGAGAGGTATTGCGCTGTTGAATTGCTGGATTTCTATCTAAGAGATGTGGTACGGGGAGAGTATCTATTTATTTGCGCAGCAGATGAGGCTAATAAACCTCTTGGTTATGTATGTTACGGGAAGGCCCCGTTTACTGACGGCGTATATGATATATATTGGATAGCCATTGACCCGCCGTGGCAGGGCAAGAGGGTTGGCAAGATGCTGCTTAAACATCTGGAAAATATACTCAAACATGAGAATGCAAGAATGGTTATTACGGAGACATCATCACAGCCAAAATATGACAAAACACGCTTGTTCTATGAAAAGGCTGGATTTCATGAGGTTTCAAGGATTAAGGATTTTTATAGGGTTGGAGATGATAAGATTGTATATGTGAAACACCTGTAGTCTGCCGATTTATCGGCATCTTTAAATTCGCTCAATAAATTGGGCAACTACAAAGCAATAAGGAGATTTCATTTGGAGCTTGAAAGCATAAAAAAGATTTACGCAGGCTATTCTAATGTATATGATGTAATATTTAAGGGGTTTTTTTATCCGAGGATAAAACATGCGATACAATCCATGGGCATAATGCCAGGAGACAGGATACTTGATGTGGGTGTTGGGACAGGTCTTTCACTTCCTTTATTTCCAAAGCATTGCACGGTTATAGGTATTGACCTCTCATCTGCTATGCTCAAGAAGGCAAAACAAAAGATTAAGGAGATGCATCTTGATCATATAAAGCTTCTTGAAATGGATGCAATGAACCTTCATTTCCCTGACAACTCATTTGACAAGGTCTTTATCTCCCATGTGGTCAGTGTTGTCCCTGATCCCTACCGGGTCATGTCCGAGGTGAAGAGGGTTTGTAAAAAGGGAGGCCGTATAATAGTGGTAAACCATTTTAAGAGCAAAAATAAAGTCATGGCAGGAATGGAAAAAATATTTAACCCGGTGAGCAAAAGGATAGGTTGGAGGTCGGACCTTTGCCTTGATGAGTTTGTAAAAAAAGCAAATTTGAAAGTTGACAAGAAGTATAAACTAAAAAAGGTAGACCTCTGGCATGTAATATTTGCAACAAACAACAAATAAAATTAAAGGTGAAAGATAAAAAACCAAAATGACAAATCAAAAATCAAAGATTTTTACCTTATTTTTTATTTTTGATATTTGATTTTTTATTTACTTTAATGTCATACGCCTCCAGCCTGAAAGAACTTGAAATCCTTCCCATGACCCTTGATGACCTGGAGGATATTTGCAGGATAGAAAAACTCTCCTTCCCGTCGCCCTGGCCGAGATCGCAATTTGAAAAAGAGATTCAAAATCCCTTTTCCAACAAATATACAGCGCGGATTCTGCAAGATGGGAAAAAAATAATTGTTGCATATATAATCTTTTGGGTTGTTGAAGATGAGGCACATATCCTCAATATCGCCACCCATCCTGATTTTCGCAGAAGAGGCATTGCAAAGAGATTGCTTGTTTTTGCGCTTGGCCGTTTAGAAGAAGTAGGGGTTGAAGAGGTTTTTCTGGAGGTCAGGAGGTCAAATGTTCATGCGCAAAAACTTTATAAGGACTTTGGCTTTAAGGAGATAGGCATAAGAAAAGGCTATTACGGCGATAATAGGGAAGACGCCATAGTAATGGCATTAGCCCTTGAAGGCACGCCGTAAACCCAAAAAATGCAGTTGCATTTTTTGGCAAACGCAATCTTTGGCCAAATACTGCGTCAAAGCTGGCTGTCCAAATACTCACATACACTAAGGGGTATGCGTCGGTTTTGTCCAGCCAGCTTTTCCTTGTCTTTGGCTCAAAGCTTGCGTTTGACCCGAAAAATAAAAAACCAAATGCATTTTTCGGGTAAACCAATTTTGAGGAGCAAGAATAAGTTGGCAACTGTTTTGTACAATAAAAAGATTCTCCCCTTTTATTATAAACTTGGAATGAGTTGGGAAAATCTCCCACGTATTGAGCCTGGTCAATTTATTATGCTTCGTATTTCTCATCAGGTTGACCCATTGTTAAGAAGACCATTTGGCGTATACAAAACATTTGGGCAAGGGGCAATGAGCAAAAAACAAGGCATTGAAATCATTTACAAGGTTGTCGGCAAAGGAACCAAATTAATGACAGACTTAAAGCCCGATGATACTGTAGATATACTTGGGCCTTTAGGCAATGGTTTTCCCAACCCCCTTTCATCCCCCTTTGCTAAAGGGGGACAGAGGGGGTTGAATATAATCATGGTCGCAGGCGGTATCGGTATTGCACCGTTTTATTTATTAGCTAAAAATTATCAGCGGTCAGCTATGAGCTTGAAACTGTTATTCGGGGGCAGAGGCAAGGATGACCTTCCTGGGTTTGAGGATTTTCAGAAACTGGATAGTAATATGGATATTTCTACTGAAGATGGAAGTATCGGGAAAAAGGGATTGGTTACTGATTTGCTCAAAAAAGAACTTTCAAAAAAAGGCGCTCATATTGTGTATGCGTGCGGCCCAAAAGGTATGCTGAAAGAAGTTGCAGGAATAGCGGAGAAGGCAGATGTTCCCTGTTATGTATCGCTGGATAATGCAATGGCCTGCGGCATTGGCGCATGTCTGGGGTGCGCAGTGAAGACAGTTCGGAGTTCAGTGTTTGGAGTTCGGGGTAAAAAAGAGATAAATTCTCAACTCTCAACTCGTGACTCTCAACTCTATAAGATGGTGTGCAAAGACGGGCCGGTGTTTAATGCGAGGGAGATAGCGTGGGAAGAACTGTAAATACGAGGGGCAAGGGGCAAGGAAAACAAAACTCCCAACTCTCAACTCGCGACGCGCAACTCTACAAAATGGTTTGCAGTGGTGGACCTGTTTTTGACGCAAAGGAAATAGCATGGGAAGAGATATAAAAAAGTCAAAAGTCAAAAGCCTGCCTCAGCAGGCAGTAAGCAGGGGGCAAAAGCCAAAAGTAACCCCCTCGCTCCCCCCTTTAGAAAAGGGGGGCTGGGGGGATTTGACGCCTGATCTATCAGTCAACATCGCGGGCATTAAATTAAAAAACCCCGTAATGACCGCATCCGGCACATTTGGCTACGGCGAGGAGTTCGCGCCTTATATGGATTTGAACAGGCTCGGCGCTGTTGTTGTCAAAGGGCTGTCTCTAAAGCCACGGCAAGGCAACCCACCGCCAAGGATTGTAGAGACAGCAGCAGGCATGCTCAACTCCATTGGCCTGCAGAATGTGGGTGTAGAAGTATTTGTAGAAAAGAAACTCCCCTTTCTTAAAAAATTTGATACAAAGGTAATTGTAAATTTCTTCGGCGACTCTATTGATGAATATTGCGAAGTAGCAAGGGTTCTAGACGGCACGGAAGGCATTGCCGGGCTGGAGATGAATATCTCCTGTCCCAATAAACAGGAGGGCTGGCTTGAATTTGGCACAAACCCGGATTTAACATTCAGGGTTGTAAACGCAGTGAGACAATCTACAAAACTTCCCTTAATTGTAAAACTTTCTCCAAATGTTACCGACATAACAGTCATTGCAAAGGCAGCAATAGACGCAGGCTCAGATGCCCTTTCGCTCATAAACACCTTTTCTGGCATGGCTGTGGATATAAACACAAGAAGGCCAAAGCTGGCAAACATCATTGGAGGGTTATCAGGCCCGGCTATTAAGCCCGTTGCCCTGAAGATGATCTGGCAAACAGCCAAGGCAGTGAAAGCACCACTTATAGGCATAGGCGGCATCATGACAGCAGAGGATGCGATAGAGTTTATGCTTGTCGGCGCATCAGCCGTTCAGGTTGGAACAGCTAATTTCGTAGATCCGCAAGCCAGCATAAAGATATTGGAAGGTATTGAAGACTACTTCAAGAAAAATAAAATTAAAGATGTGAAAGAGTTAGTACAAAGTTTGAAGGTTTAAGACTATATTATAAAAGGTCAAATTTTAAAGACTTAATCAAAAACTATACTACATAATACTTGAGAATTTTTAAATTTTAAATTGATCCGAGGCTAAGGTCCTTCCGGATTTGAGTTTCACCAATTTGTATGCTAGTATAAGTAACTTAACAGGCTGTTGAAAAAGGTATCAACAGCTTAAGAAGATATGGTTTTACCGTAATGGTCTTACCGTAGAGGAGAAGCAATATGGCAACAAAAAGGGTTGAAGCAGCAATCAAAGATATAAAAGAAGGCAAGATGGTTATCCTTGTTGATGACGAAGACAGAGAGAATGAGGGTGACTTAACCATGGCTGCAGAAAAGGTGACGCCTGAGGCCATAAACTTTATGACAAAGTTTGGGCGCGGCCTTATATGCCTAACGCTTACAGAAGAAAAGGCGGATGAGTTGGACTTAAGGCCAATGGTGGCAGACAATACTTCGGCGTTAAAGACAGCATTTACCGTATCCATAGATGCCAAGACCGGTATAACCACAGGGGTCTCCGCCCACGACAGAGCTTATACAATCTTGACAGCCATTAAAGACGGAGCAAGGCCTGATGAGCTGGCGCGGCCTGGTCATATCTTTCCTTTGCGCGCAAAAAAAGGCGGGGTTTTGGTAAGGACAGGGCAGACAGAAGGGTCTGTTGACCTGGCAAGGATTGCCGGATTAAAGTCGGCCGGCATTATCTGCGAGATTATGAAGGATGACGGCACCATGGCAAGGGTGCCTGATTTGGAGGTCTTTGCCAGAGAGCATGGCCTTAAGATAGTCACCATTGCCGATATTATTGAATACAGAATAAGAAAGGACAAGCTTATCAGGAGGGTTGCAGAGGCAATGCTTCCCACCAGATATGGCGGGGATTTCAAGGCCGTAGCATACGAAAATGATGTGGACTTTCACGAACACATGGCCCTTGTTAAGGGTGAGATAAATCCGGAGGAGCCTGTCTTGGTCAGGGTTCACTCTGAATGCCTTACCGGGGATGTGTTTGGCTCCGAAAGGTGTGACTGCGGAGACCAGCTTAAATGCGCCATGAAACTCATTGAAAAACAAGGAAGAGGGGTTATCCTTTATATGCACCAGGAAGGCAGGGGTATAGGTCTTGCCAATAAACTCAGGGCATACGCATTGCAGGATAAGGGTATGGACACCGTAGAGGCAAATGAAAAGCTCGGCTTCAAGGCTGACCTCCGAGAGTATGGAATAGGGGCACAGATACTTCTGGACCTTGGGGTAAGGAAGATGCGTCTCATGACAAACAACCCCAAAAAGATAGTTGGCCTCGAGGGGTACGGCCTTGAGGTTGTTGAAAGAGTACCCATAGAGGTTGTACCTAATAAAGGCAACGTGGATTATTTGAGAATTAAGAAAGAGAAGATGGGGCATATGATAGGAAATCTTGAAGTAGTTGCAAGCAATGAAGACAAAGATATTTCGTGTAAACGCTAAAAATGAGGAGGGCTTATGCCAAGAATTATCGAAGGTAGCTTATCCGCAAAGGGATTGACTTTTGGAGTGGTGATAAGCAGATTTAATGATTTTATAGGCGACAGATTAATGCAGGGTGCAATTGATACGCTCTTACGGAGCGGTGCATCAGAAGCGGATATACATGTTGTTAAGGTGCCAGGTTCCTTTGAAATACCTGTTGCAGCACAGGCTCTGATAAAGAATGGCAAATATGATGCAATTATATGTCTTGGAGCGATAATCAGAGGCTCAACACCGCACTTTGACTATATCGCATCTGAGGCGGCAAAGGGTATTGCAAAACTATCCATGGAAGCAGGACTTCCCATAGCCTTTGGCATTATAACCGCCGACAGTATTGAGCAGGCAATAGAGCGGGCAGGCACTAAATCAGGAAATAAAGGGAGGGATGCTGCCCTCAATGCAATTGAGATGGCAAATTTATTTAAGGAATTGAAAAAGAGAAAATAAATGGGGCTTGGCAGACGAAAGGCAAGGGTAATTGCATTGGAAACTCTTTACCAGTTAGACATTTCTGACGGAAATGTAAATGATATTATCGAAACAAAGATGGAAAAAAAGAAAATTAAAGAAAATGTCAAAGATTTTATTCTGAGGTTAACAAATGGGGTCTGCAAACACAGAAATGAAATAGACAGGCTGATAGAGGCAAATGCAGAGAACTGGTCTCTCGATAGAATCACTGTTATAGATAAGAATATTTTAAGGCTTGCATCATTTGAATTGCTTTACTGTAGTGATATTCCTTTTAAGGTCATTATTGATGAGGCAGTAGAGCTTGGGAAGATGTACGGGACAGAAGATTCTAAAGCATTTATAAACGGCGTACTGGATAAGATAGTCAGAGGGGTATCTTCAAGAAAACAAGAATTACGAGGTGTTTCAACAGCATGAATCTTGCGGACAGTTTGATAAAAGAAAGGCTTCCACAACACATCGCCATTATTATGGATGGCAATGGCCGCTGGGCCGAGAAAAGATTTCTTGGGAGGATAAACGGCCATAGGAAGGGAATTGAGGTTGTCAAGGATATCGTAGAATTCTGCCGGGAAATTGGCATTAGTTATCTTACCCTTTACACATTCTCTAAAGAAAACTGGAGCAGGCCTCAAACAGAGGTAGGCGCCCTGATGGATTTGCTAGAACATCATTTAAAGAGCGAACTTCTAAAACTGGTAAAGAATGGTATAAGATTCAGGGCTATCGGCAACACAGGGGAGCTTCCTGCCAAGGTGCAGAAGATTATACAAGAGGTTGAGGACAAGACTATCGGTAATACTGGAATGGTCCTTAATCTCGCTTTGAGCTATGGTGGAAGAACTGAAATTGTTGAGGCTGCAAAGAGGATTGCCATGGAAGTAAGGCAAGACAAGATTAATGTTGCTGACATTACAGAAGAAGTTTTTGCAAAACATCTCTATACCGCAGGCAACCCTGACCCTGACCTTCTCATAAGAACAAGCGGAGAATTCAGAATAAGCAACTTTCTCTTGTGGCAGATGGCATATACCGAGATATATGTTACTGATGTTTTATGGCCTGATTTCACGAGACAGCACCTTGTTGATGCCCTCATGGATTTTCAAAATAGAGAGCGAAGATTTGGCCTGACCAGGGAGCAGCTAAAGGTAGGTAGGTAATAACCCCGCCCAGAGGGCTGTGGTAGTTAAACATCATCAAAAATTGCAAAATGCAAAATTAAAAATGCAAATTTAGAAAAAGATTTGAAGATTTCGCAATTTACCACCACGCCAGAAAATCCAGCTTGTGAGAGCGGGGATGAATGGTCAATATTCTCTGTGAAACAAGTAGCAGAGAAGGCTGCACCTGTAAAGGTGTGGTGGTTTACAATTTGCACTTTGCATTTTATAATAGAGCAAAGCGATACGGAGGTAGTAGTCTGAATCCCCTTAGAAGTCCACTGCGAGACGGAATATCTATTATGTCAATAGCATCAGCTTTTAACAGAGGAGACTTCTAACGGGATGAAGAGGGTAATAACTGGTCTCTTGCTCGGTTTTTTATGTATTCTTTTGGTTATCTATGCAACGGCTTTTTGGTTTTTTGTTATCGTTGTCTCAACAGTGAGCCTTGCCTTGCTTGAATATTATAGAATAACCGCCAGCCAGGATAAAGGCCTATTGACTATTGGAACTTTACTGGGTGCAATAGTTCCTATTATAATTTACTTTCTTGGCCTTAAAGTATTTCCCGGATATTTAATCTTTGCGGTTTTCTTTATTTTCGCATACTGCCTTTTTATTAAAAAAAGGGCGGATGATCCAAACCCGCTTGTCTCTATTACCAGCCACATAGGCATAGGAGTTCTCGGGGTTATTTATATAGCATTTTCCCTTTCTCATCTGATAGTGCTCAGGGAATTGGAACAGGGAAGTTTATGGATTTTATTTCTCGTTTTTATTATAGCTGCAAATGACACATGTGCATATTATATAGGGAGGGGGATTGGGAGGCACAAACTTTCACCGCTTGTGAGTCCAGGCAAAACAGTGGAGGGGGCAGCAGGCGGTCTTATGGGTGGAGTTATAGCTGCTGCAATTTTTCAGCAATTTTTTTTAATACAGATCGCATTGATAGAAACCCTGCTGCTTGCAGTATTTATAGGTATAGTGGGGCAATTCAGCGACCTGTTTGAATCCCTCCTTAAAAGAAGCGCGGGAGTAAAGGATTCAGGAAACATCCTTCCTGGTCATGGTGGGGTGCTGGACAGAGTAGACAGCCTTATCTTTCCAATCCCATTCCTATATTATTATCTCATTATTTTCCGGATATAAAAAAATGGCAAAGATAAAAAAACTTGCAGTCCTGGGCTCTACAGGTTCTATTGGCCAGAGCACCCTTGAGATTGCCAGAAGACATCCAAACAGATTTAAGATATTGGCTCTTGCAGCAGGTAAAAATAAGAGGTTATTTAAACAACAGGTAGAGGAATTTAGGCCCAAGGTTATATCTCTTTCGGATGAGAAAGATATACATGAATTAAGGAGAAATTTATCATATACTCCTCAGGTTTATTGGGGAGACAACGGCCTGCTTGAGACAGCTATGTGCAATGGTGTGGATATGGTGGTCGCGGCGCTGGTCGGAGCCTCGGGCCTTGCGCCAACCCTGGCCGCAATCAAGGCAGGCAAAGATGTTGCCCTGGCAAATAAAGAAGTGCTGGTTATGGCAGGAAAACTTGTGATGGAGGAGGTCAAAAAAAACAAGATTAATCTTCTTCCCATTGACAGCGAGCATAGCGCCATATTTCAGTCTCTTGTGGGGCATAAAAAGGGAGATATAACAAGACTGATATTAACCGCATCCGGCGGGCCTTTTTTAAACATGCCCGTTAAAAAATTGCCTGGCATTATGCCTGAAGAGGCTCTCGAACATCCAAAGTGGAAGATGGGTAAAAAAGTTACCATAGATTCTGCAACACTTATGAATAAAGGGTTAGAGGTAATTGAGGCCATGTGGCTTTTTGACATGCCGCCGGAAAAAATCAGTGTACATGTTCATCCTCAGAGCGTTGTTCATTCTATGGTTGAATATATCGATGGCTCAATTGTGGCCCAGCTTGGACCAACCGATATGAAAGGACCTATATCTTATGCCCTTACCTACCCTGACGAGAGGATTGACTGCGGGATTGCTCCGCTCAACTTATGTAAAATGGATAAGCTTACTTTTATAGAGCCGGATAAAAATAGATTTCCGGCGCTAAGACTTGCCTATGAGGCAATAGAGACTGGAGACACCATGCCGGCAGTTTTAAATGCTGCTGATGAAGTTGCAGTGGAGGCATTTCTACAAAGAGAGATTGCGTTTACGGATATAACGAAGGTTGTAGAAAAAACGATGGAAGTATCTAAAAACAGGGGGCAAAGAATTAAAAACCCTCTAATCCTTGAATCCTCGAATCCTTCTCTTGAGGAGATATTGGAAGCTGATAGATATGCAAGGGAAACAGCAAAGGAGATAGTAAAAAAAGTAAGGAGTAGGCAGTAGACAGTAAGCAGAAAACAAGAGAAAGGTTTTTAACTGCATACTGCTTACTCCCTACTGCTTGCTACTTTCTAAAAAGGGGATACGATGACAACATTAATATCATTTCTCGTAGTTCTTGGCATTTTAGTTTTTATCCATGAGCTGGGGCATTTTATTATTGCAAAGCTTTCCGGAGTGGGTGTTTTAAAGTTTTCACTCGGTTTTGGACCAAAGATAATCGGCATTAAAAGAGGCGAGACCGAATATCTCATCTCCGCCCTGCCGTTGGGCGGTTATGTAAAGATGGTCGGCGAAGCAACCGACGAAGAGGTTAAACCGGAGGATAATGAAAAATCATTTGCCAACAAGCCGGTTGTAAAAAGGGCGGCAATAGTGATAGCAGGGCCGATAATGAACCTTGTTCTGGCGTTTGCGCTTCTGCCGCTTATATACCTCATCGGAATTCAAATACCCGCATATTTAGATAAAGAGCCGATAGTTGGCTATGTTGTCAAAGGTGAAAACGCCGATAAGGCAGGCTTACAAAAGGGAGATGTAATACACTCAATAGACGGCAAGCATATTAAAAATTGGGAGGATCTTAATAGCGTTATTATTTCAAATCCAAACAAACCATTAAACCTTAATATCAAAAGGAATGCAGAGTTTCAAGAAATTACCCTTACACCCGAGGCCTCTTCTCAAACCGGCGGAGGGATGAGTGGCTTTTTCCCACCCATGAGCCCAACCGTGGGCGGGCTTATTAAAGGGCTGCCTGCTGAAAAGGCGGGGCTTAAGATTGGCGATACAATCCTCTCTGTTGATGGAGTTAAGATAGACCATTGGGTAGAACTCCAGCAAGCGATTCAGAATAATAAGTCAGGAGTTAAAAGCGCAGAGGAAAGACTCTTCCAAATTACAAGAGGAAATGAAACCTTTGAAGTTCGCATAAAACCGCAGTGGAATGAGGAGGGCATGGTGTATGCCATAGGTATATCGCCTCTTCAGGAAACAATTACAAGGCGTTATGGCCCTGCTGGAGCAGTTGTTGAAGGGGTTAAAAAAATGGGTGAGCTGACCATGCTGACCTTTGTGATTATAAAAAAACTCTTTGTTGGGGAGATATCTATCAAAACTCTTGGTGGTCCTCTGATGATTGCCCAGGTAGCCGGTCAGGCCGCTGAATCAGGGCTAACAGCCCTTCTTTCGCTCATGGCTTTTCTCAGTCTGCAGCTGGGCATATTAAATCTTTTGCCAATCCCGGTTTTAGACGGCGGTTTTCTTCTGTTTTTTGGCATAGAAGCCTTGAGAGGCAAACCCCTAAGCGATAAGGTCATGACTATTGCCCAGAATGTAGGCATGGGGCTTCTGGTTTTATTGATGGTCTTTGTAACATATAATGATGTAATGAGGCTTGATATAATTGAATTTTTGCGCAAATTGATCAATTAAAATTTCAGCAATCAGCTATTAGCTATCCGTAAAATTATTTAATCTGATTGCTGAAAGCTGAAAGCTATGAAGATACTTGCCATAGATACATCTACTCCATCAGGAAGCATTGCACTGCTTGAGGATGACCAACTCATTGCAGAATCAACAACCTGCATTCAAAAAACCCACGCGGAGAGGCTGCTGCCTTCGATAAAAACCCTTCTGAATAGTATCGGCATTAGCATAAAAGATATAGACGGTTTTGCCCTGACCACCGGCCCGGGCTCATTTACAGGCCTAAGGATAGGGCTCAGCACAATAAAAGGCCTATCATGGAGTCTAAACAAACCTGTTGTTGGTGTTTCAACATTAGAGGCCCTTGCAATGAATCTACCTTATTCTGATAAACCGGTTTGCCCTATGCTGGATGCCAGAAAAAAAGAGGTT
>Ga0209642_10001310_pt1 | contig 16507 bp, 18 predicted proteins | sample RifCSP19_2_FD_184025 | JGI IMG/M metagenome (GOLD analysis project Ga0209642, IMG submission 184025) | Soil microbial communities from Rifle, Colorado - Rifle CSP2_sed 19_2 (SPAdes) (version 2) | ecosystem: Environmental > Terrestrial > Deep subsurface > Rock core/Sediment | place: Rifle... | reverse complement strand
TGAGTATGGAAAAAGCTTGTTGTACTGCTTTCGCTACGACGATCGAAAAACAGGCCAAAACGATAAGCATCAGGACCACACCTCGTCTATAGCGTTTTAGAACGACCTGACCAATGCCAGGGAATACCAATCCCGATAGAAGTGCTGCTTTTAGCGAGTTGCTCATGATAGCCATGCTCCAGTTATTGTAAACACATAATGCGGAGTTAAGCCGTAGCCCCGTAGGGGCGTATCGGTCTTGAACTCCTTGTTCTCCCGAAGCGGAGCGAGGGGGACAAGGAGTTCCGGCTTAACTCCGCATTCTCCCTGAGCGAAGCGAAGGGAGAACGACCGAAATGAGCGGCAAAAACCGCAGGTTTTTGTCTGCTCGATTGACTGGTTATGCGAGGATTTTCATGTTTTCGTATAAAAATTCCGGAGCTAAATCAGCGCCATTTTCCCAAACGATGGTTCCTAAGATGGGGTCAACCTTGAAGGATCTAAATTTTTGAATATCTTTAAGCGGACTAAATATTTCACCTTCTAGTTCGTTAGATAGATTTACTTCACCTTCGGCACCATCATTGAAACATAACCAGATAACGTAATCATGTAAATATTTAGCTTCTTTAACATGTAAAATCATATTTTTACTCCAATGGTTTTATGGGGAATAAAGCTTTTTTCTGTTCGGCCAGTTCCCAGTCGCACAGTAATTCATTCTTATGTAGTTCTCGCCATTCCTGTACCAGAGCTAAAGCCCGTTTTGTCATAGTGCCGCTTACCTTGCCGTTTTCAATTTCAACAACCACTTCGTCATCACCGTATTTAGCGTGAAAATGCGGCGGTTTATGCTCGCGCCAGAACATAAAAATTACTATTCCGAAAAAACGGCTTATTATAGGCATGATTAAACTTAAAATGAGTTATAGCATATTTTTTAGAATTTTTCAGGTCTTTTTTGACTGTTTCATATCGTCTCTTGGGTTTTGCAAATATATTTTCATATATGCATGTTGCGGAAGTGAGTGACGAGTACCACTGAATAGCACTCACCTGCCTAAAACTGATTTGCACTACTTAAACCGACAACCTGCCCAAAAAGCGCCGTGTGGTACTCGTTCAACTCCACTGACTTGTTAGGCATTTCATCTTACCTCAATTACTGTAACCTGCCAATCTCCGATACCATTTATTCCGAGATAATACTGACCACTTTTGGGATGATATGAAGATCCCTTGCCAGGACCTTGCTGATTTGCAGCAACACCAACTAAGGAGCCATCAACTGTGTAAATTGCAACTGCAAAAAAACTACCTTTTACATCCCACTTTATCTCCCATGGCCCATCAACAACAAAAGGCCGTGTATTTTTAATTCCTGAACCTGATAATTGAATAATTGCTCCATTTATTTCTTGAGTAGGACTGTTATTTATGGATGTTTCTTTTGAAGGCTTTTCAACAGATGGGTCTTCGTCTGGTTTATCTTGAACTCGCCCCCATGGATGGAAAATATTCCCCCAAAACTTATCGTCTTTAAATAAATCTCATCCTCCTCTCCGACATATCCTCCCATTCGATTTTTTGCATTTATACCAACAATTACAATATAACCAAATACAGGTGGCTGAAGAGTACCGTTAACATATGCATACCCTTTAATCGGCAAACCAAAACGATATACTGCAGAATATGGATCAAATAATAACAAATAATAAATTGCTCTTATAGTTTGTAATAACAGATTGATAATTACTCGGATAATGTCCATAGTTCGCGGAACTTATCTCTTTTTGATTAGAAATAGTTGCACACCCAGACAATAAAAATGCCACAATGAATAATAAACGAAAGACCTTAACATGCATGTGATGTTTATAGTTATACATTACATATTTCATAACCTTATGCCAAGTTATTATACAGTTTCTGTCTTTATATCAGAGCCAAATATGATAGTCAATGACAAAAAATAAAATTGTCAAGGCAAAGTAGAAATATTTTATTAAGGCTTAAGTTAAGGGGCGACGCGCTTCTGCGGCGTCCCGCTTGAACGCCGGGTTGGGCTTTTAAAATTGGTAACCGATATTGATTAGTAGACTATCTTTGGCTGTACCATTTTCTTGCCCTGTGGCAGGAGTAAAACCAAAATTCCAACCTTTTCCGTTTACACCTTGCAATAAATATACATAAGTAACTCCGACACCATATCTGGCTTTTTTATCATCATTCATACCAACGGGGACTACATAAACCCCAAGACCATGATGATTATTGGCATTGGTTAGTAAATCGGTTTGTATCCAGCCAGCACCAATTCCACAAGGAAGTATCCATCCCTGTACATTAGAATAACCAAAACCTATACAGCCTGCGGCAATATAGCCCATGTGATTATCACCCCTTAGTGCCGCATTGACTCCAAGTCCACTGGTTAAAGCTCCAGTACCAATTCCGTACGAAATTTCGTCTTCAGCATTACAAGTAGAACTCCAGAATATCGCAAGAACCACTAAAGACATTATAAATTTCTGTATCATTTTTATGCTCCCTGTTAATTCATCGTATGCCCAATGTGGGAGTTAAGCCGTAGCCCCGACCTTTACATGCCCATCAAGATACCTCTGCGCCTTCCAGAAATGCCCAAGAGAATCGTTACCCGGGATGTAACCGTATTCTCCCCGACAAGGTCGTAAGTCCCAAGCCTGAAATCTCCGACGGCAACGACCTCTTTCCCGACGATCTCAGGAAATTTGCTTGCCGGACTACCCGGTGTCACGGAGGCTGCATACCATTTGCCGTCCTTTGATTCAAAGTTTATGCCGAGGTATGGGGATTTGAGAAGGGTAAAGAAGCCCAATGCGCCAACGGCAATAGGGATGAGGGCAAGGGCGATGTAAAGATACCGCAATTGATAGGAAATTACTTTCATGGAGTAGATTGTAGATTTAATAAAAACTGGCGTCAAGGTGGAAATTTTAAAAATTTCATCAGTAGTTTATTAGCATATCCTTGGCAGTTGCTCTCCTGATGGCATATCAACAATTCTTGTTCCTCCGACAACAGTTTTTAGTGTAACAATATCCTTTGGAGAATGGACTATCTCTCCAATTGACTTTGCCTCCTTCCCGTGGGGATGATTTTTCATAATATTTAAAACCTTATCTTTATCCTTTGATGAAACAATAACCACAACCTTCCCTTCATTTGCAATATATAGGGGGTCAAATCCGAGGATATCAGAGACAGACCTTACTTCATCCCTTATTGGTATCTCTGTTTCATCAAGGAGTATTCCCCACTCCATTCCATTTGCAAATTCGTTAAGAGTTGCTGCAAGCCCCCCTCTTGTCGGGTCTCTCATGAATTTTACATCTGCTCCAGATTCAAGAACAGCCATTATAAGACTGTTCAATGGCTTGCAATCACTCTCTATCTCCGATTCAAGCTCTATTCCCTCTCTTTTTGAGAGGACAGATATCCCATGGTCTCCTATAGTGCCATTTATGATAACAGCATCACCATTTTTAATCCTCTCCTTTTTTAAATCAACACCGTCCAAAACAAGACCAATTCCTGCTGTATTTATATAGACTTTGTCAGCAGCCCCTTTTTCTACAACCTTTGTATCCCCTGTTACAATCTGGATGCCTGCATCTAAGGCAGTTTTTTTCATTGATAATATAATCTTCTCAAGGGTTTTATATTCAAACCCTTCTTCAATAATCAGCCCGCATGAGATAAATAGTGGTCTTGCACCCATAACAGAGAGGTCGTTGATAGTCCCCGCAACAGCAAGTTTTCCTATATCGCCGCCAGGAAAGAATAATGGCTTGACCACATAAGAATCTGTGGTAAATGCAATCCTGATAGGACTCCTTCCTATTGCTTCCTCTCCCCTTGCGGGAGAGGATTGAGGTGAGGGGAGAATAGGGAGTATTGCTGAATCTGTGAGTGGTGAAAGGAATGGGTTATTAAACTCCTTCAGGAATAGTTCTTTTATGAGTTTTAAAGATGGCTCTCCGCCGCTTCCATGTGCGAGAGTTATCCTTTCAATTTTATTCATAGGAGATTATATATCCGCAGATTTCGCAGATTACCGCAGATTAAAACAAAATATTTTTTAAAAAATCTGTGAAAATCTGTGTAATCTGTGGTTACAGTTTAGTTTTTATTCTTCTTTTATACAATCAGGCTCTCACCAGTCATTTCAACAGGACGTTCTATATTGAGCAACTTTAAGATTGTAGGGGCTATATCTGCAAGTCTGCCCCCATCCCTTAAGTTTACCTTCTTGTCCGTTACACAGTAGAAAGGGACAGGATTTGTTGTGTGGGCTGTAATAGGTTCACCCGTCTCGTTAATCATGTCTTCAATATTTCCGTGGTCTGCTGTGATAAGTGTATCTCCACCTTTATCTTGAACAGCCTTAACAATCTTTCCAACAGACTCATCTATCACTTCAACAGCCTTTACAGCGGCATCAAATACCCCCGTGTGTCCCACCATATCAGGATTGGCAAAGTTGACAATTATTAGAGGATAGTTACCTGACTCAATAGCCTTTAAGACCTCTACAGTAACTCCTCTCGCACTCATCTCCGGTTGTAAATCATAAGTAGCAACCTTTGGAGATGATACGAGGAGTCTATCCTCTCCGCTGAATGGTTCCTCAATGCCGCCGTTAAAAAAGAATGTTACATGGGCATACTTCTCGGTCTCTGCAGTCCTGAACTGCTTTATCCCCTTTCTGCTCAGAAATTCTCCCAGACTATTTCTTGGTATGTTAGGGGGGAAGGCAAGGGGGAGTCCAAATCTTATGTCATATTCCGTAAGGCAGGTGATATGTAATTTTAAATTTTTATCACCGCGTTCAAACTCCTTGAAATTATTTTCATTTAATGCCCTGATAATCTGTCTTGCCCTGTCTGATCTGAAATTATAAAATATTACAGAATCTCCATTTTTAATTGTCCCTACTGGGTTATTTTTACTATCAACAATTACTACAGGTATCATAAATTCATCAGTAACCTGATTCTGGTAAGACTTGTGTAATGCCTCTTCTGCACTTCCTGTAAAATTCCCCATTCCGTGAACAAGGGCATCATATGCCTTCTTAGTTCTATCCCATCTATTGTCCCTATCCATTCCATAATACCTTCCCATAATGCTTGCAATCTTCCCTATCTTTTGCTCTTTGAGTCTTGCCTCAAGCTCTGATATATATTTCAAAGCACTTTTCGGTGGTGTATCCCTTCCATCCAGAAATGGATGTATAAATAGATTCTTGACACCGTTTCTTTTTGCCATTTCAATAAGTGCAAATATATGCTCAATATGACTATGGACCCCACCATCTGAGAGTAGACCCATAAGGTGAAGGGATGGGTTAGATTCGCTTCGCTCACTACAAGCTTTTTTGGAATGTTCTATTGCGTTTAATAAAGCCTTGTTAGAGAAAAAACTTCCATCTTTAATGGAATTTGATATTCTCGGTAACTCCTGATATACAACCCTTCCAGCACCGATGTTAAGATGTCCAACCTCTGAGTTCCCCATCTGTCCCTCTGGAAGCCCTACCTCAAGCCCAGAAGCCTGAAGTAGTGTAGAGGGATATTCTTTTTCCAATCTATCAAAGATAGGCGTTTTTGCATTAAGGATTGCATTACCATGCTTTTCCTTCCTGTATCCCCACCCATCCATTATGATTAGGACAACAGATTTCATAAACTAATCACTAAACACTATTTACCCCGTTAGAAAGATACAAAAAAGTTTTAACTTCTTATAAAAAAGGACGGTGTTTAAAGCCCCGCCCTTTCTAACGGGGTTTACTTATCACTGTTTTTAAGTGCCTCTTTTAGGACATCCTCAATCCCCTCTACAAATATAAACTTCATCTCTTTTAGTATGTATTCAGGGACATCTTCTAAATCCTTATCGTTCTTCTTTGGCATTATTATCCCTTTTACTCCTGCCCTTCTTGCAGCGAGGACCTTTTCTTTTACGCCTCCGATTGGGAGGACCCTGCCTGTAAGTGTTAATTCCCCTGTCATGGCTAAATCCTTTTTTGCAGGCATTCCTTTAAGGAGGGATACAATGGCTGTAGCTATGGTTATTCCAGCAGAGGGGCCATCTTTTGGAATTGCACCTGAGGGGACATGGACATGGATGTCAAATTTATCATAGAAATTTTCGGGTATATTTAGTTCCTTTACATGGCTCCTTATATAAGAAAGGGCAGCTTGGGCAGATTCTCTCATTACCTCTCCGAGGGAGCCTGTGAGTATAAGCTCTTTCCTACCCTTCATTTTTGCCGCCTCTACAAATATTATATCACCGCCTGCCTCGGTCCATGCAAGTCCTGTGGCAACGCCAATCCTGTCCTTTACCTCTGCAACATCAAGAAAAAATTTTCTCGGACCAAGGAACCCTTCAACAATTTCAGGGGTGATTTTCTCCTTCAGAGGTTTCTCCTGTGCTATATCCTTTGCTATTTTGCGGCATATTGAGGCAATCTCCCTTTCAAGATTCCTTAAGCCTGCCTCCCGTGTATATTCCCTTATTATTTTATAGATAGATTCACTAATAAATTCTATTGTATGTTTTTTAAGACCGTTCTCCTCTATCTGTCTCGGTATCAGATACTGAAAGGCTATCTTTTCTTTTTCCTCTTCAGTGTATCCTGAAAGCTCAATAACCTCCATCCTGTCCTTAAGAGCCGGCGGCACAGGGTCTAATATATTTGCAGTGGTGATAAACATTACATTTGAGAGGTCGTAGGGGACATCCATGTAATGGTCTGTAAAACTGAAATTCTGCTCCGGGTCAAGCACTTCAAGAAGGGCTGCCGCAGGGTCGCCCCTGAAGTCCTGTCCGATTTTATCCACCTCATCAAGCATAAATACAGGATTACAAACCTCTGCCCTCCTAATCTCCTGTAATATCCTCCCTGGCAATGCCCCTACATAAGTTCTTCTATGCCCCCTGATTTCTGCCTCATCCCTCATGCCGCCAAGAGAGATTCTAATAAATTTTCTCTCAAGAGCCCTTGCGATAGATTTGCCGAGGGAGGTTTTACCCACACCGGGTGGACCAACAAAGCAGAGTATAGGTCCCTTCATCTTTTCTTTATCCTTAAGTCTCCTCACAGCGAGATATTCCAGTATCCTCTCCTTTACCTTTGTTAAATCATAGTGGTCTTCATCTAAGATTGTTGCTGCGCGGTTTATATCCAGATTGTCCTCTGTCCTTTTCTCCCATGGGACTGTTATGAGGTAGTCAATATATGTCCTTGATACTGTATATTCAGCAGATGCCTGATTCATCTTCTCAAGCCTTCCGAGTTCTTTATTTGCAATATCCTTTACCTTTTCTGGCATGGGGGTCTCTTCAATCTTTTTCCTCAGCTCATTCATCTCTGCCATGTAAGGGTCTTCCTCACCCAATTCCTTTTGAATTGTCTTTAATTGCTGTCTTAAGAGATACTCCCGCTGTGTCTTTGATAATTCCTTTGCAACCTCACTCTGAATCTTCTCCCTTATCTGGAGCATCTGGACTTCTTTGTTCAGATATATGAAAACCCTGCTCAATCTCTCAAGAGGGTCAACTATCTCAAGTATCTTCTGCTGTTCCACCACATCAAGTGAGAGATATACACAGATGAGGTCGGCAAGACGAGCGGGGTTGTCAATCTTCTCAATCATTGCCATTACATCATTCGGGAGAGGCCTGCCTACAGCAACGACTGTTTTAAAGATAGTATTGATACTTTGAATCAGGGCGTCTGTGAAGGAATTCTTCTCGTAAAACTCCCTCAACTCTTCTATTTCTGCAATAGGATAAGGTTCTTCTCTTATATATTTAATAATTTTTATTCGTCCAATACCCTCTACGAGGATTTTTACACCACCATCTTCTAATTTTACTATCTGGAGTATCTTGACAGCAGTTCCAATGGTGTATAGGTCTTTTGATGCAGGGTTCTCAACATGCTTATCCTTCTGGACAATAACCCCTGCTAAATGGTCCCCCTTCATTGCATCTTCTATTGCAATCTTATCTTTTGCACGGGGAAAAAAGAGGGGGGAAATCATCAGGGGAAATATCACTGTATCTTTTATGGGAAGTATAGGTATCTGCGGGGGTATTACAGTATATAGAGGGTCAGTGGGTGATTTCATAGAAAAGTCAGGGAAATTAACTGAAGAGTATCTTTATCCCAAATTATGTATTAACCACAGATTAACACTGATTTAAAAATTCTAAATCCGAAATCCTAAACAAATCCAAAATTCAAATGACAGAAATCCAAAACTCTATGTTATAAGTTGTTTTGAACATTTGTATTTTGATATTTAATATTGTTTAGAATTTAGATATTAGGATTTAGTGCTTTTTCATGCATCTGTGAAAATCTGTGTCTACCCCGTTAGAAATTCTGTCACCAGATAGAATAACGAACGGTTTTGATGTTCTATTTCTAACGGGGTCTATCTGTGGTTTCATGCATTTTTTGGTTTATATTATCTACTCATCGTCAGATATCCACTCAGGATTTTTCTCAAGCGTAATTTTTTTCTTTATTTCCGGAAACTTCTTTTTAAAATCAGGATGAATCTCCTTCAGATAGCTCTTAATCGCCTCAAGCTCTATCTTAATTTCGTCAATATCTCCTTTAAAGGTCAGCTTGCCGTTTTCAACTCCATCTTCCAATGCGCTTACCTCTTTTTCCAAAAAATGCAGTTTACTTTCCAATTTCTTCTCTTCCATTTATCCTCCCCTTTTACAAAAGTAAGCAGTAAGCAGTAAAAAAGCAAGAGGTAGTCTGCCTACTGTTTACTGTATTTTATTATGGCATTACAAATTCTCTTCCCGGTTTTTTGACTACAAATACTGAACATGGGGACTTTCTGACTACCTTCTCAGCTACGCTTCCAAACAGCATATGCTCAAGCCCTGTCCTACCGTGTGTTGCTATTACTATTAAATCTGCCTCTTTTTCTCTCGCAGTCCTTATTATTTCAAGGAATGGAGTTCCGCTGACTATCATATTTTCTACACCAATCTCATCCTTTACCTTCTGAGAAATAAGTTTTTCAATCTCTTTTTGTGCTGCATTTTCCATCTCTTTATACAATTCAGTTACCGGCAGTTGTGGGACATAAAAACCGGAGACATCAAATATATGTTCAATAACATGGAGGACATAAAGCTTTGCCTTATATGCAGTTGCAATGGATATGGCATACTCCAGTGCATTTTTTGAAAAATCTGAGAAGTCAGTGGGGAATAATATTCTCTCTATTTTTGGCATATTTCCCTCCCTTTCAAAAAGGTTTAATGATAGAGGTAAGCATTTAGAATTTTTTAATCCTTATGCTCTATAACTTTTAACACAGATAGATTACATGTGTCAAGATAAAGTCCTGTTAAAATCCCTTAATCACGCAAGGAGAATAAGCTTTAGCATTATTTATTAAACTGGGATAAAATATTTTTTCTTTAATGAGGTTTTTACAGAAAGAACTAAAGCTCCAAACTTTCCCAATTACTGAAATCATTATCTTTCAATTCCTTACCAGATTTATCAAAATAAATCCATCTGCCTTTATAATTTCGCGGGTCAGTATTGGCAACTATTCCACCAAAAAGCTTTTTGCCCTTCTCGTTTTCTTGCTTGATGTAATTAAATAGCCCATCTATTTTAGAGCCTGCAAGTTTTTGTGTAAATCCTGATTTTGTAACACCTTCTATGCTTACATTATCCATTGGTAATCGCCTCGTAAATAACTGCATCAATTTTCGCCCTTAGGCGCTTTATTTCTTGTCGGTGTTCAAAGCTTCTGGATTCTTCGTCTTTTATTTCTTCAACAATCTTTTCCTGAATTTTGATATCAGGGATTGGGACTTTTATATTGAGCAGGTCGCTTGGATGAATGCGGGGATGTTCCTTACCACTCATTAAAAATTCTGATTTTGAAATGTATTCCTGAGATAAAAGCAAATACTGGATATATTGAGCAAGTACCTTTGAATGTTTTTTTATTTTAAATGGCAACAATTCTGTCGTGCCTATATATGGTTTGTCTTTGTCATTAATAATTGTATAGCCAAGATATGGGCGCAATTTGCCAGTAACAATATCGCAATCACCAAAGACTACCTTATCAGAGCCGATTTCCTCAACGATATTTTCTTCATTCAAGATTCGTCCTGTCAACGGTTCTAAATCTTCAAGGTCAAGAAGGATATATTCTTCGGACAGATGCCCCTTTTTTAAAATCTCTGTTTTATGAAGGGCTATGATATCTCCGAGTTTATAAATGGGATGCTTAAGATTAGCATCGTCAAAAAGAAGACCCTTATGAACTTCCCAGAAAGCGTGATAGCGTGCACCAAGTCTTAAAAACTTATTTTCGCCTGCATTTAGAAAATTGGTTTTTAAAATGTCCGTCTTATGCTTTTTGTCATAGAAATCCTTTACATTGTATCTAATAAGAACGCTATCAATTATGGAGTGGAGAGTTTTAACCTTCTCTCGTAATTCTTTTATTTTGTCCTCGATATCCTCTATAACTGCCAATATCTTTTTTTGGACTTCTTTACTGATATAGGGGACGCTTATGTTAAAAAAATCTTCTTTTTGTATTCGTGGATGGCTCTGACTTTTGCCAGATCGTAAGAAGACAGCCTTTTGCCGAAAAATGGAATGTAGCAAATAATACTTAAGCAATTTCGGATGGATTACACTTGAATCAACTAATAGTGGATAAAATTCTGTTGAACCAATAATCTCATATCCATTATCAGGGATATCTTTTTTTAAAAAAACATAGCCAATATGACTATTTAACTTTGAAAATATTAACTCTGAGTCACTTAAATAAACTTTGTCTGAGCCAATCTCACTTACAACATTATTTTCTAATCCGATGGGAATTCCTATCTCTGGTTCAATGTTGGCTAAATCAATCAACTGATAAACCTTATCGATTTGATCTTTTTTAATTATTTTGCCAGTCGAAAAACAAACAAACTCTTTGAGAATAATTGAATCCCTTTGTACATCGAAAATCTTTCCCTCTTGATTTTTCCAAAAATCAACATATTTTGATCCGCATCGTAATAGATAGCCCCTGCCTATATCTGATAAATTTACGCTTGAAATCATGACCAATTCACCATTTTCCTTAAATGATCTAAGACAGTTGTAGGATTACTGGTATCAATAATTATGAACTGCTGTTCGTTAGCTTCTTTTGTATTGAATAATTCATTAGACCTCTTTTCCTCCTTATTTGTTCCTCTCTTATATCCAATCTCCTCTGCATGAGCCATAAAGATAGGATAGTTCTGTCCTTCAGTTGATGCAACCTTGCCGAAGACCCACCATTCCAGATCAGCCTGTTTTATTTCTTCCTCATATTTGTCTATCAATTCATTTACAGAAAGACTTTCGTCCATAGTGTTAAAATTGTCTTTAAGAAGGGTTTTTAAGATGGAGATAAGTTCAGTCTTTTTCTTTTCGTCTTCTTTACGTTTCTTCTTAGCATCAAGAAGATTTTTTAGGTGGCTTTTAAAGTCCTTGTATTCCGCCTCGTATTTCGTCCAGAATTCATCCCATTTCTTGATTTCCTCTGCTGTCTTCTTCTGAGCAAACAGCAGGCTTGTTTTTGTCATGGTGTATGGCGCAAAAGCAAGATGAGGAAGTGATACCACAGCCTTTATGTAAAAATGCTTATAGAGGTATAATCGTATCTCACGGTTTGTTGTTGTATCAAATACACTCTCTGGAAGAACAACCCCAAGACGGCCTTTTGGTTTTAAGAATTGATACCAGCGTTCAATAAACAGGTTTTCAGTATCTATCTCCTGTTTCTTGCTGTCCTTCTTAAGACTGTGGGCTATTTTTTCTCCTTGTATAAAAATATCTGGGAATTTTTTGGCAGTATCTCTATCAACAGTTATGCTGAAAGGTGGATTTGAGATTACAATATCAAACTGTTCATTTGCAGGTTTCGGATAGACTTTATTATTACTTTTTACTTTTAATTGGGCATCTCCGTATTCATTAAAATCGAGAAGCCCATCTTTTGCTTCTATGTGAGCAGAGCCATCACCGTGACCAACCATATTAACCTTTGCTGCCATAGCAAGGTCGCCATTGATCAAGGCCATAGATAAAATCCTCTGCCCATCTGTTAGTCCTGTATTTCGGGAAAAGACCTAAAAGTTTCTCTTGCACCGCATCTGATTTTTTTATCTTATCTGAATTTTCCTGACAATAATGAGTTATAAGCTTCATTGCCTGAATGAGGAATGTTCCGGAGCCGCAGGCAGGGTCTATTATGTAAGGCAATCTTTTTTCAGTATTTATTAGCTCAATACTTAGATTCTCAATCTCAAGAGCCCTTACTATAAAGTCAACAATATTTGTATGTGTGAGATATTGCCCTTTTGTCTGTTTTAGTTCGCTCCTTACTATCTTTTCAAAGAAGTCTCCAAGCACATCATATTTGTTGACTGTAAAGGATATATCTTGAAGGGATTCAACAACATATTTGACCTTTGGCGCATCAAATACAATATCCTTAACTTTCTTGACCTCTTCTTTGGAATATTTTAGATAATCCTTAAGCGCCTTTTTGTAAAGCTCATTCATCCTGTCATAGACTTTTTCAGGCTTTTCAGGATTATTTCCTTCATAGAAAATCTGGAAGTTATAAGGCTTTCCTTTTTCTGTTTCTTTTTCATCGTAAATTTTTACAAGAAATAGCCCAATGAGATTAAAGAAAAGTTCGTTCTGATATTTGCCACCGCCCCAGAGTATATTGTGAAGTTCCCTTGCGATGCGGTCTAATTCGTCTTTATGGACATCTTGCCTTAAATCAACCTTGCTGTCTTTTACAAAACGCGGCGGTTTATCAATGATTCCATACTTTGCCGGAATAATCCTGAGATTTGGTCTTTGTGCCTCATCCCATTCCTCAAAGGTTTTATATTTCTCATAATCAATCGTTACAAATTTTTCCTTTAATCCTTCATCTTCATACCAGCGTGTGTAGTAAATGAGATATTTGAGATGACCCTTAGCCTTGTCCTCTGTAGCGGCCCGTTCAAAAAGCTGGGTCTTTATAGATTCCTCAAGATATTTTTCGTATTCTTCCGGGGACTTTAATTCGAACATCATGAAAGGGTTCCCGTCTTTATAAATGATAATATCAGCTTTTGTGTCAGATTTTTTGTGCGGGTGCCCTATTTTTCTAAAAATCTCAATATCAATGACAGCTTTTGAGTTCTTGTAACCATACGTTTCAATGAGGTCATAGAATAGGCCAACCCTTACTCGTTCTTCAGGGTCGTTAAACTCATCTGTACATCCTTGAGTGGTGTAAGTAATTTTTGAACCAACATGGCTTAGGGTGAAGTAGCCCCTTTCTTCACCAAATTTGAGAAGTTCTGATTTCTCACCGGTTCTTATTTTTTCTTGTTGTTTATTATAAAGCTCTTTTTTCATATCAACCTCTTATCCGTGAGTTTTAATCCAGTTATACCACAGAGCAATCTCGGCAAGAAGTTTTTCTTTGGTTAGATTTTGATAGTCATTTTTATTTATCATCTTATTTTGAGCCATTTATGAGTCAATTGAGTCAATCGCCAAGTCCAATAAATGTCTGAAAAATGTCTGTTATGTCCGATAAATGTCCGTTATCTTAATTTATACTTACGCCCCTTTAGTGCCCCTTATGCCCCTTTAGTGCCCCTTTAAAATATAGTAAGTCCCTTTGCCTGTAATGCCAATACGTTCAAAAATACTTCTATCTTCAAGTGCTTTCAAATCATCCGTTGCCTGCCTCTTTTTAATATTACATACTTCTTGATACTCCTTATTGGTAATTTTCCCTTTCTCTTTAACATATTTTATAGCCTTTAATTGACGTTCATTTAAACCGAGTTTACTCAACACGCTTTCTGTAAAAATATCCCTTCCTATAATCGTCCTGAATTCTGAACCACGGATTGATACAAATTCCGGCTCAGGCAGTCCCTGACTTTTACACTGCTTGATCATCTCTATTATACCCGAGCCTGCCTTTTGAATATAATTGGCAAAATAGAAGATGCCTGCCAATAAGGGATTATTTGGGGGTATGAGGTATGGGGTCTCTTCAGGTCGTCTATACTTAACTGATTTGGTAAACTCCCTGAATTCCATATTTCAACACGGTCAATAAAAACCATAACTTGCACGCCAGCAGTGGTATTATAATCTCTATGAGCAACTGCATTGACAATCGCTTCTTGAATGGCAAACACTGGAATTTCATACGGTCTTTTCACCTGAACAGTATGCTCCTGCTGAATAACTGGCAGTCTAATGGCATCAAGGACAAAGGCAACGGACTTGTCAATCTGCTCAAATAAATTTACATTGTAAATGTGGTAGGAGGCAAAAGGTTTCTCGACTTCTGTGCCGGAAAACTGAATACATTTCACTTCTGCCTGAAGAAAAAATTTATAAGGATTTTTTCCAAACAGGAGCACAGCAGCATTGGTTAATTTTCCTGAGTTTAAAAGATTAAGATGGATAAGGACTTCTTTAAGCGGTGTATTTAAGCCTAAAGGGAAATTGCGCTGATTTCTGGCTGTCTGCAAAAACCATTTTACTTTATCTTCATCAATATCGCTGAAACTTGCATTCTCGCAGACAGCATTATCAAAGGCTTGCCGCCCTACAATGCCTTTTTCCCGCAAGAATTCAATTAGACTTTCATAAATGTTATTCTTTAACTCAAGGAGATTATTAAACCGTCTGTATTTATATCCAACATCCTCATCTCTGATTTCAGAGATTAGTTTCTGGACCTTTTTATCACGATTGGTGTCGTCTTTGCCTTTTATATAAATTAAAATTCCCTTATTCGTCCTTTGAGCTTCACGGAATTCCTGTTCGGTGGCTGAGAGATTGTTTTTGTTCGCTGTGCCATATTCATTACCTAATATTCCAAGATAAATGTCGTTTTTGCGGATTTCATCAATATAAGCAGTTTTAGCTGATTTGCCTTTTGCAGGAGAATCCTCAAATAAAAATGGCTTAAAATATTCCTTTAACAAAACATTTTCTAAAATTGTTTCTTTTACTGCAAAACGCTCATCTTTTAGTTCTTTCTGAACACCACTTACAAATATCTTGTATTTCATATCAACTTTTAGAGATTAACCCTTTTTCTTTAAAACTGAAAAATCCATTTTTAGTGATGATTATATGGTCTAATACCTCAACTCCTAAAATTTTACCAGCTTCTGTCAATCTTTTTGTTATTATCAAATCATCCTCTGACGGCTCGGAATCTCCTGAGGGATGGTTGTGTGCTAAAACTACTGAGGCTGCACTGTGAGCAATAGCCTCTTTAAAAACCTCCCTCGGATGCACTAAATTGGAATTGAGCGTGCCAATGGAGATAGTAGAAATGCCAATGATTTTATTGCGGGTATTTAGAAGAATGAGCTTAAAATGCTCCTTTGCTTTGCCCTTAATGTTTGCTTGTATAGCCTTAACAACGCTTTGAGGATCTTTTATATCAAAATCTTTCGGCTCCGCTTCTAAATCCTGCCTTTTCCCTAATTCAAAACAGGCTTTAATCTGGACTGCCTTGGCAAAACCAATCCCTTTTATTTGAGACAGCTCCTCAATTGTTGCCTGACTTATGGCTTTGATGTTTCCGAAACGTGTTAATAATTCCTGAGCAATATTTATTACGGATTTTTGCGGAATTCCCCTGCCTATAATCAGGGCCAGAAGCTCCTGAGCAGAAAGCGCCTCCGGGCCAAATTTCTCCAGCCTTTCTCGCGGCCTTTCAGGTTTTGGCAGGTCATGAATGGTGAAAGATGTTTTGTTCATTTTAACAAAGGAGCGGGTGAATTTTTAGTATCTGGCAATATAATCCACTATAATGCCGGTCAAGATAAACAGCCCTATCCCCGCATTGGCCACAAAGATTCTGAAGGCTGTTGCTCTTGTCGGAGATTTTTTTAACATAGATACCATATACTCAAAAATAATGCCTGACAAAAAAAGGATTGCAAAATACACACCGCCCATCTTTGAAATCCAGCCAGCCACCACAAGGATAGTTATAACCCCAACATATAGCAAATATAGGGCAGTATAGACATGTTTTCCCAAAAGGATTGCTGTGGACTTCACGCCTATCTTTATATCATCTTCCTTATCCATGAGGGTGTAGACGGTATCGTAGGCGGTTGACCAAAAAATATTGGCTGTAAATATGAGAATTGCGGGCAGACCGATTGTATTGTGGACAGCAGACCACGCCATTACTCCGCCCCACCCGAATGCAATGCCGAGAAAGACCTGAGGAAAGTAGCTTATCCTTTTTACAAATGGATAGATGGATGCCAGAGAAATGCCGATAATTGAAAGAGCTATTGTTAGGGGGTTAAGAAAAAGGACAAGCACAAATGCCAATGCTGCGAGTACGATGAATGTCAGTATTGC
>Ga0209642_10001305_pt1 | contig 16523 bp, 17 predicted proteins | sample RifCSP19_2_FD_184025 | JGI IMG/M metagenome (GOLD analysis project Ga0209642, IMG submission 184025) | Soil microbial communities from Rifle, Colorado - Rifle CSP2_sed 19_2 (SPAdes) (version 2) | ecosystem: Environmental > Terrestrial > Deep subsurface > Rock core/Sediment | place: Rifle... | reverse complement strand
GACGCCCTCGCGAAGCTCCGTGTGAAGCCGAGGGACCTCGCGACGATCTTCATCACGCACACCCACCCCGACCACGTCGGTGGCCTCGCGACGTTCAAGCGCGATTCCCCGGCGAAGGTCGCCGCCCACCGGATTGAGGCGGAGTACGTCTCCCGTGCGAGGACGTACGACGGGCCCCCGCGGGTGCAGCGACATCCTGGCACGGTCGTCGACGTGCTCCTCGAGGACGGGCAGGTGTACGACGGCCTGCGGGTCATATTCACGCCGGGTCACACGCGCGGGAGCATGTCGCTGCTCGACGAGACCCGATCGCTCCTGATCGCGGGGGATGCACTGAACAACGAACACGGACTCGGGCCGATGGACGACCAGTTCAACGTGGATCCGCAACAGCACCGCGCGTCGATCAAGAGGCTCGCGACGCTCCAGTTCGACACTGCAATCTTCGGACATGGGGCGCCGATGAAGGGGGGCGCGAGCGCGCGAGTCACGGAACTCGCGAAACGCCTCTGACTCGGGACCTTACTTGCCCCAGAACTCCTTCGGGGTGACGGCGACCTCGTACCTCAGGGGCGTGAGAGGGAGTTTCTCCCGCGCGACCTTGTCGAGGAGGACACGCCCACTGCGGTTCATGTCCTCGAACGCCTTCGTCCACATCAGGTACATCAGAGACGCATCCTGCGGATAGTACGGCCCGTCGACCTTCGTGCCGACGGCCTTCGCCGCCTCTCGGATGAGCACGTCTGCACGCGCGAGCTGTTTCGCATTGCCGTCGAAGTCCGCCTTCCAGATCACGAGCACCATGGAATCCCCTCCGAAGAGGCGGCTTCGGGAAGGGCGTCTCCCATGTAAAGCCTTCGGTCGCCCGAAGTTACATGGCCTGCGAGAAGGCAGCCGGCCGAGACCTGACGAGGAGGACACAGGCGACCCAGAGGCGGACCGTGGGCTTGTCGGACCTGGGAGCGGCCATCGATCCCCCCTGCCGGCCAAGAGACAATCCGCTGAGCCTAACGGACGTCGCGTGAGACGCGGGGGGATCCGGCCGGGGGAGCGCGAACGTCAGTCCACGCGGAAGACAATCTTCCCGAACTGGGAGCCCTTCTCGAGCGCGGCATGTCCCGAGCGCACGGCCATGGCGCTGAGGGGTTCCACGCGGTCGATCGCAGGCTTGACTTTGCCCGAGAACACGAGTCGGCTCACCGCCGCGAACTCCTTGGGCCCTCCCATCGTCGACCCGAGGATCGTCTGCTGGTACCAGTAGAGGTCGCCAATCGGGATCGTGATCTCCCCGCCGGTCGTCGCCCCCGCCGTCACGATCCGTCCTCCCCTGCGGAGGGACCCAAGGGAAGTTGGGAACGTGGCCTTGCCGACGTTTTCGAGCACGACGTCCACACCCTCTCCCTTCGTGAGCTCGCGGACGCGAGCGACGACGTCCTCCGAGGCGTAGTCGATCACGGCTGTCGCGCCGAGGCGCTTCGCCCTCGCGAGCTTCTCGGACCCGCGCGTCGTCGTGATCACGCGGGCGCCGAGGGCACGGGCGATCTGGACCCCGACGGAAGACAACCCTCCACCGGCGCCATGGATGAGCACGGTCTCCCCACGCTTCAGTCGGGCCCGCGTCACGAGCATCCGGTAGGCGGTGAGCGCTGTCAACGGGTATGCGGCGGCGACATCGTCTCGCACGCCCTTCGGGATTCGGAGGAAGTTCCGTGCGGGTGCGACGACGAATTCCGCGAAACCGCCGTTCGTCTCGCTCCCGATGATCCCGAATGTCTTGCACGTGGCCTCCTCGCCGCGACGGCAGAAGACGCATCGCCCGCACCACAGGGACGGGTTGAGTACCCCTCGGGTCCCGAGTGGCACGGTCACGCCCTTGCCCACCGCATCCACGACCCCGACGATGTCGGCGCCTCCGACATGGGGCATCGGAATCTGGGACGTCTCCGCCCGGTTCCACACGTCGAGGTGGTTCAGCGCGGACGCGAGGACCCGGAGGCGGACCTCCCCGCGGCCCGGCGTCGGCGTCGGAATCTCCGCCTCCTCGATCACGTCCGGCGGGCCGAATGTCCGGAAGAACACCGCGCGCATGTTATCCCCCGCGGGAACCCTCTCGTGGGATTTGTGCCTACCGCGTGCCGTCGTCCGCGGAGACCGAGAGGCCCATGACCCGGGTCATTGGCCAGTCCATCGCCCCGCGCGGGATGACTTGGAGGACACCCGCGAGCAGGGTCTCCCGCCATCGCACCCGATACCGCGCACGAGGGCGGCGGGCTTCGACCGCACGGAGGATCACGCGGGCGACCCGCTCCGCCGTTGCGCCGCCCGGGGTCTCGAAGTCCTCAAGATACGATGCGTACGCCTGCCGGAACACGCTCGGGGAGTTCAGGACCTCCCGGCTCGCGTCCACCGCGGTCCGCGGGAACCGCGTCACCACGGGCCCGGGTTCGACGACGATTGCCCGCACCCCAAAGGGTCGGGCCTCAATCCGGAGGGCGTCCGTGAACGCCTCGAGGGCGAACTTCGACGCGCAGTACGCTCCCATGAGGGGCACGCTCACCCGGCCCGCGAGGGAACTCACGTTCACGATGCGGCCCGACCGCTGGGAGCGCATGAGGGGCAGCGCCGCGCGGGCGAGCGCCATGGCGCCAAAGACGTTCACCTCGAACTGCCTGCGGAGGGCGTCGACGGGGAGGTCCTCGACGGCGCCCAGGAGGGCGTACCCCGCGTTGTTCACGAGGACATCGATCCGGCCCGCGCGGTCCCGGACCGTCGGGATAAGTCGGGCCACGGATGCCTCGTCGAGGAGATCCAGGCGCAGGACGTCGACGGGCAGTCCCGAGGCCGCCTCGCGGAGGGAGTCCTCCGCGTCCGCGGTCCGGACCGTCGCGAACACGCGATGGCCGCGGCGGGCGAGGAGAAGGGCGCTCGAGCGTCCAATCCCAGAGGAGGCGCCCGTGACGATCGACACGGGCGGCGCGGCGGCGGACATGGGGTTGCCCACGGATTCCCGGCGGAAAAGGGTTGGCCCAGAACGGCCCTGTTGTCACTCCCTGACATTCACGGGGCGAAGTTTAAGAGGGACAGTCGAGGATATGCGCATGAATACCTCCGTGAGGAACGCCTGGAGGCGTCCCCCGTTGCGTGGCCCCTTCCCCCCACGATACGCCCTCGTCCGTCCCGCGGCCCTCGCATTCGCGTTCGCCCTCATGTCCCCCGCGTTCGCCGCGCTCGGGGTCACCCTCGCGCGGAACGCCCCCGTTCTCGTAATCTCCGACGTGCCCGTGCGCGCCGCGTTCGACCCGAACGATCCCCTGTACTCCGTCCAATGGGCGTTGCCATCCGTCCGCGCACCCCAGGCGTGGGACGTGAACTTTGGGGACCGGGGCATCGTCGTCGCGGTCGTCGACACGGGAATCCCGGACACCCATCCCGACATGAACGCGAACTTCTGGGTGAACCCGGGGGAGGACCTGAACCGGGACGGTGCGGTCCAACCATCGGAGCGGAACGGGATCGATGACGAGCGAGACGGATACATCGACGACTTCTACGGATGGGACTTCGTCGACGGAGACAACGACCCCGACGACGGCGGGGCGACGGGCGGCACGTACCACGGGACCGGGGTCGCGGGCGCCCTCGCGGCGGAGTGGAACAACGGGGACGACATCGCGGGCGCGGCCCAGGTGAGCATCATGAACCTCCGGGCCCTCGATCCGACGGGCCAGGGCTCCTCCCTGAACACATCGAGGGCGATCCGCTTCGCGGCGGACCATGGAGCCCGGGTGATCAACCTGTCCCTGGGCACGAACGAGACGTTCACGGGTCCGACGGACATGCAGCTCGCGATCGACTACGCGTGGAGCCGCGGAGCGATCATCATCGCGGCCGCGGGCAACGGCGACCCGGCCACGGGGCTCGGCCGGGCGACCCTGGACTTCCCCGCGCGACTCCCGAACGTGCTCGCGGTCGGCGCCCTCGACGAGGCGGAGACCCGCGCCCGTTTCTCGAACTACGGGAACGGCCTCGATCTCTCCGCGCCGGGGGAGTCGATCATCACCCTCCACCCGACGGCTCCCTTCCAGACCCTCTCCGGCACGTCCCTCGCGGCGCCGTACGTCTCCGCGGCCGCGGCGCTGGTCCTCTCTGCGGAGCCCACGCTGACGAACGTCGAGGTCTGGAACATCCTCAACGACACGGCGAGGACGATCGGCTCCCAGTACGAATATGGCTGGGGCGAGGTCGACTACCTTAGCGCGGTCACCGCCCTGAACCGCCCGTTCGTCTCCGTGAACTCGGCGCCGGGAACCGTCGCCCGGAGCTCGACGTTCTCCATCGGCTGGTCGATCCTCGGCCCCGCGGGCCTCCCCGTCACGGACACGCACATCGAATGGGGGACGGCCTCCGGCGTCCTCGGCAACTCGACGGCCCTGCTCACGGGTCTCACGCGGCAGGCGTACACGGAGACCGCGATGCGGATGCCCGAGGGCGCTTCGACCCTCTACTTCAAGGCCGTCGCGACCGTGAACGGCACGCAGTACGAGTCCCAGGAGCGGTCCGTCGCGGTGACGACCCTGCCGGACTTCCTCTTCGTCCTGTACCAGCTCTTCTCCTCGAACCTCCTCTACCTCGCGCTCTTCATCCTCGCCCTCGCCGCCGTCGTCGCCTTCGTCCCTCAGCGCCGCGCGCGGTCCCGTCGCGTCGCGTACCACCCGAGGACCATCGCGCCGGTGTACCGACCCGCGGCACCCTCCGGACCCCCCTCTCCCCCGCCTGCGGCCGTCCGGCCCGCGCCCCCGATCGAGTTCGTCAGGCCGAGCCCGCCTCCGCCACCGCCCCCTGCACCGTCCGTACCCCAGGCGCCAATCGCCGCCCCGCCCGCGCCCGCGGCCCCGGCGAAGAAACGATGTCCGGCGTGCGGGACCCTGGTGAACGCAGAGAACCTGTTCTGCTTCTTCTGCGGGCAGCCGTTCCGATGAGCCTATCTGGTCGGACGCCTACGCCCGGCGGACCCCCATGGCGATCGACTACCGCTTGAACGACCGCGTCACGCCCGGCGAGGTTGCGGACCTCTTCCGAAGCTCGGGCATCCGACGCCCATCGGAGGACCTCGGCCGGATCCGCCGGATGCTCGAGGGGGCGAACCTGACCGTGACGGCATGGGACGGCGAGCGGCTCGTGGGGATCGCACGCGCCCTCTCCGACCGCAGCTACTGCACGTACCTGTCCGACCTCGCGGTCGGGAAGGAGTACCAGCGCGAAGGGGTCGGTCGGGAGCTCGTCCGTCGCGTGCGCGAGGCCGCAGGCGAGGAGTCCATCGTCCTCCTCCTCGCGGCGCCCGATGCGATGGCCTATTATCCTCGAATCGGCTTCGAAAAGGCGGACAATGCCTGGCTCCTCCCGCGGAATCGGTGAACCACTCGCGCCGCCTGCGCTCGACGCGGGCCCGTGCGACGTGTGCGGCGGGCGGACGATCGAGCTCCACTGCAAGATCATCTGCAGGGACTGCGGCTACACCCGGGACTGCTTGGACCCCTGAGCGGACGCGGGGAGGCGGCATACGTATCCTCCTGACTGTGGACATTAAATACGCCAATCCACTCCATCCGACGGGCGTAGGAAGCCGCGGGAGGCTTGTGAATGGGATTGGTCATCGAGGTCCACGACCTCGTGAAGGCGTACGGCGACGTCCATGCCGTGGAGCACCTCAGCCTCGAGGTGCAGAAGGGGACGATCTTCTCCCTCCTCGGGCCCAACGGCGCCGGGAAGACGACCACGGTCGAGATCCTGGAGGGCCTCCGCACGGCGACGTCGGGGAACGCCCGGGTCCTCGACCACGACATCGCGGAGGGGTACGCGGGCATCCGCGAGCACGTGGGGGTCCTACCCCAGGACTTCGAGCCGTTCGACCGGCTCACACCGCTCGAGGCCGTGCGGTACTGGGGGAGCCTCTTCAAGAAGGAGGTCTCCAAAGCGGACGCGAAGAAACTCCTCGAGGAGGTGAGCCTGAGCGAGCGCGCGAACCTCCAAGGGATGCGCCTGTCCGGCGGGGAGAAACGGAAGCTCGGGATCGCGATGTCCCTCGTGGGCGAGCCGGACCTCCTCTTCCTCGATGAGCCCACGACGGGGCTCGACCCGAAGGCGAGGCGGGACCTCTGGGCCCTGATCCGCCGCGTCGAATCCGAGGGTCGCACGGTCTTCCTCACCACGCACTACCTCGACGAAGCGGAGCAGCTTGCAGATGACGTCGTGATCATGCACAAGGGGCGCCTCGTCGCCCGGGGATCCCCCGCGGACCTCATCGCCCGGGGAGGGGCCGGCACGACGATCGTCCTCGGAGGTGCGGGCCCGGAGGGCTTGGCGCAGGTCCAGCGCCGGGGCATCCAAGCCGAGCTGCGCGACGGCGACGTCCTCGTGCGGGTCACGAATCCCGCAGAGATGAAGACCGTCCTCGCGAAGCTCGCCGCCCTCGACGTCCCGCTGAAGGACATGTACACCCAGCGCAGGACGCTCGAGGATGTGTTCCTGACCGTCGTCGGCGCGAAGATGAAGGAGGGGGTGCTCGAGGCATGAACAAGATCCTCGCGGATACGATCGCCTTCGGAAGGCAGTACCTACGGTCGAAGGTCGGGGCGTTCTTCACGTTCATCTTCCCGATCCTCCTCGTCCTCCTGTTCGGGGCCGTGTTCACGCAGATGGGGTCGAACTCGATGAACCTCCCCGTGCAGGACCTCGACGACAGCCCGGTGAGCCACGCGTTCCTCGACGCACTGAACAACACGACCGTCGTCCGCGTCTCCATGATCCCGACGAACGTGGCGATCCAGGACCATGTGCGGGAGAACTCCCTGACCGTCGCCCTCTTGATACCAGCGGACTTCCAAGATGCCGTGGCCGCGAGCCTCGCGACGAACGGCACGGTACGGGCGAACCTCACGCTCTATGGGGACGCGTCGCAGTCGTCCTTCGGCCTCGCGGTCGGGGTGGTCGAGGCGGTTGCGGACCAGATGAGCTTCGCGATCGTCGGCGCGACACCCGTCTTCTCCCTCGGGGTCCAGTCCGTCGCTTCGGAGCGGTTCGGGGTCATCGACTACCTGCTCCCCGGAATCGTCGGGATGACGGTCATGTTCAACACGCTCTACATCATGGCGGCCGTCACCGCGGAGTACCGCACGCGGAAGTACTTCAAGCTCCTCTCGACGACGACCCTCACGAAATCGGAGTGGCTGGCGTCCAAGATCCTGTGGTTCACCCTGTCCATGATCCTCTCCCTCCTCGTCACCCTGGCGGTCGCAATCGCCGCGTTCGGCGTCGAAATCCGGTTCGACGCCCTCACCCTGGTCTTCATCATCGTGGGATCCGTCCTGTTCGCGAGCCTGGGAATGCTCCTCGGCTCCTTCGCGAAGGACCCCGAGTCCGCGAGCGCCCTCGCGAACGTGATTGGCTTCCCGATGATGTTCCTGTCCGGGACGTTCTGGCAGCTCGAGGGCATGCCGTCGTACATGCAGGTCATTGCGAAGGCACTGCCCCTGACGTACCTGAGTGACGGGCTCCGGGACACCCTCATCTATGGGAACCTGGACAAAGCCTTGTTCAACCTCGCGGTGGTCTCGGTCGTCGCAGCAATCCTCTTCGTCCTCGGCGCAAGGGTCATGAGCTGGAAGGAGCGCTAGGCCTACGGGCGGAGGAGGAAGTAGTCGACCGCGGCTCGACCGAGGATCGCGACCACGCCCGTCAGGACAATCGCCGCGACCCGACCCGTGACCTGGGGGTCGAACGGCCACGTCGGAAGGGAGGCGACGGTCCGGGAGGCCCGCTCGTGGGCGAGGGACCGGTGGAGCTCCTCGACCCGGGAGTGAAGGTCCGCCAGGGTCGGTTCCCCAGGCGTCGGCGAGCCCGCAGGGGTGAAGTACCGCCCCGCCTCCGACCTCAGGGCTTGCTCCGTCTTCCGCTTCTCCTCGAGCATGAGGCGATGGACTCCGAGGACGGGCAAGACGAAGAGCACGCCGCCGAACAGCACGAGTACGAGGAGGAACGCGAGGTACTCCGGCCGCAGCGGCTGGAACAGGATCTGGACGATGACCATTGCTATCGCACCGAAATACCACATTGTCGCCGTCGTGGAAATCGTCCCGAGAGGGCGCAGACCGAGCATCGGGTCCTCGTAGTACGGGCGCAGTTTGAGGGGTTCCCTTCCAAGACGATGCAGCCCCCACGGGGTCGTGAAGTAGGTCCACAGGATCGTCGCAATCACGAGGGGCTGAGGGTGACCTGAGCCGCAAATGCGATGGTCCAGGCGACCCCCGTGGGAGGTCTCAGCCCGCTCAGGTACAGGAAGAAGAGCCCGATTGCCGCGGCGATCGCAATCAGCGGGACGCGGGCATGGAGGAGCCCGTAGATCCGACGGAACCCGGCCTCGCCATCACGCATCAAAGGTGTGATCTCCTTGCTCGACGAGCTGAGCCCGAGACGCGTGAGCCGGACGAGGTACAACAGGAAGAAGGTGAAACCGATGTTGAATGCGACGAGGAGTGCGAGGACCGATGGCGACGAATCCGCGTTCTCTCCGAAGGTTCGGACGAGGGCCCGATCCAGGTCGCCCGTGTCCAAGAGGTTCGCGAGGAGGAAGCCGGGAGTGTTTAGCAGGATCGCCAGGAGGAAGCACGCGAGAGGATACGGGAGAGGGATCGCGGAGATCGCCCGTTCCGTGAACGTCGGTTGCTCCGGGCCGACGGACGGGTCACGTTTATCCCACACGGTCGCAGCCGCGGGCGGGACCGCGGGCACGGCACATAAAGCTGACCTCCGGTAGCCGCTCCGCCGGCGCGGATTCAGCCAGTCGAGAACAGCACGGAGTCGAGGAGGACCTTGATCACGACGGCGAGGATGATGCTCGTGGCCGCGGTCGCATCCCGTCGGACCTCAAGCTGACCGAGGGGGCGCGAGGCTTTACGGCGCAGTCCGTTTCCCGTCCCGGCGATGTCGCACCGACCGGATGCACGGCGGCTGTATCGCGACCTTGCGTGGACATGGCCGATCATCAGCCCCCCGGAGGACTACGTCGAAGAGACGCGGGAGTACCGACGGCTCTTTCGCGCGCACGCCGGATTCCCGGTCCGTACGGTCTTCCATCTCGGTTGCGGCGGAGGACACATCGATGCCACGCTCAAGAGGTGGTACCGAGTCACGGGAGTCGACATCAGCCCCCCGATGCTCCGCCTCGCGAGGCGGTTGAATCCGGACGTCGAATACATCCGGGGAGACATGCGAACGGTCCGTCTCGGCCGGGTCTTCGATGCGGTGCTCCTCGCGGATTCCGTCGACTACATGACAACGGATGCGGACCTCCGGGCCGCGTTCGCGACGGCCCTCCTGCACCTCCGACCCGGCGGGGCGTTCATCACGTGTGCGGAACTCGCACCGTCCTGGTTCCGGCAGGACGAGACGATCGCCACCGCAGGTCGCCGTGGGACGACGGAGATCGTCCTGATCGAAAACAGGTACGATCCTGATCCCGGCGACACCTGGATCGAGGCCACGTTCGTCTACCTGATCCGGAGGAACGGACGGCTCACCGTCGAAACGGATTCCCACCGCCTGGGAATCTTCCCCCTCGCGACATGGAGTCGGCTCCTGGCGTCGGTCGGGTTCGTCGTGACGCGGGCGGACGGCCCGCGCGGTGCTCCTTCGACTCCGCCCTCGGCGACGTTCGTCGGCGTCCGGCCGACGTACCCGGGCCGGGTCGATGTCCCCCCGGCGCGACTTCGGGACGCCGTGAGGCAGGGCCGCGGGACCCTCCGGAAGTTCGGCTTTGAGTGCAGCGCGACCGTCGGCGATCTCCGGCGATGGTTCTCCGCGGACACGGCATATCCGGACGTCAGCCTGAGGGAGGTTCTCGACCACCCTTTGCTCGTCGTGCACGAACTCGTGGAAATCGACGAGGTCAAGCGCCAAGGTCTTCAGCTCACGAAAGACGTCATCGTCGCCCATCCCGACGAGGTGGACGCGGCGCACGTCCGGGCGACCGAGGTCGAGGTGCGGATCGCCGCAGCTCTCGGGAATCGGCGACACCTCGCCAGCCGCGCGAAGGACATCGCGCGATGGATCGATGACCCCATCGTCCCGCGAGAGCACCGCACGAGATACCGGCACCTGCTCGCGGACACGAGGCGCCGTCTCCAGGGCCTCGGTCGATAGGGAACCTTCTTCCCGCAGACGTCGGTCGAGGGCCCCATGGCAACTCGGCTCCACGAGAACTTGCAAGGGCAGGTGGCGCTTGTGAGCGGGGCGAACCGGGGGATCGGCGCAGCGATCGCGACCGGCCTCGCGGCGAGAGGGGCGACCGTGTACGCCGCGACCCGGCGCCTCGCCGCCATTCGGGAAACCGACGGCATCCTTCCCATCGAGCTCGACGTGACGGACGACCCTTCCATTTCGGCGGCGATCCGGCGAATCGAGCGGGAGAGGAATCGACTCGACATCCTCGTGAACAACGCCGCGGTCTACGACGACGCGCATGGCGATCTCGTCGTGGAGTCCGCGGGAGAGCTCGACCGCGTCCTCGCGGTCAACCTCCGCGGCCCGATCCTGCTCACGAAAGCGGCCCTGCCTCTTCTCCTCCGGAAGAGGGGATCGCGGGTGGTCAACGTCAGCAGCGGCTCCGGGTCCCTTTCGGACGGCGTCGACAGGGATGCGCCCGCGTATGGGATCTCGAAGGCCGGTCTCAACGCCCTGACCTCGTACCTCCACGGCGCGTATTCCGGGAAGGGCCTCATCGCGAACTCCGTGTGTCCGGGGTGGGTCCGAACGGACATGGGCGGACCCCGGGCGCCCCGGAGCGTCAAGAAGGGTGCGGAAACGCCGATCTGGCTCGCGATGTTCGCCCCGGGGAGCCCGTCGGGTCACTTCTGGCGGGACCGGAAGATCATCCCGTGGTGAGACGTCCCCCGCGCGTCTGCGTACAGTAAGTAGACAAGGAAGAAGGCCCGAAAACGCAGGTCTGGGGCCGCTTGCCTTCGGGAAGACGAGCGGATCGGACGCCGCGGCGGCCGCGGCGAGCCACCCGCAACCCTCTGGCGACACAGGAAGTCCTCCTGAAGCGAGCCGTCAGAGATTTCGAGGGATCCGAATGGAGCATGAGGCATCGACGCGGAGAATCGCATCTGGGCTTGTCGTCTTGATTCTGCTATCGGGATTCGTTCTCGCCGCAGGGGCGGGGACGGCGGGAAGGCCTGCGGAACCCGTCTCCGACGAGGTCGCGTTCCTCCGAGCTCTCGACGACAGATACGCTTGGGACCTCACGGAGCGCCTCACGGACAGAGGGGAGGTCGTCGCAGGTACGGATGCCTCGCGTGAGACGGCCCGCTTCCTTGCGGCGGAGATGAAAAGAATCGGCCTCCGCCCCGGGGCCGGAGGCAGATCGTACATCGAGGACTTCCCGATCTTCGGCTGGGAGGACATCGGCAGCTCCGCGGCAGTCGTGTCCCCGCTCGAGCGCTCCATCCCGATCGCGCAGGCGTACAAGGACGTCGGAACGGGACCCGACGGGGTCACGGCCCCCATCGCATACGTCGGCCTCGGGAGGTGGGACGACTTCGAGCGGACCGACGTCGCCGGGAAGATCGTCCTGTTCCATCGCCAGGATCCGATGTTCTATGGCCTTCCGACCCTCGCGGAGGCGACGGCGCGGGGTGCCGTCGGCGCCCTCATGGACTATCCGATCATCGCGGATGACGCGCTCAAGAACGATGTGATTGGCGTGTCGATCCCTGCGGCGTACATCCGCGAGACGGATTCGGCGTGGATGCGAACCCTGCTTGCGACGGGCGAAGAGGTCGTTGTCAAGCTCGTCGTAAACAACCGCGTCGGTCACTACCCCCTCGCGCACAACGTGATCGGCCTCATCCCGGGAGAAACCTATCCAAGTGAACTCGTGTACCTGAGCGCGCATTTCGATCACTGGTTCACGTCGGCCGCGGACGACAACGCAGGAATCGGGTCTCTCTTCGCGATCGCGAAGGCAATCCTGACGTCCGGCATCAAGCCGGCCCGCACCCTCGTGTTCGTCGCGTTTGATTCGGAGGAGCTCGGTGGGCCGCCGGACACTTGGTACGACTGGTGCCTCGGGTCATATTCCCACATCATCCGGACCCTCGACGGTCGCTCGCTCCATCCTGACCGTCCCGGACGGATCGCCGCGATGCTCAACATGGACGTGATCGCGTCGAGGAACTCGATCGTGTTCGTGGAGACGACGCCTGAGCTGACGAATTTCATCCGGAACGCTGCACGGGACTCCGGCCTCTTGTCGACGGCCCCGACGTACGTGTACTGGCCTCCGTCCTCGTACGACGACTGGCCCTTCTACATGGCGGGCGTGCCCGTGATGCAGATCGCATGGTGGGGACCCGCGTACGACGCGCTCTACCACACGACGGAGGACACGATGGACAAGCTCGACCCGACGTACCTCCACGTCAACATGGTGTTCAACGGCTTCGCGATGATCCGGATGGCCCAGGCGCGCGTGCTACCGTACACCTTGACGGAGAACCTCGAAGTGGCGGAAGAGGGCATCGCGAACCTTCTCGAACGCGATCCGGACGCCCTCGATCCGGATCGCGCGGATATCGCACCCCTCCTGCGCGGCTTGGAGAGTTACCGGGCAGCGATCGCCTCAAGCGCGTCCACCCTCGAACGTCGAGGGCTGACGGTTGCGGAGATTGAGCGAATCAACGGTGTGCTCATGGCCTCTGCCATCGCTTTGAATCCGCATCTGTTCGACTGGGACACATCCGTGATCCCGGGGTGGACGGGGCTCTTCCTCTTCGACACGTATGCGAACGATTTGTACTCGATGAACGAGGCCATCGCCGCGCTGGGGAGCGGTCGGACCGCAGACGCGGCGAAAGCGCTCATTGGTGTGACGACGATGGAGTGGGGCCAGTACGTGGGCGAAGAGGCGTACGCACATGTGTTGGCGAAAATCGCGTTCCCCGAGCACCCCCTGTGGGCGGACGGCCACCTGCCGAGACTGACTCTCGTCCATTCGGAGTTCATGGCCCTCTCGGGTCGAACCGGGCAGAGCGCGGAGATTGCACCCATCCTTGCGGTCCTGATCGCGAAGCGGGATGCAATCTACGTATCGATCACGGAAGCCGGACTGGAAGCGGGAAGCGCCTTCGAGGCCGCTGCCGACCTCCTTGAGGGAGTGTAGCTCGCTCGAGCCGCGCCCCAACGATTCGCCGGCAGGCGAGAATCAGACTCGGTCCTCACGGTGGGGCGTCGAACCGGCGCGCGCTCGCTCTTCGATCTCCCGGACGAACTCCATCTTCGCCTCCGTGTAGGCGTCGCGGTCCGCCCCGAGACGGGCCGCGAGTTGTCGTTTCAGGACGTCGTAGCGCCGAGCCACGTCAGGATGAGCGCGGAGGAAGTCCCGGAACAGGGGATGCCCCGTCCAGAACTCCCCACCGATCTCCACGATGTGGATGTGATGGGTGCGGCCCCCTTCCGGAAGTACCGTCGGTCCGGAATCTCGGAGTCGTACTCCGGCACATACTCGTAGCCGAGCCGCTCGAGCGGCCGAATCAGCGCGGTCGCATCCTGGAGCCGACGGAGCCCGACAAGGATGTCGATGATGGGCTTCGCACCTAGGCCGGGCACCGCTGTGCTCCCGACGTGCTCGATCCGGACAACGTCGGTGCCGATCGCCTCCAAGGGTCGCGCCTTCACCCCCCTCGAACATCGAGGGCCAACGGGGATCGTAGTCGATGATGACGATCTCCCCTCCTTCGCCCGACATCCCACCTTCACTCCGGGAACGAGACGACGCAATCCCTCGGGGATTTGTCCTCGCGCAACCCCGCGAACGAGGGCGCCCGGAGGTGGCGGTCCTTCGAGAACTCGAGGAAATGGACCTCGCAGACCGTCTCGGGGCGGGTCCAGAAGGCGACGTGCGCGTCCGCGATCTTGGGGACCTCGTCGAACGGGCAAGGAGCCTCGAGGGCTCGGAGCCGTGCGATGAGTGTACGTCGACCGGCCTCGGAGAACCCCGTGCCGACACGCCCGACGTGAACGAGTCGATCCCCGTCGTAGGCGCCGAGGACGATCGAGCCGAACGTGTCACTCCTCTCGCCTTCGCCCGCGGTCACGCCGCAGATCACGCAATCGAGCGTTGCCTTCTTCTTGATCTTGACCCAGTCCTTGCTCCGGGCGCCCGGCTTGTACCGGCTCGCTGCCCGTTTCGCGATGACGCCCTCGAGGCCTCGTGCGAGAACGGCGCGGTAGTAGTCCACGCCTCGCGCCGCGACGAAGTCGCCGACGACGACATGGCGATCGACCTCCACGAGATCGCGGAGGATCTCCTTGCGCTCGACGAGCGGGCGGGACATCACCTCGCGGTCCTCGACATACAGCACATCGAAGACGACGTACGTCGCGGGGAGGGCCCGGGAGAGGTACTCGATCCGAATCGGGTCGCCCGTCTGCTCCCGTTCCTGGAGCTTCGCGAAGCTCGGGCGGTCGCCGTCCATGACGACGATCTCCCCATCGAGAATCGCGTCCGTCCGCGTCCGCACGCGGATCTCCGGGTAGCGGCTCTCGATGAACGTGAGACGGCGGTTCTGGAAGCGGTGGCCGTCGCGGACGAAACCGATCGCCCGCGTCCCATCCCACTTGAGCTCGTAGACGTGGTTCGGGGAGTCGAATGGCGTCTCGCGGGCGTCCGCGAGCATCGACCTGATCACGTGCCGGTATGGGTCCATCCGCTCAGCCGGCCTTTGTCGCCTCGAGACTCGCGCGAAGCGCGGCCATAAGGTCCTGCGTGGGCTGGGCCTGGGGACGGACGATCTCCGGCACCTCGCGGCCCTCGACCCGCGCAGTGATCAGCTCCATGAGGGCCTCGCGGTACCGGTCCTTGTATTTCGCTGAATCGAACTCGGACGTCAACGCGTTGAGAAGCTGGAGGGCGAGGTTGATCTCGTCCTCTGTGATCACGACGGGCTTCGTCGCGGGGATGTCGGGCGGCGCCTTGATCTCGTCCTGGTACAGGAGGAGGTTCAGGACCATCACCCCGTCGTGGGGACTGATCGACACGAGCTGCTCCTTCTTCCACAGGACCGCCCGCCCGATCGCGACCTTCCCTGTCCGCGCGAGCGCCTGACGGAAGAGCTCGAACGGCTTGAGCCCGATCTCCTCCGGCGCAAGGTAGTAGCTCTTTTCCCGGTACAGGGGGCCGATCTCGTCCGCGTCGACGAACGCGGACACCTCGATCGCCTTGCTCGTCTCGAGCGGGATCTTGTCGAAGTCCTCTTCCGCGATCAGCACGTACTGGCCTTTCGCAAACTCGTAGCCCTTGAGCATGTCCTTCGACTCGACGTTCACGTTGTCCTTCGGGCACATGTAGGGGCGCTTGAGCGGCGACTTGCATGCAGCGTGGAGCGTCGTGAAGGAGAGGTCCTTGCTCTCCGTCGCGGGGAAGAGCTTCACGGGGATGTTCACGAGACCGAACGAGATCGCACCGCTCCACACGGCTCGGGCCATGGCACGCCTCCGGCGAGGAAGGGGCGCAGGCACACGCAGACTTAAGGAGTTTGGGCCTTCGGTCGCGTCCGGACCCGCGGTCATCACTCCTCGCGCGCCCGGTCCAGCCATCGCCGTCCAAGGGCCGATAGCGCCGGGGGGAGCCGGGGGATGTTCGCGACGACCTCGGGGGAGTCGACGCCGGTTTCCGAAGCCAGCAAGCCCTCTTCCCGGGCGAGATCCGCGAGCATCGCCGCGCCGCCGTCGGGAGACGCGAGAATCGAGGCGATCAGGGGCTTGACGTCCCCCGGGGTCGCGCGGGAGCGGAGGACCGCCCGCACCTCCCGCTTGGCTTCGCTCTCCGAGACGGCCGCGAGGTGCATCCCGACGTACAGCGCGCGGAGTCCCGGGCTCGCCTCCGGAAGGCCCACGACCGCCCGGAGGACCGCGTTACGCGATGCCGGGGCCACGCCGGTCACGAGGGCACGGTCGAGGAATACCGCGAAGACGAGATGCATCAGCTGGAGGACGCTGAACGCCTCCGCCTCAATCAGGAACGCTCCAATGTCTAGAAGCCGGGAAGGGGCGCGAGCCGCCACGAGGATCACGTCGCCCTCGGAGCGCGGGAGCGGGAGAAGATCAAACGCCCGTTCCGCCAGGGCGACCCGGCTCGACGTGCGCAGATCCCGGGAATGGATGAGGGATCCGGCGAACTCCCCGAAGATCCGGGGATCGCGAAGACGGTGGACGACGTCTTCCGCGGAGTCCTCGGTCGAGGCGATGATTCGTGGCACGTGAAGGCGAGCGGCCTGCGCGAGGCGGTGGGCTTCCTCGGCTGCACAGCCCAGATCCGCCTGGAATGCCTCGACCAGGGGATCGCTCACGCCCGGGGAGAGAGGCCGGTCCGACTTAGGCTTTCCTGTCGCGGGGCCGGTCGCATCGCCTTTTTCCCGCGGTCCGCGATACCCGCGGCGATGCCACCGAAGGCTGTAATCCTCCTTTCC
>Ga0209642_10001300_pt1 | contig 16553 bp, 13 predicted proteins | sample RifCSP19_2_FD_184025 | JGI IMG/M metagenome (GOLD analysis project Ga0209642, IMG submission 184025) | Soil microbial communities from Rifle, Colorado - Rifle CSP2_sed 19_2 (SPAdes) (version 2) | ecosystem: Environmental > Terrestrial > Deep subsurface > Rock core/Sediment | place: Rifle... | reverse complement strand
ATATCCATCGGGGCGCTTACCCATTCGGCAAGGGCAGTGGACGCGAGTCTGGAAATTGAAAAATGGAACCAGAGACCACGGAGATAAAGATAATAGGGTTTCTTAAGGCATGCAAAAAGACCTACCTTTCGGGCGAGTCCATGGCCAACTCCATCGGGGTCTCAAGAACAGCCGTATGGAAGCACATAAAATCTTTAAGAGAGGCGGGCTACCCGATAGAAGGAACGGCAAAAATGGGTTACCGCCTTTTAAAGAGCGCCAAACCATTCAACGCCTTTGAGATTGCCCTCGCCCTTAAAAAGCAGAAAAACAAGACCATCGGCAGGAAAATACATTTCTTGACATCTCTTGACTCAACGAACACAAAGGCGCTGGAACTCGCAAAAAACGGGGCCCCGGAGGGGACCGTGGTAATTTCGGACAGCCAGGGCAAAGGCAGGGGGCGGCTCGGAAGGCGCTGGGTCTCCCCTTCCGGAAAAAACCTCTACACATCCATAATACTGCGGCCCCCGGTGCCGCCTGAAAAGGCGCAGACGTTGACGCTTCTTTCGGCGGTCGCGGCCGCGGAGACCATTGAGGCCTTCATCCCGCAAAAACCCCATCTTAAATGGCCCAACGATATACTCATAGAAGGAAAGAAGGTCTGCGGCATACTTACGGAGATGAGTTCAGAGACAGACAGGATTAACCATGTGGTTGTCGGCGTAGGCGTAAACATCAATATGGACATGAAAAAAGCGCCTTCTGAAATAAAAGGCATTGCAACATCCGTCGCGCAACAAAGGGGAAGCCGGGTATCAAGGGCGGATTTTGCCGCGCTTCTTTATTCAAACTTTGAAAAATGGTATAAGAAATTCATAAAAGAAGGGCCTCCCCCGGTTTTTGAGGCATGGCGGGGGTATTTTCAAGGCGAGGGCAAGCCTATAAAGGTAAAAGGGTTCAGTAAGAGTATTACCGGCATCTGCCTGGGCATTGACAATGAAGGGGCCCTGATTGTAAGAGAGAAAACCGGAAACATCGAAAGGGTCGTAAGCGGCGATGTGGAATAAAGGTTTTAGCAGGTTGTTGAAAAACTGCCATATCCCTTCAGGCTGTTCAAAAAGCTCCCGACCCATGCTCCGCATGGGTGCCCGAAGGCGTAGAGGAGCGAGGAATGAGGCGTACTTAGCCGGTACGCCGCAGTGACGAGCGACGAAGATAACGCAGCAGATGGACTTTTTCAACAGCCTGTTAGAGAAAGATACTTGAGGTGCGGCTTGCTTATCGCGATAGACATCGGCAATACCAATATTGTCGTGGGCATTTTCAAAGGGAAAACCCTTCTTAAACACTGGCGCCTCGGCACGGTCAGGGAACGCACCTTTGATGAATACGGCATAACCATGCTTAATCTCCTTGAGGCGGGAAAAATCCCGAAAGATTCCATCACAGGCGCCATCATCGCATGCGTTGTCCCGGCGCTCAAGGATGTTTTTTCAAGGACGATTTCCGAATATATCGGGATAAAACCCATATTCCTTGAGCCGGGGATAAAAACCGGCATGCCGATTTCCACGGACAACCCGAAAGAGGTCGGCGCGGACAGGATTGCCAACGCGGTCGGGGCGTATTCCATATATAAATGCGAGCTTATAGTGGTTGATTTCGGGACCGCGATAACCTTTGATTACGTAACGGAAAAGGGCGAATACGCGGGCGGGGTGATTGCGCCAGGAATCTTTATAGCCGCGGAGGCGCTTTTTGAAAAGACGGCCCGGCTTCCGAGGGTGGAGCTTTCAAAACCCTCGTCCATTGTCGGGAAGAATACGGTGGAAAGCATTAAATCAGGGCTTTTTTACGGATATCTCGGATTGGTTGAGGGCGTTGTGGCGAGGATAAAAAAAGAGGCGGCAAAAAAGCCGCGGGTCATCGCAACCGGCGGTTACGCCCACATAATAAGCAAAGAGACAAAAACAATAGACGCCTTTGATGAGTTTCTGGTTCTAAAAGGGCTGAGAGTTATCTATGAGGTAAATAGAAATGCCTGAGGATGCGAAAGAAAATTTTCTTCTCGGAAAAAAGTATCTTAAAAAAGGCGCCATGGAGGACGCGGCAAGGGCGTTTGAGAAGGCCCACAGGGAGGATAAGGGAAACCCGGCTTATATGTCATACTACGGCATGTGCGCGGCCTTACGGTGGGGGAAAATCGGGATGGGGCTTGAGCTCTGCACCAAGGCGATAAAAAAGGAGTTTTTCAAGGCCGAATACTACCTGAATCTCGGAAAGGTATATCTCGCGGCCGACAACAAAAAGGGGGCGGTAACGCTTTTTAAAAAAGGCTTAAGCATTGAGCCCGATAACGAAGAACTGCACGAGATGCTTGTGGATCTGGGTCTCAGGAAAAGGGCGGTCATACCGTTCCTTAAGAGGTCTAATCCGGTAAATAAATATCTGGGGATTTTTTTCAGGCGCACCCTGCCCGAGATTTTCAGAAGAAAAGGCCCCGCAAAAAAAGATGAGGAGACATAGCCCGCAATCCTGAAAATGGAGGTTGGGGATGGAAGTCCCGCTTGAAAACAAAAGAAACGTCGCAATAATCGCCCACGGAGGGGCTGGTAAAACTACCCTTGCGCGGGCAATACTTTTTAACTCCGCCCGAATCCCGTTAAAACCAACCGGGGACGCTCCTTTTGACGGCGACCCCGAGGAACAGAAAAGAAAGATGACGATCTTTCCGTCTGTTTGCCGCTACCGGTGGCAGGGCCACTCCGTAAACCTGATTGACACCCCGGGTTATTCAAACTTTGTGCCCGCCACAAGAATATCCCTCAGGGCTGCCGGCGGGGCGGTGGTTATCTTGAGCGCCATATCAGGGGTAAAGGTCCAGACCGAAAAGGTATGGGAGTATGCGGATGAAAACGAACTCCCGAGGATTGTGTTTGTAAACAAGATGGACATGGAGAGGGCAGGCTTTTTAAGGGCAATAGACGATATGGAGAAGGTCCTCAACTCAAAAGGGGTCCCGGCACAACTCCCGATAGGGGAGGCTGGAGATTTTAAAGGGGTTATTGACCTTATTGCCATGAAGGCCTTTCTTTACAGAAAAGATTCTTCCGGCGGATGCGAAGAGGCCGAACTTCCTTCCGGCCTGAAAAAGGAGGCCTGCGCCCTCCGGGAAAAACTCGTTGAGGAAATTGCCGGGGTAAACGACGCCCTTGCCGAAAAATACCTGAACGGGGAAACAATAGAAGAAAAAGAACTGAAAAAAGGATTGAGGGAGGCTGCCATCACCAGAAGGTTTGTCCCGGTATTTTGCGGAAGCTCTTACAGAAATATCGGGGTAAATCTTCTCATGGACGGCATAAACCTGTATCTGCCTTCCCCGCGCGATAAGGAGGCGGCAAAGGGCATAAAAGGAAAAGACCCGGCGAGCGGCGGGGAGATTAAAAGAGATGTGTCCGTGGATTCTCCGTTTTCCGCCTTTGTCTTTAAGACAATGATAGACCCCTTCACCGGCAAACTCACTTTTTTGAGGATTTTTTCCGGAAAGATTTCAAGCGGGCAAACCGTCCTCAACTCAACTCGCGGCGTAAAGGAAAAGATAGACCATATATACGTCACCGAGGGGGATAAGAGCCTGGAAATAAAAGAGGCATCAACAGGCGACATAGTCGCGATATCCAAACTGAAAGACACCCATACCGGAGATACCCTCTCGAGCATTGAGAACCCGATTATTTTCCCCCCCCTTCCCCGGACAGGCGCGACACTTTCCTATGCGATAGCGCCAAAGACGGGGGCCGATGAGGATAAGGTCTCCTCTTCCATGGAAAAACTTATGGAAGAAGACCCGACCCTTGAGTTTAAAAGAGACGATGGGACAAAAGAGTTTGTCCTTTCCGGCACAGGGCAGGTGCATCTTGAGGTGGCTGTTGAAAGGCTGAAAAGGAAATACGGCTGCGAGGTAGAGCTTAAAACCCCAAGGGTCCCCTACAGGGAAACCATACGTTCCATTGCTTCTGTTCAGGGCAGATATAAAAAGCAGTCCGGGGGGCGCGGCCAGTACGGGGACGTGTGGATTGAGCTGTCGCCCCTTGCGCGCGGAAGCGGCTTTGAATTTATGGACGACATAGCGGGCGGGGCGATCCCCCGCCAATACATCCAGGCCGTTGAAAAGGGCGTAAAAGAGGCGATGAAATCAGGGGTCCTTGCCGGTTATCCGGTTGTGGATATAAGGGTCAGGCTTTATGACGGAAGTTTCCACACCGTGGATTCCTCTGATATGGCATTTAAGATAGCCGCCTCAATAGGCTTTAAAAAAGGGGTGGAGCAGGCAAAACCGGTTCTTCTTGAGCCGATAATGAGGATGGAGATTATCGCCCCCGAGGAAAATATGGGCGACGTGATAGGCGACATAAACTCAAGAAGGGGGAAGGTGCTTGGGGTTGAGCCGAAAAGGGGCGCCTATAACATAAGGGCGCTTGTGCCGATGGCGGAGGTCATAACCTACTCAAGCGACCTTAAGGGGATGACGCGGGACAGGGGCGTTTTTACAATGGAATTTTCCACATACGATGATGTCCCCCCATATCTCTCCCAGAAGATAATTGACTCCGCAAAAACGGGTAAGGAAGAAAAAGAAGATGAAGGTAAATAAAGCCGTGTACGGTTATGTCTCGGAAACGGCACCGAAAGAAAAGCGTCTGGAGGCGCTGCGGGCTCCTCTTCTTCTTCTTAAACCCTCTGAAAAACTCACTGCGATATATGTGCTTACGCACGATAAAGATGAGGAGGTAAGGGCCGAGGCAAAAAAGGCGTTCCTTGAATTTCCGGAGTCTATGCTTATTGCGGCGCTTGAGGAAGGGCTTGACCCCCTTATAATCAAAAAAATAGCCCAGACGCACCCCTCAGGCGAAAAAATCCTCATAAAAGCCGCGCTCAATAGAGCCGCCGATGAAAAGACCCTTGAGGATATCGTCAAAACGGCGCCTGTCGCGGTTCTGGAAGAAATCTTCAAGAACAGGGAATCCATAACATCCCCGGTCCTAAAAGCGCTGAAGGAGAACCCGAATGCGCCGGCAATCGGCGCTGAAGACATTGCGGAAAGCGAAGAAAAACCCGCGGCCAAAAAACACGCGCCCCAAACCGGCCCCCCCTTCCCTGGTCCCGGAGAAGAGGAGCACGTGAGCATCCAGCAACGGCTTATGCAAATGACAGTTACGGAAAAAATCAAACTCGCCCTTCTCGGCAACAAGGAGGCAAGGGAGGTGCTCATAAGGGACTCAAACAAAATTGTCTCCATCACGGTACTGCACAACCCCCATATAACAGATGAAGAGATTATGAAGATCGCGGCCTCAACCGGCACATCGGACGAACTTATAAGGGAGGTAACGAGAAAAAAAGAGTGGCTTAAAAACTACCAGATTAAAAAAAATGTTGTAAGCAACCCCAAAACCCCTCTGAAGGCGGCATTAAGGCTGATAGGGGAGCTAAACGACAAGGACCTTGAAAAACTGGCCAAGAGTAAAAACATACAGCCGATCCTTGCCTCAACGGCAAGAAAGATACTGCAGTCAGCAAAGAGGCGCTGAGTTGAGATATACACGCTTCTAACGTTTTTCCCCCGGATTCCGGAAAAACAGGTTTTGGGAGGTTATATGTACGACCTTATTATTATAGGCGGCGGACCCGCGGGTCTTACGGCGGGGATTTACGCGCAGAGGATGAAACTCAAGACAGTCCTTCTTGAAAAGGAAGGGCTTGGCGGGCAGATAGCCCTGAGCGACATTATAGAGAACTACCCGGGCTTTCCCTCGATAAGCGGCATGGAACTCATGCAGAAGTTCGAAGGGCACGCAAAGGGGCTCGGGCTTGAGATAAAACTGACGACGGTAGAGGGTATTTCCCTCGACGGCAACTGGAGAGTGGTAAAAACACACGAAGGGGAACTTCGGGCAAAGGCAATTATAATCGCAACAGGGGCAAAACCCAGAAAAATCGGCGTCCCCGGCGAAAAAGAATTCCTCGGAAAAGGCGTTTCATACTGCGCAACATGCGACGGGCCTTTTTTCAGGAATCAAAAGGTTGTTGTCGTCGGCGGGGGGGATACGGCCGTTAAAGAGGCTGTTTTCCTCGCAAAACTTGCGAAGAAAGTATCTATCGTCCACAGAAGGGACCAGCTCAGGGCCGAAAAAATACTGCAGGAAAAAGTCCTTAACACACCCAATATAGAGGTCTTCTGGAGCCACATGCTGAAGGAGATAAAGGGAAGTAAAACCGTGGAAGGGGTTTTTCTTGAGGATATGAAGACAAACTCCAGAAAATATGTGGAGGCGGAAGGGGTCTTTGTCTTTGTCGGCATAAACCCCACAACGGATTTTGCAGACGTTGAAAAGGATGAAAAAGGCTTCATAGAGACAAACGAGAGGATGGAGACCTCGGTTAAAGGCATATATGCCGCCGGGGACTGCAGGGTAACGCCCCTGAAGCAGGTCTCAACCGCCGTCGGCGACGGCGCAATAGCCGCGTATGCCGCGGAAAGTTACATAGAGGAACTTAAATAGAAATAGCTGAAGGAAGGTTTTTCGGGCGCGGACACCCATCCGAAGAGCTTGCCCCGCACTTGATGCGGGGATGGGTCGGGGGCGAGTTTACTTCATGCCCCCGCTCAAGTTTACCCTCGTGAAAACGGGGGCAGGGGGCAGGCTTCCTTCAAAAACTTCCGGATGCTGAAACAATACTGAAACGAGTTCAGCGCAAGGTTCAGCACAGGTCTAAAGGTTTTTGGGGCGAGTTCCCCTCAAAAAAATGCCGTCAGAAACCAAAAAAACAATCATCGTCTCGCTCGGCGGCAACTGCATAATAAGGCGCCGCGAGACCGGAACAATCAAGGAGCAGTTTGAAAACACCCGAAAGGCCTGCTCCTTTATCGCGAAAACCGTTTCTGCCGGGAAAAACGTCATAATAACCCACGGAAACGGACCTGTCGTGGGGAACATCCTTATAAGACAGGAGGCGGCGAAAGACGCGGTCCCGCCCATGCCCCTTTATATCTGCGACGCCGACAGCGAGGGAGGCATAGGGTTCATGATACAGCAAACGCTTTATAACGAACTTTTAAAAACAAAAAAGATAAGGGACGTTGTAACCGTTGTAACGCAGATTGTGGTTGACAAAAAAGACAGCGCCTTTTCCAGCCCCACAAAACCGGTAGGCCCGTACTATACAAAAGAGGAGGCGGAGGCGCTTTCAAGAAAGAAGGGCTGGTTTATGAAAGAGGACAGCCTGAGGGGTTTCAGAAGGTTTGTGGCGTCACCGAGGCCTCTGAAGGTTATTGAAGCCGGCATAATAAAAAAACTTTCAGAAAGCGGGGTGATAGTTATAGCCGCGGGGGGCGGGGGAATACCAGTGGTGGAAAACCCCGACGGGACATTGCATGGCGTTGATGCGGTGATAGACAAAGACCTCGCGACAAGCACCCTTGCCAGGGAGATAGGGGCGGAAGAGTTTATAAACCTGACCCAGATTGAAATGGTTTATCTTGATTTCGGGAAACCGGCCCAAAGGGGGATCCCCCGCATGGATGTAAGGGAGGCAAAAAAATATCTAAAACGGGGCGAGTTTCTTGCGGGCAGTATGCGGCCAAAGGTAGAGGCCGCGATAGAGTTCCTGGAGGATGGCGGCAAAGAGGTTATAATCACAACCCCGGAACTTATAGAAGACGCGATGGAAGGAAAGGCCGGCACAAGGGTCTATTTATAGAGGGTTCCACGCGCAAACTGAATCTTGTCCGGCGGATCTATCCGGCGGATCTGTCTGGCAGCCCCATGCAGCGCTACTTACACGTGCATTCCTTGGACTTTTTCCCGCAGCCGCTGCATACCCCGTTTTTTATCGATTTTCCGCATGTCACGCATGGAGCGCAACCGCATGTCTGACACATACTCTCACCCCCTTTTATACAAGAAAGTCTGAGGGAAATCTTTTATAAAAAATCGCCCTCATGGAAAAGTATGCCACAATTTTTCTTTCTGTCAACCTGCCTCTATCTCCATGCCGTCGTAGGCGAAAAAAACACCCTCGGGAAGCATCCCGGCGTCTTTTACATAATCTATATTGTGGGAGAGGTGCGTGAGTATGGTGCTGCCGGCAGAAACCTTTTTTGAAAATTCTATTGCCTGGTCTACTGAAAAGTGGCTTGGATGGGGCCTTTTCCTCAACGCCCCCACAATCAGGACATTGAGGTCATTGAGTTTTCTAAACGTTACCGCCGGGGCTCCGCTGCAGTCCGTGAGATACGCCGAGTCGTTTATGCGGTATCCGAGGATTGCTCCTTTTCCGTGGAATATCTCCAGAGGGGTTATATCGAGTCCGAATAACGTAAAAGGGGAACTGACCGTGGAGAGCTTGAGCTTCGGCTTCCATCCGTCGTATTCGCTGCTGGTGAATATGTATTCAAAGAGATTCCTCACCCTTGTTACCGTGTTTTCATTTGCAAAGCAGGGTATGGCCTCTTTCTGTATGAGATTAAAGACCCTCAGGTCGTCTATCCCGTGGACGTGGTCCGCGTGGGGATGGGTAAAAAGGACGGCATCTATCCTCTCTATATTGTTTGTAAGCGCCTGTGTCCTTAAATCAGTGGATGTATCTATAAGAATGTTCTTCCCGTTTGCCTGTATGAGCGCGGATGTTCTTGTGCGCCTGTTTTTCGGGTCAGGGGATGTGCACACGCTGCAGTGGCACCCTATTACAGGGACCCCTGTGGATGTGCCGCAGCCGAGTATCTTTATCTTCATAAAACCGGCCGGTCTTTCTTAACGTTCAAAAAAAATTCTTAGAGGTGCGGCCGTAACCGCCCCCGCCGCCCTCGCCGCCCAGCGCAACTACCCATCGTACTCGCCCACCACCGGCAGCTCCTCTAAAACCTCCTCCCCGTGCGGCGCATCCGCTATATAATCGGTCAAGTCGCACCCTGTGGGGTGTTCAAAGTGCATCCCTTCTATAAAGAGCGCGTTGGCCGTGGCGTCATAGACCTTTCCCCTGTAGGCGAAATATACGGGTTTGCCCGGGGTCGTTCCGTCAAACTCCTTCAATTCATTTAAGCTGAATTTCTTCATAATTAGAAAATATAAAATGGCGCAGGCAGGAATGTCAACACAAATACTATGAGGGTTAAAACGCTTATAATCACCCTTTTCCTGTCAAGCGGGATATATTCGTCCTTAACAGGAGGATGCCACATGCCTATGATGGTTACAAGCGCCGCCCACACAAGCCAGCCCTGCCATCTGTATATTCCAAGAAGGACAAGCCCGAAGACAACCGAAAAAGAGACTATACGGTGCACAAAAGGCCCGAAAAGCGCATATACGATATGCCCGCCGTCAAGCTGCCCTACGGGAAGCAGATTTATGCATGTGACAAAAAGCCCTATCCAGCCGGCAAATGCCGATGAATGCAGATAAAGGTCGTAGCCCTCGGGTATTTTCCCGAATCTTAAATATGAAAAAAATTCGAAGATGATGGAGGAGCCAAGCCCGAGCCGCTCTTCACCCGCGGGAATAAGCGGAAGGACGCTTGAGAATCTAAGCCCGATGAAAATTACAATCACGGCTGAAATAAACCCTGTAAGGGGGCCTGAGGCACCGATATCCACAAGCGCCTTTTTTGTGGTTATGGGGGACTTCATCTTTATTACGGCCCCAAAGGTGCCTATAAGCGGCGGTATCGGGGGGACCGGGATGAAATGGGGCAGTGTTGTCGCGACCCTGTGCCTTTTGGAGGCGAAAAAATGGCCGAGTTCATGTGTTCCGAGGATAAAAAGAAGGGACAGGGAAAACGGCAGGCCTTTTTTAAACCCCGAAGGGTCTTTGAAAGGATTTACCCCCGCATAAAATGCGCCGGCTGCCGTGGTTGTCAGCACTGTTATAAAAAATAATACGAGCGGAAGGACCACCCTCGGTTTTTCCCGCTGAATTTCCACACCCGCGCCATAATTCCCGTCCATAATCCGCTTGCCCGCGTCTCCATTCTATTGCATTTTCAAACCCTTCAAAGTATAATTGTATTTCAAAAAATTACAAGGAATTTATAGGAGGGGTTTGGAAAAATGACAAAGGCCGTTGCCCTTTTATCAGGAGGGCTTGATTCAACGCTCGCGATAAAACTGATACTTGAGCAGGGTATCGGCGTGCATGCCCTTAATTTCACGTCCGCCTTCTGCACATGCAACGGGGGCAGGGAAAAACAGGATGGCGGATGCAGAAGCGAGGCAAAACGCGTTGCCGAAGAATTCGGGATAACCATAAAGGTCCTTACCAAAGGGCTTGATTACATGGATATCGTAAGGAATCCCAGGCACGGCTATGGAAAGGGGATAAACCCCTGCGTGGACTGCAGGATATACATGTTTAAACTTGCCAAAAAATACATGGAAGATATCAACGCATCCTTTATAATAACCGGCGAGGTCCTGGGCCAGAGGCCCATGAGCCAGCGAAGGGATACCTTCATGACCATAGAAAAGGAGAGCGGCCTCGCGGGCCTTATCCTGAGGCCGCTTTGCGCAAAACACCTCTCTCCTACAATCCCGGAAAAAACGGGACTTGTGGACAGGGAAAAACTTCTGGATATGGCCGGAAGGACAAGGAGGCCGCAGATGGCTCTGGCGGAAAGATTGCGGATAGAAGACTATCCCTGCCCCTCCGGCGGGTGCCTGCTTACAGACACGATATTCTCAAAAAAAGTAAGGGACCTCCTTATTCATAAAAAAGAGGTGACGGTAAAGGACCTTCATGCCCTTAAAATCGGAAGGCACTTCAGATATAACGGGGTTAAGCTCATAGTGAGCAGAAACGAAAAAGAAAACACCGCTCTTAAAAACCTCGTGCAGGGGGGCGATGTTTTTCTTGAGCCGCTGGATTTTAAAGGCCCCTCCGCGCTCATCTGCGGCGGTAGCAATAACGGGGAGGTGGAAATGGCGGGAAGTCTTATATTAAGATACTCGTCCTTAAAGACCCAAAATACCCCGAATACCCAAAATACCCCAAATACCCCAAATACCAATGACGGGGCCAGGATTACGGCAATCACGGACGGTGAAGAAAGATTGATTACAGTTTCCAATCCCGCTGACGATGAAACAATAGAAAGTATTAGAGTATGTTAAACCCGTACGCAATCGAGATTAAAGACCCAAAAGAGGGAGAGCTTGCCGAAGAAAAACTTGCCGCCCTTAAAAAAATACTCCGGGATATGGGAAGCGTTCTTGTCGCGTTTTCCGGCGGCGTGGATTCGAGTTTTCTTTTAAAGGTTGCGGTTACAACCATCGGGAAAGACGCCTGCGCCCTTACCGCCACATCCCCTGCGTATCTTGAAAGCGAACTTGAGGAGGCCACTGCCCTCGCGGGGAAACTCGGCGCAAAACACATTATTGTTGATTCCAACGAGCTTACAATCGAGGGCTTTGCGGATAATCCGGAAAACCGCTGCTACTTCTGCAAAACCGAACTCTTTAAGATATGCTCTGAAAAGGCAAGGGACCTCGGTATAAGATACGTTCTGGACGGGACCAACAGCGACGACTTAAATGATTTCAGGCCGGGGAGCGGCGCGGCAAAAGAACTCGGCGTAAGAAGCCCCCTTGAGGAAGCCGGCCTTACAAAAAAAGAAATACGTTATTTAAGCAAAAAGATGGGGCTTTCCACATGGGACAAGCCCAACCTTGCATGCCTTTCCTCAAGATTCCCCTACGGCGTAACGATAACCGGGGAAAGGCTCGAAAGGATAAAGGCGTGCGAGGGGTATCTCAGGGAACTCGGCTTTCATCAGGTAAGGGTGAGATACCATGATACTATCGCCAGGATTGAGGTTCTTCCTGAAATGCTGAAACTCTTCATTGATGGGGGAATAAGGGAGGGTATCATAAAAAAATTCAAGGAACAGGGCTTTACCTACGTAACGCTTGATCTTGAGGGCTATAGAAGCGGCTCCGCAAACGAGGTCCTGAAGGCAAAGGTGGATAAAAAATCCGCATCTTGATTATTTTTTCTTCTTTGCCTCTTCGAGCCACCCCGCAAGGTGGTGGATTTCAAGCGCCTTGAAAAATTCCCCTTCGCCGTCTATTATCTCGTAGACAACGGTCGGCCTTGCCGCCTCAAATCCTTTAAATATCACCTCTCCGCTCCTTAAAAACGCCTCTATTGATTCAACCCCGTTTTTTACCTCGCAGGCAAAGGTAAGTTTCAGTTTCTGCGATGGGAAGAAAAAGTTCTCCTGTATATCCTTATGGAGTTCTCCCGGGCCGGCCTCCTTTTGAAAGAAGAATTTTACCCCTTTCGTCTCCTTGATATACGCCTTCAGCGCCTCCTCGCTCAGGGCCTGCCCCTTGTTATAGATGTCCGTGTGCGATTCGACGACCCTCAGGGAAGAAAAAAGCGCGCCTTTTACAAGCCTCTGAAAATCATCGTAGCACTCCCTGGCAATCCATGCCGCCATGTCCTTCGCGTCGCCGGTTTTTCCCTTCGTTATCAATCCCTCAACAGAGGCGTTAATTTCCGGGGGTATGCGGACGATAAAGGTTCTGTCTATGTAGACGTCAAAGGGGTATCTTGTGCGGGGGTTATTTCTTTTTACCCTTTCTTTTTCAAGGAGCATCTCCAGTTTTGCCCTTATCCGGGAATTTCTGTAAGTGCCCCTTGCCGCCTCGTTTATCTTTTCCCCTATCGCAACCTTTACGGGGCCGCAAAAATCCTTCCTTTCCTCCAGAACCAATTCCTCGGCCTTCGCGCCGTAAGAGATAAAAAGCCCCGCCTCTATTTCTCTTGTTATGGCGCTCTCAAGCTCTTCCCTGTAGATGTGGCCGCATCTGTCGTCCTCTTCGCCAAGTTTAAGAAGGGCATCCATCGCGCCGGTTTCTCCTCTTTCGAGTGATTTTTTGAGTTCCTCCCTTTTTTTGCCGAGTTCATCTTTTTTTACCTTGAACCTTTTATTTATATCTTCGACGAGAAGCTCGTCTTTGAGGGACGCAAACCTTTTTAAAAGTGTTTCCCTGTAACGGCTGATTATCCTTTGTATGTCTCTGGCAAGGCAGATGAGGTTTGAAACGCCGCCAGAAAATGCGGCCGCATCCCCGGGAAGGCTGACAAGCCTTATGCCGCCCTCCGCAAGAAGAAGTCCCGTCCCCTCGGCGTATCGGCTCGCGGCCTCAAGTATGGGGTTATAAAAATTATCCTTCATGAACTCCGCCATGGCTATCTCTTTTACCTTAAGGGTCCTCCTGGAAAAATCCTTCATGTCTATGAACAGCTGCCCTTCCTCCTTCTTTTCAAAGGGAGAAAGTATCGGCCGCGCATCCACGGAGAAGCGGTAAAGCCTCCCCGCCCTGTATTCTGAGATGAGCCTTTTATCGTCATATTCCTTGCGTCTGTCCACAAGGCACGACCTCATGGCAGAGGTAAATCTCTCCACATATCCATCAAGCCGGCAAACAAGGAAATTCCCCGAAACCCCTTCCGGGGAGATACCGGCCTTTTCCTCGGATTTTTTAAACCAGCCCGTCTTTTTTTCAAAGGAAGAGAGAAAATCCCCGATCTTCCCTATCGCTTCAACCCTTTTCGCATCCTTTGAAAAATTCTCTTTAATATCGCCAAGGGCGCCTTTTACCTTCTCTATCAGCCTTGCATCCGAAAACAGGCTTTTTAGGAGCCTGTCCTCGCTGTAGATGTCATAGAGGAGTTTATGGGCGCCAAGGCCAGGCACATCAAAATCCATGAGATAATCAACAATAAGGCGCCTCGCTTCCAGAATATCGCTCTGGAGTTTTATTGATTCTGAAATATCTTTTTTGCCCTTGAGCGATGATGCGATGGTATCCAGAAACTTGTCCGCCCCCGCATCCACGTCCTCGATGGAAGGGATAAGGGCGGCCATCATATCAAAGAGTTCCCTGCTTATGCCATAGGGGTTCATTGATGTTGAAAGGAGGTTTAAAGGGATGGACAGAAAAGCCCCCGGAGTAAGCGCGGACTTAAGGATACGTTCCGTTTCCGGATTGTAATACGGGACATTCTTTTCCCTTAACCTTTCAAAAAGCATCCGGAGGGAACCTTCGCATGCCGCATAGAGGGTAAATCCCGCCGCGATATCCAGTTTTTCGTAGGAAATCCCCCTTATCCTTAATTTCTTAAGCTCCTCTTTTTTATTGCGGATAGAGTTAATGATGGAAAGAAGCGCAAGGTACGATGTCCTTTCCCCTGTTGCGGAGGATGCCTCGTCTTTCATGGCCTTTTCAATAACGGAAGGAAGCCAGTAGATAAGGTTTTTGCCATGCCCCTCGGGGCCGAGCCAGTTTGTAAGGATTGCCCCGTCCACAAGGGGGGTTGTATGGAGCGCAAAAGAGGCTATATCTTTTTCAATTGAGTCCGGAAGCAGCAGGTCCGTTTTAAAAATCTTTTCTTTTAACGGCCGGGATATCGCCACGGTAAGCGTGTGAGGCACCGGAGTCAGCCCTTCCCTTATAGATTCCTCGAAACGCCTTTTTAGAAGGATTGCCAGGCCATATACCGCCTTCTCCATTATTGATTCATCATCCGCCCCGATGTGGTAAGGTATCTTAAGCTCCGGCATGCTTTCCCCCTGATGGAACCTTACGGTGGAGGGGGCAATGGTCCAGAACTTCCCGCTTACGATGTTTTCCCTTTCTTTTAAAAGCAGGTCAAAAACGGCCAGTCTTTCTTTTTGATAAAATTCTCTTGTCATTTTTAAGAAGATATAATAACCGCGCAATTAAATCAAGGCAGAAACATTTTTCCGGCGCACGGGCTTTGCCCGGGCTTGCCCCTGCGAAGGCAGGGGGCGAAGTTTCTCTGAAACTTCAAAAAACTTTTGGATTCCCGCCGGAGTTTACCCCGCACTTGATGCGGGGCGGGAACGGCGTCTGAAAATTTTTAGAGGGAGAGGGAATGGCCTTTGATTTAAGTCTTCAGATTATGCTACTATCCGCTCTATGGAAGTTATTACAACGCACACAAACGCCGACTTTGACACCCTGGCGTCAATGGCGGCCGCAAAAAAGCTTTATCCCGAAGGGCATCTTGTATTCCCCGGCTCTCTTGAAAAGGGGCTGAAATCAGCCCTCGAGGTCATGAAACTCCCTTACGCGTTTGAAAAACCAAAAGATATAGACCTTGAGGATATAACAAGGCTTATACTCGTTGACACAAGAAATCCGGCGAGGATCGGGCGTTTTGCGGAAATAACAGGCAAAAAGGGCCTGGATATTCACATCTACGACCACCACCCTTCTCAGGAAGGCGACATAAAGGGCACACTTGAGGTGGTAGAACCCTACGGCTCCACAACAACCATACTCACGCTTATTTTGAAAAAAAGGGGGATATTGCTCAGCCCCGATGAGGCCACAGTCCTTATGGCGGGAATTTACGAGGACACCGGCTCTTTAAGCTTCCCCTCCACAAAGAAAGAGGACTATGAGGCCGCGTTATTTCTTCTTTCAAACGGGGCCGTGCTTACAGCCGTAACCGGCCTTCTGAAAAAAGAACTCACCCCGGACGAAATATTCGCCTTGAACGAACTTATACGCTCCGAGGAAACCTACACAATAAACGGCGTTGATGTGGTCATTGCGATGATATCGGCCGAAGACTACAAGGGCGATGTGGCGCCCCTTGCCCACAGGCTTATGGACATAGAAAGAATGAGGTGTTTGTTTTTGCTCGCGGAAGTGGACGATAGAATCCACGTTGTCATAAGAAGCTCTACGGAAAAGGTTGACGCGGGGGAGGTCTCGCACCTGCTCGGCGGAGGGGGGCACCCGCAGGCGGCATCGGCAACCTTAAAAGGGCTTACCCTTATCCAGGCGAAAGAAGAGGTTTTAGGCGCCCTCAAAAAAAAGGCCGCCCCGGAAAAAACCGCCGGCGACATAATGAGCTTCCCTCCCATAACCGTCCCCCCCGGCGCACCACTTACCGAGGCGCTGAAACTCATGCGCCGCTATAACATAAACGCGGCGCCCGTGGTAAAAGACGCTCTTCTTGAGGGAATAATCACAAGGCAAACCCTTGACAGGGCAATAGACCACGGACTGGGAACTGAAAACGTCGGCGAGTACATGACAACCGATGTCGAATGGGTAACCGCCGAAACCTCAATTTCGGATATAAGGAAACATGTCATTGCCCACGGCCAGAGGCTTCTCCCCGTTCTAAAAGACGGCAGGGTAAGCGGGGTTATAACGAGAACCGACCTGCTGAAACTTCTTCAGGAAGAGCTTGGCGGGATGCCTTCAAAAGAAGGCCGGAGAAAAAGGCTTGTAAGTTCCCTCATGAAAGGGCAACTTCCTCCCTGGGCATACGAGCTGCTTAAGGACGCCGGGAAAACGGCTGAAGAACTCGGTTTCCAGGCGTATGCGGTAGGGGGTTTTGTAAGGGACCTGCTGCTCAGGCATGAAAATCTGGATATAGATATAGTTATAGAAGGCGACGGAATAAAATTTGCCGGTGAATTCTCAAAGAAAAGAAGGCTTAAAGTAAAAAGCCACGAAAGATTCAAGA
>Ga0209642_10001299_pt1 | contig 16560 bp, 12 predicted proteins | sample RifCSP19_2_FD_184025 | JGI IMG/M metagenome (GOLD analysis project Ga0209642, IMG submission 184025) | Soil microbial communities from Rifle, Colorado - Rifle CSP2_sed 19_2 (SPAdes) (version 2) | ecosystem: Environmental > Terrestrial > Deep subsurface > Rock core/Sediment | place: Rifle... | reverse complement strand
AGAGCACTCAAAATCAATCTATCACCATTTATATCTGTGGCATGCACTCTAAAGGTCAAGACCTGACCTTCGGTAACACTCTTTGGACCTATAGAGTCTAAAACTGGTGGATTATTTACATTATTCACCGTTATCGCCACAACTTCGCTGTCTGCCGCACCCACAGTATCTGTGGCGATAAAGATCACATTATATATCCCCGCCTGGGTATAATCCGGACTGAAATTAAACGAGCCGGCTCCATTACCGCTATCTGTAAAGCTCGCATTGGTGGGAACATTTTGGGCACTCAAAATCAAACTATCACCATTTATATCTGTAGCGTGAACTCTAAAGGTTAAAACCTGCCCCTCAGTAACTGTCTTTGGACCGATTGAATCCAAAACCGGTGGATTATTGACATTATTAACCGTTATTGCCACGACCTCACTATCTGTCGCCAAAGATGGGTCTGTGGCTTTAAAGATAACGCTATATATTCCTGCCTGAGTATAATCTGGATTAAGAGTAAATGAACCTGCTCCATTGCCACTATCGGTGAATGTGGCATTCGTGGGTATATTAGTCGCACTTAAGGCTATGCTGTCTCCATCCGCATCTGTGGCATGCACTCTAAAAGTTAAATTAGCTCCCTCATTTACACTCTTAGCCCCAATTGAATCCAACACCGGAGCCCGATTGGGAGGTGCCTCTGAGACAGTTAAAATTCTTGCATGTTTTATATAGACCGCTTCTGTGCCACTGCTGTTTTTTGTGTAGTCCAATTGGAGAGTCTTCTGAGTCGGGTCCCAGTTGAATCTCCTTAAACCGAGATGCGGCAGGTAATCGGTATTATCTGCAACCGGTGTAATAAACTTATTTTGTTCAGTTCCAGCGACGGTCCATCTATGTTCAGGCACTACGGCTGTGCTTGCTATTGTCCTCAAAAGCGAGCTGGCTATCACTAAATAATTTCCTGTGATAGGGGGAGTATAATTATGAGTCACACGGTTCACCCAGTTGTCATTCCCATTGGTTGTGCTGGCTTCTCCCAAATTCTCAGCTTGACTGAAACTGCGGAAGACATCGGTCAATCTGATTACAGAAATTCGAGGATCATAGATATCAGTGCTACTTCCTGCGTCTGAGCGCGCCTCTATTCTTATGGTGTGCAGATTGGTATTGAGGTTAACTATCCTGGCTGAGAAAAAGGCTATTCTATCTTGTACATCCTCTCCCTCAGCTGAAGTTGAATCCCAGGTTGCACCATCCAGATACATTCGGGCTTCCCCATTAGCGGAAATGCTGTTGGCACTCAGTTCCAAAGACCCTATAATAAGGTAGTCTCCTGCCGTGGTAGGCTGAACACTCAAGCTGGCTACATTAGTCCAGGAAGTGGTTAAGTTAAGGGTATTCACTCCCACAACATAGTTATAGGTTCCTGACAACAGAGGTATCGCTACTATTCTTGCTCTTTTGATTCTTGTAATAGCCGCGGCGTTGTCTGTTCTATACTCAATTTTGATGCTATCATTCACCGCCAAATTGGTTATGAAATGAGTGGCATAGGTTCGGTAGTATGTGGATCCATCCCACATCTCTTCGCTAAATCCGCTGGCAACTGCATCATTCAAGGTCACTCTTGCCTGGGCAAAATTGGAAGCGCTATTATTACCAATCTCCCAAGAAGCAATGATTAGGTGATAACCTGTGGTATCGGAGACCAATTTCGCCTTGGTCTGATATGAGGTGCTGCTGGTAGTAGCCTCCCCTTCGCTTTCCACATATTGCCAACGTCCAAAAACCGGATGAGCCTGAGCAAAGAAAAGAACACTCAAAATAACTGTAAGAAGCAGGAACTTACTTTTCATATTTACTCCTTCTGATACCTCTGCATCTACGTTTTGTTAGGCTATAGAGACAAAAAAGACCATCATAAAAATTGCACGTGTTTTCTTCGTTGACCTATTTTAATAACACCATCTTCTTCGTTTCGTTGTAACCACCTGCTCTAAGCTGATAGAAATATACACCTGAGGCGACCTTTTCGCTTCTCTCGTCCTTCCCATCCCAGGTCTGATAATATATGCCTGGTGATTTAGGTTCATCAACCAAAGTCTTGACTCGTTGTCCTAAGATATTGTAAACCCTCAAGGTGGTTTGCACTGACTGCTGAGGACCTCCACCTATCCCGATCTCAAATCTAATGGTTGTGGTCGGGTTGAAAGGATTAGGATAGTTCTGACCCAGGCTAAACAATTTGGGAAGCACAACCTCCCCTTTATCCACCGGTATCACCACTGCCTCAGGATCAGCCAAAATTGCCTCTTTCAGGGATAACTGCAGCTTCTCCTTATCAAAACCTGATTTAGCAATCACATTTAGAGAAAGGATACTACCCGTGTCGGGCGCAATTGGATTACCGAAATAGCGATAGAATAACACGGTCAGATTTCCTTTCTGGTCATCGTTATAATGAATATTGAAGTTTTTAGACCTTTTCGTCAGTTCAGCTGTAGAGAAGGATAACTGCTGCGGATCGTACTTTATCTTCAACTGAACCCCAGCCACAGAAGTTTTCAAGTCCGCCCACACATTGATATTTCCGGAACTGCCCGGTTGTAGTGAATCGTACTCTAAATGCAGATAAGCCAAAGGCTCGCGGTAATTCACTATTGGAGCATTGATCGGCCGACCCAAAATCGTATTTATGATTCCTACTAAGTCGCCTACATTTACGCTCCCGTCCCGGTTTATATCAGCAGCTTCTGCCTGACGGGTATTCAGACTTACAGTTCCTAGAATGTAGGCTATCAGACTCACCACATCTCCAATGTTTACCAGAGTATCCAAGTTCAGGTCTCCGAATCTATCCACGCTGAAGAATCCATTCGTTACTGCTAACTCTTTTGCAGGAACATTAGGATCGGTGCTTATGGCTTCCCACGCATTAGTTAAGGTTAAAGGCTTTTTCCCAGGGGATGCCAGGGAATCGACTGATAAAACTATATATAAAAGGGTATCCGAACCTGTAGGTATTATCTCGTTGTTCAAACCGAAGACCAGGACTGTCACCTGATTGGAGCTGTCCCCTAAATTTGACTTTATGTTAAATCCGCTTATACTGGGAGCGGGCACAAATGAATCTATACTCACTGAGGCCGAATCGTAGTGAAGGGTGAACTGGACTCCGTACACATCCTGAAGGTTGGTTAACAAAACAGGCACGAATTTACCTGTGCTTCCCGGAACTCCACCTCGATCTTTGGAAACTGTCAGAAGATCTTGAGGAACTTCGTTAATAGTTATGGTCACGGTCTTCAAAGTGTTTGCGCCCTGATTATCCCTGGCTCTGAAAGTGACACTGACAGTACCTGGCCCCTGAGTGAAATCGGGAGTGAAACTGAAAGTCTGACTAACCACGCTATCCCCTTTAACTGTTGGAAAGGTGGCGTTCGGTGGTAAGGCATCCGCAGAAAGAGTTACTGTATCCCCATCTTGATCGCTTGCTCCTACCACGAAATTAAGTGTTTGCCCTTCGGTCACTGTAAACTGGCTCGCCAGCGGGTCAAATACCGGTGAGTGGTTTCCAGGAGGTCCTCCTCCTGCGATTATGTTAAACGTACCATTGACCAGTGTTGGTCGGTACTGTTGTGTTCCGGTCAATGTATCTGTATGCACATAAACGTTGTAGCTACCGACATGTGCAGTATCCTCTTCAAACCTTATAACAGTGGAGGTATCCCTGGTTATGGCCGGGTTGACCTTGAACTGGAAACGTACCACGGCACCAGTTCCTGGAGCTATGGTATCATTAAGGTTGAAGCTGAAAGCAAGGAAGGTAATTATAGAATCTTGCCTTGATCCCAGAAAAGTTGCCTCAAAAGGATCAAGATAAAAGCTGTCTCTGACAGTAGCTTCAGCCACCACAATAGTATCTGTTGTTGTTGTAACTATGACTGTTTCACGAGGCACAATCAAATTCTGGTCAAAAATAAATCTTAAACTAAATGTCTGTACTGATAAACTATTACGCAAATAGACCGAGACCAAGACAGTCGTATCCCCTGGCTGTCCTGTTGCTGTCTCCACCTTCAGGGTATCTTGAGAGCGGTTGATAAACTGTGACCAGCTAACTGAAGTGGAAAACAAAACCGTTAGGACCGCAAGGCAAATAATCCCCCACCATTTTCCTTTTTCAAAAAAAGTTTTCTTTGCTCTCATCTTAAGTTCCTCTTTATCTTTTAGTCTGACTTTTGAGCTTCCCGGCTAAGTGATATTTTTACTCTCTTTTTTTCTTGTTGAACTTTATCATCCTGACGGTCATTTAATTTTCACCATTTTCTTGGTTTCAGAATATTTATCTGCTATTAATTTATAAAAATAGATTCCGCTGGAGACATCCTTACCGGATTCGTCTTTTCCCTTCCAGGTAAAGGTGTGAACTCCCGCACTTAACCTGGTGTTTACTAGCTGGTTGACCAACTGCCCTTTTAGATTATATATTTTCAAATTAACTTCACTTTCCACAGGCAGAGAAAATGAGATATTGGTCTCAGGATTAAAAGGGTTTGGATAATTCTGGAATAAGGTAAACCTTTCCGGGATCTCCTGATTTCTCTCAAATGAAACAGTTGCCTGGATTAGATTTCCTGAATAATCCGATAAGTAAGCTTTATCCAATTCTATGTTTGCATCCCCATTTATAACTGGAATGGTTAATAATCTTCTTTGCCCTGATTCAATATATTTAGCCTGGGGGCTATAGATGAGCAGTCTCAATTCCCCCGCATCATCTTTTTTCAGTAGAGTCATACCTCCTGCATCTGAGGACAGAATCGGTTCCCCGAACTCTATTCCCGGATGTTTAATTACCAATAGAGCACCACCCACGGGGATTTTTGAATCCATTAATACGGATATTTCACTTGGGCTGTTCAGGAGACTGACCTGGACTCTGTTACCTTGAGCCAATAACTTCACCAGGCCCGGATTGCCCCCTTCCAGCACGCGATTGAGTAATAAAATGAAGTCAGCTAGAGTACAGCAGATTCCATCCTCATTCACATCCGAATTGAGTTGTTGCTCTTGGTTAAAGGGATATTTAACCGGATCTATCAGAAACTTACTGAATAAAACTACATCTCCGACTTCATATTGTATTCCATTCAAATTTATGTCACCTATCAGTGTACCAAAACTCTTAATGTAAATCCCTCCCTCGTAATAGTTGATTTTGTCCTGCGAAATGAACTTCTGCCCATAGGCACCGCCAAAAGTATTGTCTGTGGAGTTCGTAAACTTGAAGACTACGGATGCCAATAAACTAAGAGGACTTGGGTCAAGTATTATCCTGAAATTTAAATTGGCAACTACCCCTTCCCCCGGCGAAACAGGTTTTGTAACTATTGTATCTAAGATGTCTGACTGCGCCAGGATTTTTACATCACCTGGCGAGGGCTGATTCAATATATACTGAAAATACTCCCAGTTGCTAATTCTGGTGTTTGCTTTGCTTACGCTCAATAAAGATAGTGCACTCGGGTCAAAATGAAGTAGCAATTGCATCCTGCCTACAGAATCAGAGTTTATGAGGGTTATGGGAATAGAGACAGTATCCGAGAAAAAGCCTGAGTCTGTTCCCACTTCCAGAGAGTATGCCTTAAGCCCTAAATCTTTATCTATTACTTTAATCTCCACGTCTTCTCTTGAGCTGTTTTTTCCATCTGAAGCCACAAAGACAACCTTAAAAGGACTGTTGACTGCAGACCAGGGACCAGTAAAAGGAGGAGTCCAGCGGAAAGTTGCCCTTCCATTACCTGAGTCTGCAAAAAAAGCACCGTCTGGGCAATTTAACAAGCTAATTTTTACTGAATCTCCTTCTGGATCATCTGCTAATATTTTTATTCTTAAAGTATCCCCCTCCACCACATATTGAGTCCCAATCGGTTTTATCTGGGGAGCCAGATTTTTTTCTTTTATAGTAATTCCCCCTTTTACAAAAGCTGGGGTCATATCCACGGAAAAAGTATAGGTAAAATCTAAAAATACTGAAGGATTAGAGGTCGAAAAAGTGTCTATCTCCACTGTCTGCAGAGGAGCATTCTGCTTGACCGTGAAAAACAGATTAGCCACTAAACCGCTTCCAGGGTCTATCTGAGTGAAAGTGACAGCATAGAATTGAATAGTTCCATTTACATTATCTATAGTATCTCCTTTTAGCGGTGCATCAGAAATCCTTGTTCCGACAAAGGAGACTGAATCACATAAAAGGTCAGAGCTGGAAAACTTAAGAGGGATGACCATAGCCCCTAAGGGCTCATCATTAAACGCATACACCGGAACAATTACCTGAGAACCGGGATAAGCAGTTGAATTTCCTACTCTTAAGGTATCAACTACTCCAACTGTATCAGAAATTTGAGCAAAGGAAAGATTTTTAGAAAGAAGAAAGGCTACAAAAAGAAAAAGAAAGAAAAAGGGTTTATTTCTCATTATTCTTCCGCCTCTAAAGTTTCTTTCGAACAAACTATCTAAACTTTCTATCGTCAAGAATACTACTGCTCTTCAGTCAGTTACTCATCATCCCTGAGAGGAGAAGAAATTTCAAAAACTATATCGACTTTTCAGTTAACCTCTTTTTCCTTCCATTTTAAATCGAAGGAGGGGGAGAAATTCCCCCTCCTTCGGTAAAACCGCGACGAAGTTTACTTCGTCATAACCATCTTCATGGTCTTGCTGTAGTCGCCAGCATTCAGTTTGTAGAAGTAGATACCAGATGCGACTTTCTCACCATTGGAGTTAATTCCATCCCAGGTAACCGTGTGGGTACCCGCAACCATGGTCTCATTCACCAGGGTGCGAACCAGCTGTCCTGCGATGTTGTAGATCTTCAAGGAAACCTTGGAGTCTATCGGCAGTGCAAAGCTGATATTGGTTTTCGGGTTAAATGGGTTGGGATAGTTGGCATTCAGTGCATAAGCAGTCGGGATCGCCCGGTTGACCACGGTGGTCTTCACTGGACGGCTGAAGTTGTCAACTGCCTCGACTGATACTAACTCACCTTTTGCAGTGAGAAGCTGACCAGTCATGCCAGTATTGGAGCTCATATAAACCAGAACTCTGGTCTGGTTGTTTACCACACCCTGCTCGTTCTTCAGGTCGGTGCTAACTTTTACATCGCCCTTGAATACAAACAGAGCCGCGCCCAAGTTGGCATTGGTAGAGACTTTATCACCTATCATATAGATAGTGGCTAAGTCCGAACCCGGAGTCGGCTTGGGTATCGGGGTAGCATCGCCAGTCAATATCCTCAGCATCAGAACGAAATCGCTCAAACCGAGCGCGAATCCGTCAGCATTGATATCGGTGTTGGCAATCTGAACTTGTGGATCGATGGTGAATACGCCGGTACCATAGATGAAGTAGCTGGAGAACAGAACCGCATCTCCAATTTCATAGGCTATCAGGTTGAGGTTGATGTCTCCTCTAACCTTCTCGCCTGTGGTTCTCAGCAAAACTCCACCGCACGGACGACCTAATGGATTAATGGTCCCAGGAGGTGCGAACAGGTCAAAATGCATCTTGTTCATCACCACGTTGCTTCCAGTACCCCAGTCGTGGTATTGGGTATCGCAGTCATCATAGTTGAAGAAGTCTGGATTGTCGCTGACGTACAGGATGTTACCAGAAACGTCCGAGAAGGTATTCTCGCTGCAGATTCCATCATCGAACTCAAAGCAGATGTTCAAATCATACCCTCTGAGGTTCTGGTCACAAGCAACCTGGAATTTCAACCAGGCAAGTACCACAAAGTCCTGACCGATTGGAATCGGCTCACCCTGGAGCTTATTCTTTAGGTCATAGATACCAAGGATCTCCAGTTTGTATTTGCAGCAGCCGCACATCGGGCAGGGAAGCTGTCTGTAAGTGAAGTACTCCCATCCTGCTGGTAAGCCTGGACCTTTTTCCACACCCAGGAAGTATAATACTGTCGGGTCGAATTCGATATAAAGGTCAAAGCCGCCAAAGGGCACATTCGCCTTCAACAGAACCGGCACTTTAACTATATCGCAAGGATCTGCGGGATTGCCATTGACGTCAAGCAACTGGTTGCCGATCTGGATGAACCCTACTGTGGCAACTAACTTCACGTCAGTCTGGCAGTAGGTGGTCTCGCACTCATCATACACGCCAAAGGTCAGGGTATGTGTACCCTCAAGGCAGCCAACGGTATTCCAAGTATAGACCCAAGGGGAAGGGGCGTTTGTATGGTCAAATGCCCCAGCTCCGCAGGGAAGCGGGCTTGCAAGGAAGATACCCTGAATACCAGTTCCGCCACCATCAGTAGCGCTGATGTTGATCGGGATAATGTCGTTGACGAACTTCTCGATTAAGACCGGGCAGGTAACTACTGGTGGTACTTCAGGTGCCCTGGTGACGTTAAAGACATAGGGTCCACCCCAGGTAACTGGAATAGAACCATTCGCATCATTCATACCTAATGGACCGCCAGTGCTGTGGGTCATGGTATCGAGAGTTACAGTTCCCGGACCCGTTACATCGTAGAACATCTTACAATAGAGTCCAGTTGACGGGAGCACAAGACCATTACCGAAACTGACTGCCACAAACAGCAGTGGCTCAACCGGTGGCCCTGTCTCGTTGACAATCCTCTGGGTAAATGTAGAAACCAAGCTGGGTGCGAAGAATCCGGCTGGACCGGGTGGATCGGGATCTGCTAAAGCGCCAGTTAGCACAGTATTCAGAGTAGCACCAGCAGTTCCACCCACAACCAGGGGAACCACAAACGCCACCACCGTATCATCCACAGTATTGATCATTATATCGATCTCTACCGTTCCTCCGCCTACGCAGGGATGAATTGTAAGACTGGTTCCTACCAGAGTGTAATCATTGGTGGCGGCAACGCCGAGCTTGGAGAAGAAAAGCACCAGAGAGAATACCAAGACAATTAATAACAAATTCTTTCTCATTTTCTTACTCCTCTAAGTTAATGTTAGCTTCATTCGAAATCTTTTCCGTTTTCTCCAGAAAAAACTTCGAGATTGATATTTCCCCCTCTCTTCCAAAGGTCAAAACTAAGCTACCTCTTAGGACACTCACCTCCTTCGAAAGTGTTTAAGGGTGTTAATCGTGGTTGGTTTTTACCCCTTCTCTCCTCACCTCCTTTCCTACAGATCCGTTTCTCGGATCGAAAAAAAGTTTACAATTTTACCTTCTTTATCCTACTACTTACTCAGAGGTCTCTGAAAAACTCGTCATGCAGGGCTGGTCCGCCTCTGGCGGGATGCCTGCGAAAGTGTCCGCCTGAGGCGGATTGATTTTTCGTAGGTCGGGCACCCTTGCCCGACTCTCCTCCTCTACTTTTTCAGAGTTCTCACTCAAATCTTTCATACCTCAAAACAATGGGGAGTAGGACCTCCTTTAAATAGATAGCTTATCAGATAAACCACATCCGCTACCGTGACCTTGCCATCCCCGTTTGCATCCCCCTTGATCCTCGGACTCGGCGGGGGGCCGCCTTTGAAAAGATAGCTGATCAGGTAAACCACATCTGACACCGTGATCTTATTGTCTGCGTTAGCGTCTCCATATTTTATGTTTCCGAAGATAAAAAGCCTGCCTGGTAAAGTCTTCTTCTCCCGCACAAGGGTATCTCCCTGGGCTAAAGTTGCATAGACGTTAATATAGGTCAAAGTGTCTGGAAGCGAGCTATCTGGCACACAGAGAACATCCAAGTATAACTTGAAAAGAAGTCCGAAACCAGGACCAATCGGCTGGTTAGTGGGAGCTAACCCTAAGACTTCAGCGTTAACGCAATATGGGCTGGTCGTGTCGCCCGCATCTCCTCGGGCTTTCAGTGTTGGAAAGTTACTTGTCAAAGAACCAGTTCTATCTATCTTAATGACGCGACTAATCGTAGTATCTATTCTAACGCTATCCGGGTGACAAGGTCTGCCTTGGCCAATACAGATGGTATCGATGTAAACTTCAAAGTGATCGGTTGTGAAATAGGCTCTGTCACTTGCACCTATGGAGAATAATAGGGTGAATCCCTGGATGTTCTGATCTATGTTGTCAATATAAACCGGAAATTCCGTTTGGACATAGCCTTTATAAGTGTTCGTGTCACCAACAAAAACCGTCGTCGTGTCTGCAAGAGCCTTTGAAAAACTTAAAAAACCAATTAAACAAAAAAGAACCAGAATACAGACTTTTCTAAGGTACATCCCTTCCCTCTTTCATAATAGTTTTTTCTTTTTAAAGACCCATTTCCTCCGATCACAAGGGCCTACCTTTTACCTCCTTTGCCAAAAGGTTACACTGTAAAGAACGACATTTACTTTCTGGTACAGTAAACTTTCTCGTCTTAAAGCAGTATCGAGATATCCTCTTTCCCTCCATCATCCACCCTCAGTTCCCCCTCAAAAGGACTATCTTCCTGAAGGCCCTTTGTGTGATATTACTGAGGACTTACCTAACTTCTCTGCTTTAATATATATATATCTGCTTTTTTGTCAAGAGAAAAAAACCCTATTTTTCAAAAAAAATCCTATTTTCTAATCTATATTAAATCTTCCTTTTCCTCATTTTTCCCGACATCTGAAAAGCAAAAAATATACCGTAAAATTTAAAATAGATATCGTGAGCTAAGTCATTTATTTGCAGGCACTTAATAATTATAAGTTCCTGAACAGGCATAATCTTTAAGATGCAGCTACAAATCTGCATTTTGTTTCATAATAACGACTTAGCAAATTATCTTGTAACAAGTTGCTGAAATCGATTTCATAAACTCTGCAATTTCCTACATATATTCAGACTCTGTAAGATTCAATCTGAGAATCTTCTAATGGTGCCACTTCTATTTCTTGATGCTTATCTTCCGAATTTGTCCAGGTTTTGATTATAAGTGATGCTGAACCTCTTTCCTGACAGTATCGAGCAGATATTCTGGCTGACAGGCTTAAGTCCTCAGGCAGAGGCTCACCTAAAAGCACTCCAAGTGCACCTTTAAATTCCTTTACTGTAAACTTTACCTCTTCTGCCTGAGCTAAGGATAACAAAAGGTTGTTCTCCTCTTGATCTCTTCCCACAATGAGTTTTGCTCCTTTACTATTAGACCCGTCCTGAATAGGTAACCTGAAATGTCTGCCTATTTTTAAAAGCGCAATATGCCTTAAGGTATCTTCGTTGTGGTTGAAAGAATCTTTCAGCCTTCTGGCGAAATTCTCTTCGGTTAAAAGACATCCCCCTGCCGGACAAGGGTAATCTTTTATCTGATAATCTCCGGCTAACTGGATTTGACGTTTTCTGGACCTGCCCTGAAGATTTAAAAGAGCAGAACGGTCTACTATTCCCTCTTTTTCAGGAAGTGTTGGCTCCAAGAGTTTGGCAGAAAGTGGTCTTAAAACCTTTCCTTTGAGCCCGGACTCCTTTTCGATCAATTTCATTGCATCCAGTCTTTGAGACATAGGCCTTTCACCTAAAATTTCCCCGGTGAAGATAAAAACAGCGCCCTCCTTCTCCATCAGTTCTTTAGCCTTTTTGAAAAGGTAAATCCTGCAGTCAATACAGGGATTTAGATTTCTTCCATATCCGTGTTTTGGGTTTTTCACTATCTCCAGGTAATCCTCTCCTCCAAATATCCGAACCAGTTTTATGCCGAACTCCTGGGAAAATTTACTGGAATAGCAGACACCGCTTTTCCCATCACAGGTACAGAAGGGTGTTTTCATATTAAGGCCGATCACCTCAAACCCCAAATCCAGAACTATTTTCAGGGCTAAAGTGCTGTCCAACCCTCCTGAGAGCAAGGCTATGGCTTTCTTTTTTGTCATATCAATTTTATAATATAATCATTCTTTTCAAAAATCAACCACCATTTGCTTTGCACCGGCTTCTGTAGCGTCCTCACTCCTGTGAGGACGTTTGATCGTTACCACGGGAGTGGTAACGCTACCCGCTCTTTTAAAAATAAAAAAGCTGAAGGAGCTTCACCACCTACTCTATCTGAGAGGGGGGCAGGAACTCAGAGTAGAATGAAAATAGTGAAGACTTCAGCTTTAAAATTGTTCTTTTTTCACCTTTTGAACGGAATTACTTTTTAGTTTGTTTGACCTCTTTGAGATTTTTTTAATCCCCTTCATCCTTGGGTCAGAGAATCTCCGGAACTTGCGTTCAATTCCAGAAGCAGCTCAACAGTTTTGAGGTTCGCTTCTGCAGTCCAGTCCACCGCTCCGCTTATTCTGCCCTTAATCTTCCCGTATCGATCTAAAAAAACTGTGGTGGGTAAAACCACCACCCCATAAAGGGCCGCTACATCTCCTGAAGGGTTCAGAAGAACATGGAAATTTATCTTATGCTCCAGGCTGAACTTCTCCACCTCTGATTTTCCCAGTTTGTCCAGATTCACCCCGATTATCTCCAGGCCCCTGTCTTTGTATTTTTTGTAGAGCTCGACCATTGAAGGTATCTCTATCCTGCAAGGGGAACACCAGGTTGCCCAGAAATTCAAAAGAACCACCTTTCCTCTGAATTTCTTTAAAGTTACCTCTACTCCCTTGAGGTCTTTAAGCGTAAAATCAGGAGAAATTTCCCCTTCATAGATTCCTTCCCTGACTTTATTATCTTTTTCAATCGACTCTCCAATTTTTCCTTTCTTCTCTGAGTTAAAAATTACAAGACCGAAGACCACTAAAAAGACAAAAATCAATCCTGAAAATATCAGATACCTTTTTTTCAGCAACATCCTCCACCACGTCTACGAGTTCCTCCTGTATCCTTATTATGATGAAGAGAATCAGGGTCAGTTTTAAGAGAATCTGATTTGACTTTAAGTGAATCAGATTCTGTCTGAGATGCCATAAACTTCCCTATACACCCAGGACAACAGAAATAATAGGTTTGTCCTTGAAATTCAATAGCTGGGGTATCCTTGGAAACAGTAAAACTTCTCTTCATAACCGGACAGGTGGCCTTTTCCCCTACCTCCTCATCCGTTATCTTGTGTTCGGTGTAATTTAACTGCAGACTATCCGAGCTTTCCTGAGTTATATACTTTTCAGGATCCTTAGAAAAGATCGCCTTCTCTCCAGAAGCGCAGAAATAGTAGGTGTTATCTTTATAATCCAGAGCCGGAGTATTTTTTGCAACCTTTACTTTCATACCGCAAACCACGCAGGTGAATTCCTTACCTATCTCCTCTTTGGCTATCTTATGTTCTGTTACTTGAGGCTTATCCTCTGCGCTATAGACAGACACGCTGGCAAAAGTCAGATATAGAAAAAATGAGCCCACCACAATCGCCAGGATTAAACCTAACTTTCTCACTTCTACCTCCTTACATGTTTAAGGGTTTGTTTTCTGGCTTGATTCTATTTAAGAAACCTTTCCGGGTCTTCTACGAACAAGGTCTTGTGCTCTTCTGCCATAAAATAATAAGTCTTGCCTTTGTATACGTAGGTAGGGGTATTTTCTGCAATCAGAACCTTCATCTTGCACACCGGGCAAACAGCCATCTTAGGCCCTTTTTCACCTTTTCCCCCAAACCAACCCGTGGAGAACCCCAGAAACAGGACTAATATTATCAAGATTGCTGCAATTGTCAACCATATTTTTTTCATTTTTTCACCTCCTTAAACTCTTTACTTCAAAAAAACTCCCACAGACCCTGTCCACAGGGCTGGGAGCCCTGCCTACGTTAGTGCAGAAAGGTGTGAGGTCTTCGTAGGTCGGGCACCCTGCCCGACAGCTTTTCCCTATCCAGTCGGAAACATTACTCATGTCAATTAACTACCATTCCATCTTTTAATTTTATCATCCGGTCAGCCCTGGAGGCTAAACCCAGATCATGGGTGGCGATGATGATAGCCAAGCCATCCTCAGCTAACTTTTTGAAAAGCCCGAAGATTTTCTCTTTAGACCTGGATTCCAGTCTTCCTGTAGGCTCATCTGCTAAGATTATCTTAGGCTCATTTACCAAAGACCGGGCTATGGCTATCCTCTGCATATCCCCTCCATCCAGCTCTGAAGGTAGCATATTCAACCTTTCACCTAAACCGACCTTCTTAAAGATCTCCTTTACCTTCTCTTTTTTATCCAGCCTGCGGGCAAAAAGCAAAGGTAGAAGGGCGTTTTCATAAGCGGTCAAAGTAGGTATGAGATAGAACAGTTGAAAAACAAAACCGATATTTTCCCTTCTCACCTTGATTAGATCTTTCTCTTTTAGTTTGGAGACTTCTGCACCTCCTATATAGAGAGTCCCCTCAGAAAGGGTATCCAGACACCCGACCATATTTAAAAGGGTGGTCTTGCCACAGCCTGATCGACCTACTATCGAGACTATTTCCCCCGGGCTTATCTGGAAGTCAACCCCCCGTAGGGCGTAAAGTTTTTCACTTCCTCTTTGAAAAATCCTGGTTAAGCCTTCGCCGTAAATAGCATGGTTGTTGTTTTTCATTTTTATTTTCCTCCTTTATCCTCAACTATCTTTCCGTCCTGTAAAAAGATTATCCTTCTGGCTCTTTTGGCTAACTCCTCTGCATGGGTTGCCACCACCACAGTCATACCCATTGCGTTCAGCTCTCCAAACAGGTTAAAAATAACCTCGCTGTTCCCGGTGTCTAAATTTGCAGTCGGCTCATCTGCTAAAAGTACTTTTGGTTGATTCACCATCGAGCGGGCAACCGCAACCCTCTGCATCTCTCCACCTGAAAGATGTAGGGGCTTATGAGTAAGCCTGTGACCTAAACCAACCATCTCTAAAACCTTTTTAGAATAACCATCTTCAACTTTTTTCCCGCTGGAGAAAATCAAAGGTAATTCCACATTTTCTGTTGCAGTTAATGAGTGAAGCAGGAAGAAATCCGCAAAGACAAAGCCGATATTTTCCCTTCTGAACTCATCTAATTTATTCTCCTTCATTCTGGTAAGCTCAATTATTTCTCCATTATCCGGATAAAAAATCAACTTGCCAGAGGTGGGAGAATCGATGCAGCCCAACATATTCAAGAAGGTGGTCTTCCCTGCGCCTGAAGGACCTAAGATTGAAATATATTCACCCTTATCTATCTTCAGGGTCAGACCGTCCACTCCCTTGATTTGTTCGTTGCCTCTCTTATAGATTCTGGTTATCCCTTCTAAGTTAAAAAGTTCTTTGGTCATCTTTTTCTCCTTTCCTTATTCGGTTCTGATAGCCTCAATCGGCATTAGATTTGATGCCCGGTAAGCTGGATAAATCCCCGCCAGAATCCCCATTATCACGGCAAACAACACCGAGACTATTATAACCAAGAGGTCGGCTGAGATAAGCTGGCCACCTGGAGCATAAGGCATCAGTTTCTTTATAAACTTCTCTATTCCGCTTGAGCCTGCTACTGCTAAAAATGAGCCCACAAGTCCGCCAGTTAGGCACACGATAAAGGTCTCATACCAGATCAACCTGAATATATCCATTCGGGAAGAACCAACTGCTTTCATCATCCCGATTTCCCGGGTGCGCTCGAAAACCGACATCAGAATGGTGTTGAGGACGCCTACTGCGCTGATTAAAATCGCAATTAAAACCACTGCATAGATTAAAACCCGGGTGGAGCTGACCAAACCCATAATAGCACCGGTAACCTCTTTCATAGAGACCACGTTCATATCAGTTTCTGCAGCTCTCAATTTTTCTGCAATCTCTTCAATTTTTGAAAGGTCCTCTACTCTTATAGGAACAGCCACTAAAAGACCTTCTTTGCCTGAGACCCTGGTCAGAGTCTTTATAGGCAGAAAATAAAACCCGTCATCCTGATCCCCGGTCTGTTCTAAGATTCCTGATACGGTGAAATCCTCTCCGAAAGCCCTGGTCTTATCGCCGAGCTTTAGCTTCTTGGTTTCAGATACATATAGCCCGATCACCACCGAGTGGTCATCCGTAAAAAATCCACCTTCTTTGAACTCCCACCGGGTTTTGAATCTCAAGTAATCCTGATCTATTCCAAAATAGATTTTAGTCTCCTTAAGCAGGGAGTCCGTTTCCGAGTTCATAAAAAGTCTTGCAGTTTCCTTGACACCTTCCACTTTCTTTATCTCCTCCACATATTCATCCTTTAAATATCTGGGGAATTTACCTCCGTGCAATACCAAGGAGGCGGCCTCATAAGGGCAACCTTTTGGAACGATGAGGATGTGATAACCTAAATACTGCAGCTCCTTTTTCATCTCCTTTTCATAACCCCGGTTAAAAGCCACCAAGCTGAAAAGGATGGAGATGGCAATTGCCACGCTCAGGATGGTAAGGGTTGTCCTGATCTTTCTCCTTAAAAGGTTTTTGATGGCTAAACTAAAGAAATTCATATCTCCTCCTCTCGATTATTCTGTTCTGATCGCTTCGATCGGTTTGAGCTTGGAAGCCCGATAAGCAGGATAGATTCCAGCCACCAAGCCTACGAAAATTATAAAGCCCAGACAGATTAAAAGAATATTCAGGTCAAATGAGACCACACTCCCCTGAGGGGCTAAAGGAAGAAGCTTTTTGATTATCTTCTCCACCAGCCCCATTCCTATAAGCGC
>Ga0209642_10001298_pt1 | contig 16562 bp, 16 predicted proteins | sample RifCSP19_2_FD_184025 | JGI IMG/M metagenome (GOLD analysis project Ga0209642, IMG submission 184025) | Soil microbial communities from Rifle, Colorado - Rifle CSP2_sed 19_2 (SPAdes) (version 2) | ecosystem: Environmental > Terrestrial > Deep subsurface > Rock core/Sediment | place: Rifle... | reverse complement strand
GGTGTCCCCTGCTCCGTTCGGCTCAGGCGACTACGCCGGGCACCGCCCGCCGTAGAAGAACCAGGAACCGAAGTACCGGCGCATCAGGGTCGCCATGGTGTCAGCACTGCCGGGGTCTGGCAACCACGCGGTCCAGGCGGTGGGCACGGACCGGTTCCGGCGCACTAGGATGCGCCCGATGACCGTCACCCTCGTCGACCACCCGCTGGCCGGGCACCTGCTCGCGCAGCTGCGGGCGCAGGACACGCCACCACCGGTCTTCCGCACCCTGGCCAAGCGCCTGGCCCTGGCGCTCGCGCTCGAGGCGATCCGGGACGTGCCGACGACCCAGGTCGCGGTCCGGACCCCGCTGGAGGAGACGACCGGCAGGGTCCTGGGCGACCTCGTCGCGGTGCCCATCCTGCGGGCCGGCCTGGGGATGCTGGAGGCGGTCACCGAGCTGTTCCCCGAGGTCGCCGTCGGCTACATCGGCCTGGAGCGCGACGAGGCCTCGCTGCAGCCCCAGTCGTACTACCGCAAGCTCCCGCCGGTCCGCGGGCGCCACGTGCTGGTCCTGGACCCGATGCTGGCCACCGGCGGCTCGGGCTCGGCGGCCACCTCGGCGGTGAAGGAGGGCGAACCGGCGTCGATCCGGTTCGTCTGCGTGGTCTCCGCCCCCGAAGGCATCGAGCGGATGATGCAGGACCACCCAGACGTGCCGATCTTCACCGCCGCGATCGATCGGCAGCTGAACGAGCACGGGTACATCCTGCCCGGGCTCGGGGATTTCGGGGACCGGCTGTTCGGGACCGAGTAGCTAGAGGCTCCCGCCACCCTCGTAGGCCTTGCCGGCAGCGGCCGGAGGCCTGACCTTCCCGACGAATCCCGCGATCGCCACGATGGTGACGACGTAGGGGATCATCCGGATGAACTGCGGGGGCAGCAGGTTGATCACCGGCGCGTCGTTCAGCCGCAGCGGGATCGCGACGGCGAACCCGAACAGCCACGCGAAGAACATCAGCCGGATCGGGTTCCAGTTCGAGAGGATCAGCGCGGCCAGTGCGATGAACCCGAGGTTGAGCGTCTGACCCTCTCGCCAGTTGCCGATCACCTCCGACGCGAGGAATGCGCCCGAGGCTCCGGCGAACGCCCCCGAGAGGAGCACGCCCTGGTACCGGTACAGGCTCACCCGGATGCCAAGGGACCGCGCCGCCTCCGGGTTCTCGCCGCACGAGCGCAGGCGCAGACCCCACCGGAGCCGGTTCAACGTGTACCAGACGGGGATGACCATGAGCGCGGCGACGACCACGAACGGCGAGAGGCCCTCGAAGGCTCGATCCAGACCACCCGGTAACGACGAGAGGAGCGGGATATCGAGGTCCGGTAGATGCGGACCTCCGGGATCGGACTGGGTCGCCTGGCCGAAGAACGCCTGCGAGAGGAACCGGGCGAGCCCCACGGCGACCAGGTTGATCACCACGCCCGACACGATGTGGTCGACGCGGAAGGAGATCGTGGCGACCGCGTGGACACCCGCGAACAGCATCCCGCAGAAGGCGCCGAAGAGCAGTCCGAGGAGCGGCCCCCACGGCTGGCCCATCTCGAGCGTGTCCGTGAAGTACCGGGCGCCGAACGCGCCCGTCACGGCTCCGATGATCATCAGCCCCTCCAGACCGATGTTCACGATCCCCGATCGCTCGCTGAACAGACCGCCGAGGCCAGTCAGGTAGATGATCGTGAAGTACGTGAAGGAGATCTGGACCGCAACGGCGACATCGGTGAGGGTCACCCGGGGCCACCTCCGTCCGACGGGCGGGCCGCTTCCTCGGCGTCCTGGGACCCCGTCGACTCGAGCCTCTCGTCGAAGGCGGTCGAGTCCTCGAGCGCGCCGGCCGCGCCCGAGCGCTGGAGCTGTCTGGCAGCCAGGCGGCGCTTCGCGATCTGGTACGTGATCACGACCGACAGGATCAGGATGCCCTGCAGGATGATGATGAACTCCCGCGGCACGTCGGTGCCGATCTGCAGCGCGACCTCGCCGCGGGACAAGATGCCCCACAGGATCGCGGCGAAGATGATCCCGATCGGGTTGTTCTGCCCGAGGAACGCCACGGCGATCCCGGTGAAGCCGAGGAGCGTGATGTAGGCGGCTCCCAGGTAGCCCTTGTCGGCCAGGATCTGCTGCATCCCGACCATCCCGGCGAGCGCCCCCGAGATCAGGAACAGCCGGATCTGCGTCGCCCCGATCGACACGCCGCCCGCCTTGGCCGACCCCGGCGAGGAGCCGACGGCCCGGGCCTCGAACCCCACGCGAGTGCGCCGCAGGAGGAACCAGACGAGCATCGCCGTCCCGATCGCGACGAACAGCAGCCACGAGAGGTGGGCGCCCGGCGTGACCCCGAAGTACTGGCCGATGTCGCCGACCCTCACCTTGTCGGAGAACACGTCGGTCCTTAGGTCCACGTTCTGCCCCGGCGGCGCGTTGGCGAACTTCAGCGGGAAGTTGATGGCCCACGCGAGCAGGCTGATCGCGATCCCGTTGAGCATGATCGTGGTGACGACCTCGTGGGCGCCGGTCTTCACCTTCAGGATCCCGGCGATCGCGGCCCAGGCCATCCCGCCCAGCATCCCCGCGACCAGGACGGCGAGGACGAAGAGCGGTGCCGGAAGGAAGTCCAGCTCGAGGGCGGCCCACGAGGCCGTGACCATCCCGACGAAGTACTGACCCTCGACGCCGATGTTGAACATCCCACCCTTGAAGCAGACGGCGACCGCGAGCGCCGAGAAGATCAGCGGCGTCGCGATCGACAGGACGTAGCCGATGCCGTCCACGGACCCGACCGACCCGTCAAGGATGGCGGAGTACACCTCGATCGGGTTCTCGCCGTAGCCGACGATCAGGATCGAGCCGAGCGCCAGGGCGATGACCATCGAGAGGAGCAGCGCGAGGGCCTGGCCGACGAAGCGCTCCAGACGGTCCGAGCGGACACCGGATCCGGCGGCTGGGGCGATCGCGCTGCCCGCGGCGGCCACTACGCCACCTCCTGCTCGGTCCCGCCGAGCATGCCCACGCCGATCTCCTCCGGCTGGGCGTCCGGCGCGAACTCGCCGGTGATCCGTCCCTCGTACAGGGTCACGATCCGATCCGAGAGCGCGTAGATCTCGTCGAGCTCCGCCGAGATCAGCAGGACGGCGCGGCCGGCGGCCTTCTGCTCGAGGATCTGCTTCCAGACGAACTCGATGGCTCCCACGTCGAGCCCGCGGGTGGGCTGGGAGGCGATCAGGAGCTTGGGATCGGTCTCCAGCTCACGGGCCAGGATCAGCTTCTGCTGGTTGCCGCCCGACAGGGTCGACGCGTTCACCTCGATGCTCCGCGTGCGGACGTCGAACAGCTTCACGAGCCGCGAGGCCAGCTCCTTGATCTTCCGGATGAACAGGACACCGAGCCCGCTCGAGAACTCCCGGTCGTCGTGGCGTCCGAGCACCGCGTTCTCCCAGAGGGTCATGTCGAGGACCAGGCCCTGCTCGTGGCGGTCCTCCGGGATGTAGGCGACGCCTGCGTTGCGGATGTCCTGGACCGAGCGACCGGTGATGTCCCGGCCGTCCAGGGAGATCGTGCCCGAGGCCGGCTGGCGCAGTCCGATCAGCGCCTCGGCCAGCTCCCGCTGCCCGTTGCCCTCGACGCCGGCGACGCCCAGGATCTCTCCGCTCCGAACCTCGAGCGAGACCCCGTTCAGCTTGCCCTCGCTGGTGAGCTCCTCCACCCGGAGCACGGGATCGCCCAACGCGACCTGCGGCTTCTCCAAACGGAACAGGACCGGGCGGCCGACCATCATCTCCGCGAGCTTGGCCTTGGACGTCTCCGAGGGTCGCGTCTCCCCGACGACCTTGCCGCGGCGGAGGACCGTGATCCGGTCGGCGATCTCGAGCACCTCGTCGAGCTTGTGGCTGATGAACACGATCGACTTGCCGGCATCGCACAGCTTCCGCAGGTTTCCGAACAGCTCCTTGGTCTCCCCCGGCGTGAGCACGGCGGTCGGCTCGTCCAGGATCAAGATCTCGACGCCGCGGTAGAGCGCTTTCAAGATCTCGACGCGCTGCTCCTCGCCGACCGACAGCTCCTCGACCGGCTTGCCCGGGTCGACCTGGAAGCCGTACGAGTCCGCGAGCTCGGAGACGCGACGCTGGGCCTCGGACATGTCGAGGACGGCTTCGTTCTCGTCCCCGAGGATGATGTTCTCGGTCACCGTGAACGGGTCCACCAGCACGAAGTGCTGGTGGACCATCCCGATGCCGAGGGCGATCGCGTCACGCGGCGAGCCGATCTTCGCCGCGCCACCGCGCACGAAGATGCGTCCTTCGTCGGCCGGGTACATCCCGTAGAGGACGCGCATCAAGGTGGACTTGCCGGCGCCGTTCTCCCCGATCAGGGCGTGGACCTCTCCGGTCCGCAGCTCCAGGTCGACCGCGTCGTTGGCGAGTACGCCCGGGAAACGCTTGGTGATGCGTTCGAGCGTGACGAGGGGCGGGGAGCTCACGCCCCCCGCCCCGTCGTTCACGGTTCCGCCGTCCCTATCGATCAGGCCGGCGTCTCGGGCACGACGATCGTGCCGTCGATGATCTGCTGCTTGAACTCGTCCAGCTGGGCCGTGATGTCCGACGTCAGCTCATCTGGGTTCGAGGTGGCGTAGTCCACACCGGACTCGGCCATCCCGAACACGAAGCTCCCGCCGAACGTCCCGGCGCCCGAGGCCTCGATCGCGTTGTACACGGCCGTGTCGACGCGCTTGAGCATCGAGGTCAGGATCAGCGGCTGCTGCTCCGGGCTCGCGGTGAGGTACTGGTCCGAGTCGACCCCGATCGCCAGCTTGCCGGCGCTGACGGCCGCGTTGAACAGCCCAGCGCCCGATGCGCCGGAGGCGTGGTACACGATCTCGGCACCGTCGTCGTACATCGCGCGGGACAGCGCCTCGCCCTTCACCGGGTCGTTGAACGCCGCCACGTCGTCGCCGATGTACTCGACGAGCACCGTGATGTCCGGGGTGACCGCCGCGGCTCCGGCCTCGTATCCGGCCTGGAACTTCTCGATCAGCGGGCCCGTCTGGCCGCCGAGGAACCCGATCGTGTCGCACCCGCACTTCAGTGCAGCGGCTGCGCCCACGAGGAAGGAGCCTTCCTGCTCCTTGAAGGTGTAGTCCGCGACGTTCGGGATCGCGTCGGCGTCGTTCGTCAGACCGCAGATCGTGCCGCAGGTGGCGTACCCGTCCACGATCATGAAGTTCGTGTCCGCGTAGTCCGGCGCGATCGTGTTGATCCCGGGCGAGAACGCGAACCCGACGCCGACGATGAGGTTGAAGCCTGCATCGGCCAGCGCCTGGACGTTCTGGTCGCGGTCCGAGCCGGTCGCGTTCGCCTCGTTGACCTGGACGTTCTCCTCGCAGACCAGGCCGTCGGCGATCGCCTGCTGGAGTCCGGCGTTCGCGGCGTCGTTGAACGACTTGTCACCCAGTCCACCGACGTCGAACGCGACGCCTACCGAGAGATCCTGGTTACACTCGGCCGCACCGCCCGTCCCTCCGGTCGCGCTCGTCGCGCCACCGGTCCCACCCGTCTCGTCGCCACCCTCGTCGCCGCCGCAAGCCGCAGCCACGATCGACATGATGGCCACGAGGACAAGGAGCCTCGCTCGCCAAGAGCGCATACCTTCCCCTCCTCTCGTTCCTGGAGCCGCCTCGCATAGGCGAGGCCGGCCGTGATTCTCCCGTCCACCGCGCGAGGGCGTCAAACGACCCTCAGTGAACGGCCTACTCGGGGTACGGATGCGAGGCCTCGAAGGGATGGGTGACACGGGAGAGCGGTTCGAGGAGATCAGGGAGCGGTTCGCCCGCTCCCAGTTCCACCCGGGCTTCCCGGCCATGCTCCCTGGACCGGGTCGGCGAGGGCCCTCATGGCGCGGGCGAGGGCAACCTTCACCGTCATGCCGGAGCCGGTTCAGTAGTCGACGTCGATGTCCTGCATCACCTTGGCGAGCTCGGAGAGCGCCCCTTGGAGCTGCATCAGCAGCATCATGCTGCCGTTGATCCGGATCTTGCCGGTCATGAACGCGGTGACGGGATTCAGCTCGCTCTTCGCGAGGGATACCGCCGTTTCGTAGTCCTGTTCGATCGTCGCGTCTGGGTTCTCGGCGTCGCCGGGGCCCATCTCGACGGAGCCGGCCTCGATGCGCATCCAGTAACGCTTGGGGCCGTCGTCGGCGTTGATCACGTTCTGGATCGTCGCCTTCGCGGTCGCGGCCGCATCGCGGAACCCGTCGTCCTGGTTCAGGCGCTGTTGCAGTTCGGCGGTCCACTCTTGCGATAGGAACTGGACAGGCAAGTCAGCCTCCTGGGTCTTGGTCTCGGGCAGTTTAGGCGGAGCGGCGCGAACCGTCCCCCCGCTTATCCCGAGCCGAACAGGTGCGGATCCGTCAGGTGGCGGACGTCGTTGAGGAAGCGGACGACGCGTCGATCCCCGTCGATCCCCAGGACGTTCACGGATGTGTTGTCGGGCAGGAAGAACATCTCCTGCTCGAGGCCGAACAGCGGCGCGACGTAGGCGTTCACCACGCCACCGTGGCAGAAGACGTAGACGTTGCCCTCGGCCTGCGTCGCCAGTGCTCGCTCGATCCCGCGGGTGACCCGCTCGCGGAACGCGTCCAGACCCTCGGCGCCTGGAGCGTGGCGCCAGAACGCCTCGTGCGTCCGGAACCGGTGCAGCAGCGACCCGTCCGACGCGATGATCTCCTCGAACGAGCGGTTCTCCCAGTCGCCTATGAACACCTCAGCCAGATCCATGTCCTCCACCATCCCTATCCCCGCCTCCTGCGTGTACACGAGGGCGGTCTCGCGCGCGCGCCGGAGCGGCGAGGCGAACACGGCGGCGGGGGGTTCGACCAGCAGGAGACGGCGGGCGAGCGCTTCGGACTGCTCGAGGCCTTCGTCCGATAGGGGTGGATCGTACTGGTGACCTCGCGGGGTATCCGCGAAGTCGTCGTTCGCGTAGTCGGGGCGGCCGTGCCGGATCAGGTACAGGACGCGGTCGGTCATCGGTGGATCCGCCTGCCCCTGCGCCGGACCCGGTCGGCGCCGAAGGCCTCGACGTCCTCGCGTCGCCAGACCCGGCCCGATGCCAGGGCCGCGACGGGCTCGGGGAAGGCTCCCCGCGAGACGTACGTGGCCACCCGGCGGCGGTCCCACCCCAGGATCTCGGCCGCCTCGCTGACGCCGACGAGCTCCGGGGTCACCTCGACGATCAGCCGGCCCTCGCCCGCGACCCTGCGCAGCGCCGCGAGGCAACCCTTCCGGCTCTTCGAGCGCACCACCCGCGACCCCAGCCTGCCCACCCAGGCATCGAGCTCGGGGTGCATCGTGGCGCGCGCGATCGGGCGAGGCACGAAGGCGATGATAGCGACGCCGGATTCAGGGGTTGCGCCGCCGACCTCGCGTCCGGTTAAGCTCGATCTCCCAGCAGCGCTGGTGCCAGTGGCGGCGATCGTCGGGCGAGGCCTGCGGGACCACGACGTAATGCCAGGTAGATGCCCGGATCTCGAGGTCGCACCCGGGGCAGATGTAGGGCTTGTCTCCGCTCACTCGACGCACGTCGAACCCCGGGACCATGGCCGTGACCGGGGCCTCGCTCTGCGGCATCCGCAGCGGCTGTGATCCCTCATGAGGCGCCCGGCGGTTCTTGCGCGGCATCAGCCGGCTCCCGCGACGCGCCGCACGAACGGCGCGGCCACGGCCGCGAGCGAGGCGCCGATCTCGCGATCCTCGGCCTTGACCCCTCGGACGCGGAACGAGTGGTCGCCACCCTCCACGGCGTGCAGCTCGGCCCTGGGTCCGAGTTCCTTCAGCACCCTGGACAGGAGCGCGGCCTGGGCGAACGGGTCCCTGGTGCCCTGGAGGAACAACATGGGTACCTCGATCTCGTACAGGTGCTTGTCCCTGATCCTTTCGGGCTTGCCCGGCGGGTGCAGGGGGTACCCGACGAAGACCAGCCCCGCCGCGGGCATGCCGTCGGCCACGCACATCGAGGCGATGCGCGCGCCGAGCGATTTCCCGCCCGCGAGCACCGGCAGACCACCCGCCATCGCCCGGACGCCCTCGAAGGCCCCGACCCACGCAGCTCGAAGCGACGGCTCCGGGTCCGGCGAACGCCGGCCGGAGTTCGCGTAGTGGAAGTTGAAGCGGGCGGTGGCGACGCCCTCCTCGGCCATCGCGCGCGCGAAGCCGACCAGGAACGGGTGATCCATCCCCGCCCCGGCCCCGTGACCGACCACCAGCCAGGCCGCGGCGCTCGGCGGGGCGATCCAGGCGGCCGAGACCGCGCTCCGGCTCTCGCCGAGCCCCCCGCGTTGTTCGGGCGTGGTCATGGAAGAATCCTGCCAGATGACCGGCACGCTCTACCTGGGGACCTCGGGCTTCTCCTACGACGGGTGGAAGCACGGCGTGTTCTACCCGGAGGGACTCAAGAACCGCGAGATGCTCTCGTACTACGCCAGCCGGTTCCCCTCGGTCGAGATCAACTACACCTTCCGGCGGTTCCCGACCGAGAAGTCCCTCGCGACGTGGCGCGACCTCACACCCGAGGACTTCCGCTTCACGCTGAAGGCGAACCAGCGGATCACGCACTTCAAGCGCCTGGCCGACGTTGACGAGGACGTCCGAGCGTTCCTGGACGCCGCCAAGGTGCTCGGCGACAGGCTCGGCACCGTCCTGTACCAGTGCCCGCCGAACCTCGTGTACGACCGCTCGCTGATCGAGTCGTTCGTCGGGTACCTGCCGCCGACGCCTCGGGCCGCGATGGAGTTCCGTCACGCCTCGTGGGCGGCGGCGCGCGAGCTCCTCCTGGACCAGGGCGTCGCTTGGTGCGTCGCCGAGACGGACGAGAAGGACCCGGGCCCCGACGACCTAGGGTGGGAACCGTTCGGGTACCTGCGGCTCCGCAAGACCGAGTACACGGACGACGAGCTCCGAGCCTGGGCCGAGCGCATCCGTCCGGCCCTCGGGTCGGGCAGCGACGTCTATTGCTACTTCAAGCACGAGGACGACGGCGCCAGTCCGAAGATGGCCGAGCGCCTCGAGGGGATCGTCCAGAGATGAATGTGCCGGAGACCCGCTACGCCAAGACCGTGGACGGCGTCCACATCGCCTACCAGGTCTTCGGCGAAGGTCCGGTCGACCTGGTCTTCCCTTCGATGACCACGTGCTCTTCTGGGACGCGGCCGACGCGGTGCTCGAGAACGTGGAGCGGTTCGCCCGGCGGATCCGCGACGACGAGGTCGAGTTCGACCGGGTGCTCGCGACCGTCCTGTTCACCGACATCGTGGACTCCACGGCCCAGAGCGCGGCGATGGGCGATAGAGCGTGGACAGAGATCCGCGGGCAGCACGACCAGATCGTTCGGGCGAACCTGGGGCGGTTCCGCGGGCGCCAGATCAAGACGATGGGCGATGGGTTCCTCGCCACGTTCGACGGTCCCGCCCGCGGGTCCGCTGCGCGGAGGCGATCGCGTCGGGTGTCAAGCCGCTCGGCATCGAGATCCGGCCTGCACACCGGCGAGGTCGCGCTCGACGGCGACGATGTCGCCGGGCTCGGCCTCGCTATCGGTGCTCGGGTGGGCGCGAAGGCCGGCGCGTCCGAGGTGCTCGTGTCCCAGACGGTCAAGGACGTGGTCGCGGGCAGCGGCCTCACCTTCGAGGACGCGGGCGAGCACGAACTCAAGGGTATCCCCGATCGCTGGCGCCTCTACCGGGTCCTGGGCTGACCTTAAGCGCGCTGGGACGCGCGGACCGTAGATGGCGGAGCGACTCGAGGAGATGCCTCGGATCTCACGAAAGGTCCGACTCGGCCGCCGGAAGTTCGGTCGCGATAGATGGTTCTTCGCGAAGGGGGCGCCCCGTTCGAACGGCCCGCCCGAGCCATGAACCTGCGGCCAGCGAGGTGACGATGGCCAGCAGCACCAGCGTGGAGTAGAAGGTCTCGCTGATGATGGCCGCGTCCAGCGCCACGGAGGCGAGCACGATCCCCGGGCCGCCGCGGGCGTTGAGCGCGATCGCGAGATCCATCGACGTAGCGGCGCTCTCACGTGCCGCGCGCGCCCCGAGGTAGACGCTTGCCGACTTCGCGAGGCACGCGAAGGCGGCGAACCAGAGGAAGAAGAGGAGATCGAATTCCCGAACCAGATCGAGGCGCAAGCCGACGATCGCGAAGTAGATCGGGATGAAGAAGGCGAAGGAGAAGTTCTTGATCTCCTCTCGCGCCGCGGCGCTCCCCTTGGCCGATGAGGACGCCACGACGATGCCGGCGACGAACGCCCCGAACAGCGGCACCACACCCAGGAAGACGGCGACGGCGGTCGCTAGGAACATGAACACGAGCTGGAACCCGATGGCGCTCCCGCGCCTCACCACGTTGAAGCGGAACCGGAGCACGCGACGGTAGACCGGCGGCCCGACCACGAGTGAGATCCCCAAGAACGCGAGCGTGGCGACGACGTGGTAGACGACCGAAGCGGCCCCGGACGGGTCGAGGTCGAGCAGCCCCGGCAGCCCGTATACCTCCCCGGATCCTCGAGCAGCCAGGCCGAGCGCGATGGCGAGCAGGACGTACAGGATGACGTCCTCGATCACGGCCACCGCGAGCACGATCCGGGCGAACGAGGTCTCGAGGATGCCGAGATCGAGCATGATCCGCGAGATCACCGGGATGCTGGTCACCGCGATCGCGATCGCGAACACGAGGAGGAACGACGCGTCGGTCGCCGCCGGCCCCCGCGAGCGCCCCAGATCGAGGAACGCCAACAACCCCAGCCCCGCGAGGAACGGCAACACGGTGCCGACCCCGCTCACCCAGGCGACCGTGCGGCGCTCGCCCGCGTGGAAGGCTGCCCGGATCTCGACCCCCGCGCTGAACATCAGGAGCAGCAGGCCGAGCTGGTAGATCGCGTCCAGCACGAGCGGCACACTGCCGTCCGCGGGGAACACGGCTGCCTGGAACTCGGGGAACAGGGCACCGAACACGGTAGGTCCGAGCAGGAGCCCGCCGAGGATCTCGCCGATCACGCGTGGCTGCCGGAAACGCGTGAAGACGTATCCGAGCCCGTGCGCGGCCGATAGCAGCAGCGCGAGCGCGACCAGCAGCCGGCCGATGTCGTCCGGCGCGAGCGTCATGCGACCCTCGAGCGCGCAAGTTCGACCCGGCCCCGCTCGGCCAGATCACAACTCGTTGGGCCCCATCTCCTCGTTCGGATGCGCACCACCCTGCTCCGCGGGCAAAGCCAGAGGATAACCGTCGCCGATCTTGTCTCTTCGGACCGCTTCGATGGCCTCAGCCCTCGAGGCGGGCCTGGAGGGTGCGCTCGAGCTCGAGGACCCGGCCGGCGTCCTCGAGCCGACGGCCGAGGTCGTCGCGTACGTAGAAGGCGTCGACCACGCGCGCTCCGAACGTCGCGACCTTCGCCAGGTGGACGTCCAGGTGGAGATCGGCGAACGTTCGGGTGATGTCGAACAGCAGCCCTATGCGGTCCGGCGCCCCGACCTCGATCACCGTGAAGAAGTCCGACGCGTCGTTGTCGACGGTAACGCGAACCGGGACATGCGAGCGCGAAGCCGGGTAGTGTCGGCGCTTGTCGTCGACGCCGCGATCCAGCGACAGGCGTCCCTCGAGCGCCTTGCGCAGCGCCGCACGGAACGCTCGCCACCGTTCCTCCCCCACCTCCACCTCGAACGCTCCCTCGACCTCGAACAGGTCGACCGCCGTCCCATCCGCCGTCGTGAACACCTGCGCAGTCAGGATCGACAGGTTCGCGAGCGTCAGCGCTCCCGCGATCAGCGAGAGCAGCCCCGGGCGATCGGCCGCGACCACGGTGAGGTCGTAGGTACCCGGCCGCGACCCCGATGCCGAGAGGGTCCGCAGCTCGTTGACCCCGAGTGCGGGAGCGGTCAACGCGAACTCGCGAGCCACCCGCGCGGGTGGGACCGTCAAGACGTAGGCGCGGGGCATCCGTAGGACGAATCGCTCCACCGCGGCGGGGTCCTGACCCGCCAGCTCGGCACGGATCGCCTCGATCGCCTCCGCGAGGCGTTCGGCGGTCTCGGCTCCGACCTCGCCCCTGTCGAACACGCGCTGGACCTTGGCGACGAGCTCCCGCACGAGGGCAGCGCGCCACGGCGTCCAGGCGAGCGGACCGGTCGCTCCCGCGTCGGCAACGGTGAGCAGGTACAGCGCGGCCAGGCGCTCCGCGTTCCCCACACGGGCGGCCACGTCGTGGATCAGGTCGTCGTCCTCGAGGTCCCGGCGCGTCGCCGTGTCCGAGAGCAGGAGGTGCTCGGCCACCAGGAAGCCTGCGAGGTCCCGCGTCCCCTGCGCGAGGCGCATCGCCCCGAGGGCCTCGTCCGCGATCCGCGCCCCCGTCGCGACGTGGTTCCCCTCACCGATCTTGCCGATGTCATGAAGCAGCGCACCCAGCATCAGCCCTTCCCGATCGGTTGCCGCCCCGACCGCCCACGCCGCGACGTGATCGTCGCCCGGATCCTCTAGAAGCCTCGCGGCGCCGGCGAAGGCATGGAGCAGGTGAACGTCAACGGGGAACCGGTGGTAGGGATCGCGTTGGGGCCGGGCGCGAACGTCCGTCCAGGCGGGCAGGAACCGCTCCAGCAGCCTGAGCCGGTCGAGCGTCTCGAACGCCCGCAAGTCGCCGGCGCGTAGAAGCTCGAAGAACGCGTCGCGGACGGCCTCGGTCCATCCGACCGGTGAGGGGATCGCCGCCCGGTCGATCGCGTCGAGCGCGGACGCCGGCATCACCGAGCGCTCGCGCGCGGCGGAGGCGAACGCCCGGAGCACACCCGCGGGGTCCGGGTCCAACTCGACCGCCTCCGACGCTCCACGCAGGTATCGGTCGAGGACCGATGAGCGCACGTGCTCCACCTGACGGGCGTGCTCGAACACCCGGCGCATGAGCCCGTCGACGGCGAGCAGCCCGGGCTCGTCCACGAACCCCATCTCGGCCGCGATCTGCGGTTGTTGCTCGAGCAGCAGTCGATCGGTCCCGCGACCCGTCTGCAGATGCAGGGCGCTGCGGACCCGGACGAGGAATTCGGCGGCGACGTCGACGGCCGTCCGCTCGGAAGCTCGCATGAGCCCGGCGACCTGGAGGCTCCGGCCGAGCGCCACCTCGAGCCACCCGAGGACGTGGACGTCCCGCAGCGCCCCCGCGCCCTCCTTCAGATCCGGCTCGAGCAACGCGGACGCCGCACCGAACCGCTCCCTTCGGGCCTCCGCGTCGGCGCGCAGCCGCTCGGCGGAGGAGCCGGGATCGGCGCGGAAGCCCTCGACCACCGCCGCGTGCAGACGCAGCCACCCCCGCTCGTCGCCGGCCAGCACGCGGCCGTCGAGCATCGCCGTGGTGGAGTCGAGCCGGTCGGCTGCGAGCGCCAGGCTCTCCTCCTCCGTCCGGACGCCGTGACCGACCGACAGCCCCGCATCCCAAAGCGGGTACAGGACGCGCTGGGCTAGCCCAGCGACCGCTCGAGGATCAGAGCCGTCGTGCAGGATCAGCAGGTCGACGTCGGAGGCCGGCAGGAGCTCGCCGCGCCCGTACCCTCCGAGCGCGACGAGCGCTACCCGCTCCGGCGGCTCGGCCGCCCCGAACAGCTCGCGCAGGCACCCGTCGAGGAGCTCGGCTCGGCGCACGGCTGACCAGCGACCGTGGTGACCCGCGGAGTAGGCACGATCCAGCGAAAGGAGTCCGTCGAGCAGCCGGGCGACCGGCGCGGGGCGCTCGGCCATGTCAGAGAGCGTCGGGCCCCATCTCGCCGGTGCGGATCCGGACGACCTGGTCGACGGATACCACCCAGATCTTCCCGTCGCCGATCTTGCCAGTCCGTGCGGCCTTGGTGACCGCGTCGACGACCCCCTGGACCTGGGCGTCTTCGCAGAGCACCTCCACCTTCACCTTCGGCACGAAGTCGACCTGGTACTCGGCGCCGCGGTAGACCTCGGTGTGGCCGCGCTGGCGCCCGAACCCCTCCACCTCGGTGGTCGTGAGGCCGTTGACGCCGGCGTCCCGGAGCGCCTCCTTGACCTCATCGAGCCGGTGGGGCTTCACGACGGCGACGACCAACTTCACGCGCTCAGCCTAGCCGAGACGTTCCTCGACCAAGTGCCGATCGCTGTGCCCCGCGGACCGAGTAGCCGTCCGGCGGCCTCACTCGCCGGCGGCCTTCTTCCGGGTCGCGGTCGCCTTCGTGCCGGTCTTCTTGGCCGTCGCCGCCTTGGCTGCTGGCTTCCTCATGGCGGCGCGCTTGGGCGCGGCGCGTTTGGTCCCGCCCGATGCAGCCGGCGTGCGCTCCTTGGCTGCCGCGACCGAAGCCTTCAGCGCCTCCATGAGGTCGACCACCCGGGCAGGGGCCTCTTCGGCCGGCGCCTCGATCGGCACGCCGGCGAGCTTCTTCTCGACGATGTCCAGAAGGGCCTCGCGGTAGGCGTCGCTGAAGGCCTGGGGGTTCCACGGCTCGGTCAGGCTCTCGATGAGTGATTTCGCCATCTGCACCTCGTTGGGCCGGACCTTCTCCTCGGCGCCGAGCGTGTCGAACTCGGCCGCGCGGACCTCGTCGGGCCAGTACATCGTCTCGAGGACGAACACGTCGTCCTTGAACCTCAGTGCGGCCAGGTGCTCCTTGTCGCGGAAGCTCACCTTGGCGATCCCGACCTTGCCCTCCTCCGACAGCGCCCTGCGGAGCAGCGCGTATGCCTTGGCCCCCGTCTCGTCGGGGACCAGGTAGTAGGACTTCTTGAACAGGATCGGGTCGATCTCCTCCAGGTCCACGAACTGCTGGATGTCGATCGCGCGGCTGGACTCGACAGGCACAGCGTCCAGGTCCTCGTCGGTCAGGATGATGTAGCGGTCCTTCTCGACCTCGTAGCCCTTCACGATGTGCTCGAAGTCGACCTCCTCCCCGTCGACCGAGCAGACCCGCTTGTAGCGGATCCGGCCCATGTCCTGGTCGTGGAGCTGGTTGAACTTCAGGGATCTCTCCTCGGTTGCCGGGAACACGGCGACCGGGATCGTGACGAGGCCGAACGAGATGGCCCCCTTCCACATCGATCTGGGTGGCATGCGCTCTCCTCGAGACGAAGACTCCCCCACTAACAGGGAAGACCGAATCCTAGCGCGCCGTGCCGACACCGGCCCGACCGCTACGCTGGGACGATGCCGGCGAGGAAGAGACGCACCGGCGACCGCGCGTTCACCGTCGAGCTCCCGACGCCGCTCGGGGCCGAGAAGAGCGGCGACGCCTGGTGGCTGGAGGTGGAGGGGCGCGAGCTCCGCCTGTCGAACCTGGACAAGGTGTTCTGGCCCGAGGAGGGCTACACCAAGGGCGACCTGCTCGCCTACTACCTCAACGTCTCCCCGCTGATCCTGCCGCACCTGTCCGACCGCCCGCTCACGATGAAGCGGATGCCCGACGGGATCGCCGGCCCGCACTTCTACGAGAAGACCGCGCCCTCGCACACGCCGGAGTGGATCCCGCGCTGCCCGGTGCGGAGCGAGGACAGCAAGGGCGGGGTGATCGGTTACCTGATGGTGAACGACCTGCCGTCGCTGCTGTACGTGGCGAACCTGGGCTGCATCGAGATGCACCCGCTCCATTCGCGCTGCGGGTCCGTCGATACGCCCGACTACCTCTTCTTCGACCTGGATCCGATGGATGCGCCGTTCGAGGCCGTTCGGACCGTGGCGCTCCACGTGAAGGCGGCCCTGGACGCCCTGGGAGTCGCGAGCTACCCGAAGACCAGCGGCGCCACCGGCATCCAGATATACGTGCCGGTCGAGGCCGGGTGGTCATACCAGCAGGTGCGCGACTTCGTCGGGAAGCTCGGCCGGGTGATCGAGGCCGCCGACCGCGAGCACGTCACGATGGCCTGGAAGATCGAGAACAGGACCGGCAAGGTCTTCATCGACCACAACATGAACCGCAGCGGCGCCAACATCGCCGCCGTCTACTCGATGCGGCCCGAGCCCGGCGCCACGCTCTCGACGCCGCTTGCCTGGGAGGAGGTCGAGACCGAGATCACCCCGCAGGACTTCCGCATCGACAACGTGTGGGAGCGCCTCGAGCAGCACGGCGACCTGTTCGAGCCGGTCCGCACCTCACCTCAGGACCTAGCTCCGGCACTCGAGGCGGTGGGGCTGGCTCCGGCCAAAGGGATCGACGTCGCTCGCACCTCGGCCGAGGTGATCGCCTCCTCCCGGGACCCCGACCTCGCGGAGTACCTGAGCAAGCGCGAGTTCGGGCCGGAGGGGACGACCGAGCCCGCGCCCGGCCGCGCCGCGGGCGAGGGGAACTCGTTCGTGATCCACAAGCATCGCGCGACGCGCCTTCACTACGACGTGCGGCTCGAGCGCGACGGCGCGCTCCCATCCTGGGCGGTGCCCCGCGGGCTCCCCACGGACACGGGCGACAAGCGCCTGGCGGTCCACGTCGAGGACCACCCGCTCGACTACGGCACGTTCGAGGGCACGATCCCGCAGGGCCACTACGGCGC